>TARA_R110000803_G_scaffold58775_3_pt1 | contig 16535 bp, 7 predicted proteins | sample TARA_R110000803 | Tara Oceans TARA_R110000803 (sample SAMEA4397772) | marine metagenome | biome: Polar Biome; feature: [SRF] surface water layer (ENVO:00010504); material: water (ENVO:00002006), including particulate matter (ENVO:01000060) such as... | depth 5 m | reverse complement strand
TTAAATATTCCATCTTCATCTAAAAATCTACCATCAGGTGTACCATGATACACAACTAATGGCTCACCGTTCTCATCAATTACCTTACTAGCATTTGCAGGGTCTGTCTCCCAGTCACCAAACCAATTTTTGAATGCAGGAGTACGTACTATATCGTACTGCTCATCGTTTAAGTTAGATCGTTTGCCATTAGGTGCAAGCTTCTGCTTACGAGATTCAGGTGCGTCTTCTAATTCATAAAACGATCCGTATTCTGTTGGACTAACGGCTGGAGTTTTATAAATTTTATTACTAGCTCTCATTAAGTAATCTTTTGCAGCAGGTCTGTTTTTAGGTAGATGTAGCGTAGGAGGTTTTTTGTTAACTTGTCTTATATGTGCTGGATAACTTGGATGTGTTCCTGCATAATATTCAACCTTACCATCTACTTCAATTACTCCATAAATATCTCCAGTATTCAATCCTTTAGTAATTTGTTCTGCAGCTAATGAAGCAATTAAGTCTACTAAACTGTTTGCCGTTTTACTTGTCTTACCTCCCACTAAAGTTTTAGAAGGATCACCACCTAAAATTTTAGTTAGTTTAGAGTTTTTCTTTTTTAAATCTCCAAGTCTTTTATCCTTACCTATCTCTGTAATTATTCTCTCCATTACAGTTCCACGAGCTTCAAAAGTTGCGTTCTTTTTATTTCCAAAAAACTCTCTTAACTGAGAAACCATTTGCTTAGACGTTCCTCTTAAATCTACATTGCCACCACCAAAATCTGTTATTACTTTCTTAACGGCAGTTCTCACAACTGATTTAGGTAAAATGTTTTGAGTAAGTAAAACATCAATTATACCAAGGCTTGAATTAACACCAGCAGCACTACTAATTAATTTCTTATCTGTTCCTTTAGTTAAGGTAAGATATCCTTTTCCTCCATTAGCCTCGACACTTCTATTAATCATGTCTGCTAATTTAGTTGCAGTTGTTTTATCTCCTGCTGCCCAAACATCTCCAAACTTAGTTACAAAAAATAAACCTCCTTGTCCTTCGAATATTTTATCTCCATTAAAGTATATTTCACCAACCACCATATCGTCAGGAGAAGTAATTGCAGTTTTATTACCTCTAAATTCCTCAAGGTTTTCTGGCTCAGTAATTCTTCCATCTTTTACGTACTGAGATATTTTTTCATTTTCGGTATATACAACTTCAAAATCTCCATTCTGCTTTCTACTTAAAAATTGAGCAGGATTTTTTACGTATTTATTTTTATCTAATATAGCAACATCCTGTTCTGTAATTTCTTGTCCTTCTTCCACCTTTGCAGAAACTACGTTTAGTAAGTCAATAACCTCAGCGTCAGTAAACTTCTTAACCCCCAGTATATTAGCTAGTTTGTTAATCCATTTCTGTACTAGGGTCTGTGTTGGCTTATCTAAAGACTTATACTCCGATGCCAGTATTCCAAACAACTCAGCAATACTCTCCTCACTCTGAAGTGCTGACTCATAGTTCTCAGAGTGTTCCTTTAGTTTCTGTAGTAACTCTGGAGATGCAGTCTTCTTAACTGCCTTCAACATCCTGTCAGTAATGGCTTTAGCCTGCTTATTGGTGATTCCATTCCTTAGTAACAACGCATGGAACACCTCGTGTGCTACTGTATTAGCCTGAACCTTTGTTGCGTTTATGTGGATAGTCTTTGTCCTAGGATTATATTCCCCTCTCGTAGACTGCCCCCTGTTGTCTTCTCCTGTAGCTTTACGATAAGATGAGTCATCATTATGGATAACTATTTTAATGTCCTTATCTAGCTTATTTAAAGCTTTCCTAGCATTATCTACTTGCTTCTCTACTTTAGTGACTTGCTTTCTAGGTTTTTGAGTAATCTTTTCTAAAGCTTTGTTAGCCTTTCTAATTTCTGATTGCTTTTGTTTTATGTCATCCGTATAAGACTCAATCATGCTATCCATTTCTTGCTTCAAGTCCTGTTGTTCAGAAATCTTTTCTTCTATCGCTTCAATTTTTTGATCCTTTGATAGCTTTTTATCTTTTCTTATTTTAGCCTTCTCCTCTTTAATCCTAGCAACATCTTCCCTAAAGTTATACTTCTCATTGGTTATCTCCTCCTGAAGGGTTTCAATATCCCCTTGCTCAGTTTCAATCTCATTCTCAAGCCTTGATATTTCTGGGTCAGTCTTAGGTTGTTTTAGCTTCTCTTTTAAACTTTCAATTTCTTCCTTAGCAGATATTTCTGCTTGTTGCATTGCTATTATTTCAGGAGTGTTTGTTGGCTTGCCTTCTTTGGCTGCTTGCATTGCTGCGTTTGTTCCACTAGGAACTTCCTCTAACTCGTTAATCCTAGCCTTTATTTCTTGTTCGGTTTTAGGCTCTACTTTTACTTCTGCTTTAGGAGCAGGGTCTACAGAAATTTTATCAAACTTTCTATAGCTTTCTATTTTTTGTTTCGCCTCTTCAATCTGATTGTCTAAGTCCTCTAGAGCAGCAGTATCTTTTGTAGATTGTTTTTTAGTTTCTAACGCTTCTATTTTATTGTACTCCTGTAAAACCTCTTCAAGCAGATTTATTCGTTCTGTATAAAAATTTAATTCTGATAAGGGGTCATTTTTTAATTCTTCTATTTCTTTATTTACAGCATCTTTACTATATAAGTTACTTTGTATTGTCAGTCTATTTTTAGTTTTCTCGTCAAGCAATGAATCTAAATACTCTCTTCTTTTATTTTGCTTCTCTACCTCAGCATTATCACCTTTTCTTTCTGCTTCATTTCTAGCTTTTATCGATTCAAAACGCTCATTTACTATTTCCTTAGGTGTCATTTGATTACTACCCTCAGCTTTAGGAGTTACCTCAACCTCTGTTTCTGTTTCTATACCTAACTTCTGTTTCTGGTCAGTTGTTAAGCCTGCTGTTTTTTTTGGATTATTTATTTCATTACCACTTCTCTCTGTTTTCTCAATAACCTCACCCTCAATCAATCTATCTGTTAGTAACTGCTCTGCGGTTAATCCATTTTTAACAACGATATTATTGTCAGCAAGACTTATACCTCGTTGTTTGCCTAAACTATTTCCATCTTCATCAAAATTTTCAACTTCTGCTTTTCTAAATGAACCATCTAAATTTGTACGCACTGTTGTTACCACTCTACCACCATCCTCATCAGTTACAGTAAATGTTTCTTCCTTTAAAACAACATCACTATCTTGAAACCTTTTAGTTTCTGTTACTTCCTCTGTTTCTACCTCAGATGTTGTCTCAGCTTCAGGTGTTACATCCAAGCCTGCTGCTTTACGCTGCCTGTCAGACATTCTAGATTCTAACTTAGGATTTATTACAGTTTTAATATCTACTTCTTCAGTAGTCTTAATGTCTCCAGCAACCCTAGTAACATACTCATCATTTGTGAGTGTATTATCTTTTGAAATTGTTTCAGTAGAAAAAGGAGTGCCTTCTTCATCTGAAAGTTGTAACTTTCTGCTGCCATCTAGTTGAGTGGTTACTGTAGCAATCTGTGTTTCCCCATTATTATTTTCATATGTAAACTTTTGTCGTGATACAGGTATTTGAGAGTCTTTATATCTTTCTTCTTTAGAAGTAACCTCTACCTCTGTTTCCGTTTGTTGGTCCTTGTTAAACAACTCAACTGCTCGCTCTAAATTTTGTTGCTCTGTTATTTCAAACTCCTCATCACCCCTTGCCTCAGACTCCTGTATTAACTCCTTGCCTGCCTGCTCTATGTATTTTATTTGCTCATCTTGTTCAAGCTCATTAAAGGCGTCAGCCTCGGTAGCCACCTCTGTCTCTAGTTGATTCTCTTGTAAGTCTTTTATTTTAGATTTAAGTATACTAGCCTTCTCCTTAGCAACCTCAGTCTTGTTACCCTCTAGGCTACTAAGCTCTAGTTGTAGCCTTGTTATTTCAGATAAAGTCTTAGGGTTAATATCAGGGTTAGCCTCTAGTATTAGCCTCTCAATATTTAATTGAAGTACCCTGTCTGAAAGTTTTTTACCACGCCCTTCGTAATCATTATCAATTTTTATTTTTGTAGACTGTAATTGGTCTAAGGTCATGGTCTCTATAAGGTTGTCTATGGTTGCCGCGTCTACCTTCTTTCCGTTTACTTTATACTTTGGCTTTGAAAACCTTGCAGATATAACATCCTTAATCCCACCTGGTGCTTCAGCAATACCCTCTAATGCAATATCAGAAATATCCATCTCTTGACCAATCACACCTCTAGCAGTAGCCTCACCTACAGAACCACCTACTGACTCAATTCCTGATGCAGCCAAAACAGATTTTATTTTAGTACCTTTTGTTGCAGCATTGCTAAGAATTTTACCAGCAACCCTTCCACCTAACTTACCCGTGAACGCATCAATCACACCAATGGTTACCCCCCTAGCCAATGCCTTATTTCGCAGACTTGTATATATTTTATCGTCATCTAATGCCTTTCTAATTTTTTCAGGAGTAAGCTCTCCCTCAATCTCTTCCTGTAGTAACTCAGAGAATGTAGCACCCATCTCAAGAACCGATCCTGCTGCTGCAAAAGCGTATGGAAGTGTTGCTGCAGCACCTGTAATAGCTCCTGCTGCTGCTCCACCTACTGTTCCTATAACAGGTAAAGCAACAGTACCTCCTGCACCTCCTGTTAATGCTCCTGATGCTGCTCCAGCTCCTGCAATTGTTCCAAATGTAGCTAATGAATCTTTGTTGGTAGCCATAGATATAACAGAGCTAAGTATAACCTCAGGTATAACCTGAAACCCTGACTTGTATAGCCCCATAACAACACCCATAAAACCCTTTCCGTTTTCTTCGTAGGTCTTTTGGTACTCCATCATCTCGTCTGATGGACCTAATTTCTGTGCCTTTTTATTGGCTTCTATGTAGCTAAGTATGTCCTCCTCTGTTGCGTCTGCACCTCGTAGTAGTATATCTGACGCATCCTCAGCAACCTGACCCTGGTAGTAACCTGTAGCAGCGCTACGAGCCATGTCATCCACAAAGTCTCCTAAGCCTGTTTGTGTTACTGTATCAAACCCTCTTAGTATATCACCAAACGTTCCCTCAAAAAAGTCCTGTTCAGTTTGTGGTTGTGTAGCCGAAGAAATGTTTTCCGTAACCAATTCCCCACTTGGATCTTGAGCAATAAAATCTGATTCGTCTTTTTTTTTTAATGGATTGTTTACCCCAATAAGATTTGCAAATGCGTCAGCATCTCCATTATAGCCTGTGTTTGTAAACTGACTAAAACCATCATTAAATGCCTCAGGATTTGTGCTAATTAATATTTTAAAATCAGCTTCTGTGCCTAAGTAACCTGTTCTTTTAAATTCTTCGTATAAATCTTTAAATGCTTCTTCGTTCATTATTGTTGTGGGTTAAATTTAGAACCGTCAATTTTTCCTTCGTTAGATGCTGATTTTGTTTTATCCCTCTTTAAAAGCTTTTCTGCTTTAAACCCTGCATTCATCTTTTCCCAATCGGTTTTTTCAGCATCAGTCATTTTCGATAATTTATCTCTTAATTCTTTATCTAAACCTAAATCTTTATATGCTTTCTTTAAAATTAGAGGAAGTCTAGACAGCATATTGTCTTCAGTAACTTTAAAAACCGTCTCTACTCCTGGTATTGTTATAGTGTATTCATCTATTCCGTCTGAGTCTAGATTTGCTTCTAAAACAGCAAATTCAGGTAATCTAAAAAGGTTAGGAATTAAATCTTCGTCATCTTTTCCGTACATCAATTTAGCTTGTTCAACTTTTGCAAACAGAAACTTGTCAAGTCCAATATCAAAATTTTCTGGTAAATCTTCTACCGCCTGTGCATCTACCTGTGATATATATTCATCTGTAAGTTTTTCATTAAACACCGAGTCCTTATCGTAGTTCCTTCTTGAAAGAATAGTTCTTATGTCTTTATTTCCTGTCAACAATGGACTAGCAGACTCAACAAACTGAGCTACAGTTTTAGCTTTCTTGTCTTCTCCTGTTCCTACATAGAATCCAATGTCTCTGGTTTCTAGTCTATTAGTTGCGGAATTTCTGTAAGTAACTGTTATACCCTCAGGGTTTCTTGTAACTTTTTGAGTCGCAGGGTTTAAGTCCCTAAAGTAATCAGTTAAGGTCTGTATATCAGTAGCAGTACCTGTCATTAATTTAGCAACATTAGAAATTTGATAGTCTTCTTTTTTTATCTTTTCGTTTCTTGTAATTTCTGCAGCAGTAGGCTTAGGTACAGCTCTTTCAGTTTGCTTACTACCCAATTGCTTTTCTAACTGTCTATCTAAGAATTTTTCTGCAGATTTTTTTTGATCTTGACCAACGCTTCCATTAAAATCAGGACTAAGCCTACCTGAACCTGGCTGTCTAGGGTCCTCCACTAAAAGAATGGTATTGGCATCTTGTTTGTTTGGGTCTCTTGTAAAGGTAAAAGCCTTTCCGTTTGAAGCAACACCAACAAAGTCTGTCAATATACTTCCTATTGCTCTTTCATCAACAAGCTGAGACTCAATTATATCTTTCTTCATCTTATCAAACTCAGGCATTTGCCTAACATCATCAAGGGTGTTATACGGACCATCTGTTGTTAAATAAGTCTTTGCAAACTTACCAACCTCAGCATCAAAGTTATCCAGATTATACTTATTCACCTGGTCAGATACCGAAAAGTTTAGTTGGTCTACCGTAGTAAAACTGCCAGGAGCCTTATCCATAGTCCTAACTGTTTTACCGTCCATTTTTCTGTCAACCAACTTACCTATGCTTACCTGCCCATTGGTAGGGTTTATGTAAGCCTCGTGGTTTGTAAAGTTTGCAAACCCCTCAAGCTCTGCCATTTGCCATTGCTCTTGTGCTGCAGATAAGCCTCCATTAAACCTATCCATTTTTGTTTTATACTGCTCCTGATATTTCTTAGACAGGTTAAACATCTGCTGAGTTCCTTGAGTCAAGTTAGCGCGACCAACATTGTAGTCCCTTAACTTTAATTGACCAGATTTTAAAAGCTTGTCCTGCATTAAACGCATTTGCTGCGCGTTGTTGGCGTAAGTCATGGCGAACTCATTTAAACCCCTGTGGTCTCCCTGAGGAGCCTCTGACAGGGTTGTACCTAGTTCTGAAGTGGCGTCATCAATAGCCTTCCTTTTTGAGTCTCTAATAGCCTGAACCTCGTTAAGAGAGTTAACCATATTAGAGGTTATCTCCGCCCAGTTTACCTGACTACTAGCATCCCTTTCTGCGTACTTATAATATGTTGCCATTTAATTTTTTTTATTTATATAGTCCTAATGCCTGGTTAACTAAGTCTCTTTGTCCAGGAGACAACCCTCTTTCAAACATTTCAAATTCTTGAGCAGTCATTGACTTAATGGACTCTATGTCAATGTTTTGACCAATAAGTTCACCCTCTTTATTAAATCCTGCTTTATTTATTTGACTCACTATGCTAGGCGTAAAGTCATTGTATTGACCCTTTAAGAAATTAGTTTGAGCATAGCTCTTTCCTCCTGCAAATTCAGCACCAGCATCTGACGCGCCACCAGGCATTGGTACAGATGATGGTGTTTTAGGAGCAAATTTATTATAACCTGTGCCTATACCTAGAAATCCTTTTTTAGCTTGATCAAGCTTCATATAGTTAGCCTTATCAGTTCTTACTGCCTGCCTTTGACCACGAGCCTGAGCCCTAGCTCCCGCTCCCTCAGCATACAAAGGAGCCGCCTGTAATGCCTGTGCACCAAAGGATGCTAACTGTTGAAACCCTTGCGTTGTTGCCGCTGCTTGAGCCTGCCTAGAATCAGCTGACGACATCTGCGCTCCCGCAACCTCACCTAAATCTAACTGAACACCAACGTCACGAAGCCTTGAATCTTCTTGAGCTCCAGCTAAATCTAATGAGTATAACTCTTTGCTTTCAGCGGAACGTACGTTTGCCTGACCTTTTTGTTGTGCTAATTGTACTCGACCAACACCTGCTGCTGCACCACGTTCAGACTCCCTTGCTGCGTCAATAGCTTGTGCTCCTGAAACAAGCAGAGCCTCACGCTCTAATTCATACGGTAGTTTATTAATAGCCAAGGCCTCCACGAAGTTTACCTCTAATTTTTTTCTAGCTTCATCCATCATACGGGCTGCGTGACGTTCTCCTTTTTCAGCACTACGCCTTGCTTTTCCTGCTTGAAGGAATGAGGCACCCATTCCTACTCCTGATAAACCTAAACCTATTCCTATTAATATCCCTGCCATAACTTTTCTTTTTTATTATACTCTTCCATTGTTGTTGAAAAAAAATTATTTTCTATATCTTTCATGTCTCTTGTGTCTGTTGGATTAGCTATTACATTTATCCAAACACAATCTTCTATACATTCAATTAACCTTTTAGTTCCCTTTAAAGAATAAGACCAACAAGGAGCTATATGCTCTACAATTTCGTTGTCAGCCTGTACTATAACTTTTCCAGACAATAAAAACCAAAAATGATTTGTATTATGTATAGCACTTATAACCATACTTCCTGATTTCATTTTCATCTGACGCATATATAACCCATCAGAAAAATTGTTTGTTATTGGAAACTCTTCATTGTTTACTAAATTTTTACCATCTCCATATATATTTTCATTATCGCTTTCTATAAGTACATCTTGTAGTACTTCTAGTCTTTTTATAAAATTAACCGATAACTCGCTATTCATTTAATATAATATACTTTTACTTCAAAGATACTAATTTTATGGAAATGATTTCATAACCTCTGACTCAACCGCAAATAACTCAATTGCGTTCGTGTCATTGTTTGTTAAAGTAAACACAGCGTAGTGTCCTAATATACCGTGAGACTCAGCCGTACCGTTCTTTATAAAGAAATAATATGCTGGCGTAACTGGCGGTAAGCTTCCGATAGGTGTGCCTGGAGGACTTTCAATAGTCGTGTCAACCACTAAATAATTATTCCCGTTTGGTATGTCTTCTACCTTGCCTGTTACTTGACCAATTAACGAAACAATGGCGCCTACCTTGGTGTAAATTAAATCCCCAATGCTTATAATGTTACCAATACTTACAAAAGGATTTATGCTAAAATTAACTTGAACGGCAGCAGGATTAGAAACATCTGCAGAGGCGTTACTACCTATTCCGTTTGCAGACCTTAAAGGATACTGAGATGTGCTTGCAGGGCTTTGGTTTGAAGCCCTAAGGTATCCAAAAAAACCACCCTCCTTTAAAACAAAATCATCAGCAGCAATAAAGTTTCCTGTCTGTTGGTCGCTGTCTGCCGTTGCTGCCCAAGAGGCATCAGACTCGACAGCTAATGTCTTAAATATTTTATTCATTAAAGGATCGTCATTAAAAACAGATGTTATTATTGAAGCGTAATCAACGTCATAATAATTGTTTCTCCTTTCGTTTGTGTTATGCCTGTAAAGATTACCATTTTTAAATGTATAAAAATAGTTGTTCATACCCACCATCCATTCAGGATAGTAGGTATAGAAAGAAGGAAACCCTTTTACTCCATCGTCATATGTTAATGTGTATTTTGCCATATTTATTTATTTATGGATTTACGCAATTGTTTCCTGCATCACATACAAGAATATCATTCACTAAATTACTTTGAATTTCCATTATTCTCCATCCGTTTACAGGAGCACTAGTCGTTGTTGTTTGAAAATAATAAGCATAGAATCCATCCGCTAAACCACCTGAAATTTCATCACCAAAAGTTAAACTAAAATAGTCGTTACCACTTACAGTACTAACGCCAACACTTATATTATAATTAGTTGTACAAAATGTACTACAAGTAGCAGAAGCCCCTGACCTATAAAATCCACTTACTGGAGGGCAGCTTGGTCCTGTTTGTAACACACCTAAAGACCCTCCCAATTCTTCACGATAAAAGCTTGAAAATTTTTCTTTATAAAAACCATCAGCAACAGGAGTTGTTAATGTAGCGTCCGTATATATTTGAGTAGTCGAACTAAACACATCACCTAAAGCCATAAACACATCAACATTTGTGCTTGTCACACAAAACAAATTATATGCAGAGGTAGCATTATATTGAAGCTTTATTGTATTCTCAATACAACCAGAACAAGTTTGTTGAGTGAGTAGCTTACACCCCACCAATTGCTTAGAAATAATTCCATCAGAGTACCATCCATCTGGCGCACAAATTGTTAAGTCAACATCAGTAAATATTCCTGTTGCCGTAGATAGACTTGGTCCGTTTAAATAATAGTTAACTGTTACTGCCATATTAATTTTTTATTGCCCAGGTAGCAGAAGCACCTAGTTCTTTTAAAATTTTATTTAACCTACTTAATATTCTTTTAATTTCTCTCATAACTATATAACTATGGCGGTGGTGTTGTTCCACACCCACAACACGCATCAAGCGCATCGGTTGCTGAGTAACACATTTCTACTAACACAGGCTCTCTATAATCATATATTAAATACAAGTAGTCTCCTGCGTTACCTGACGGCATAGTAAATTCTGACGAGTATATAGAAGGCGCTCCTGTTGCGTCAACTACTCCTGTTGCTGATGCATTTATTAGGTCCTGAATAGCTGCCGAAGTATTAGCATACAACGTGCTGCTTCTTAAGTACTTAAAGTTCATTGGTGGGTTAGCAAAAACAAACGTATCAGTCGGTGCAATCTTGTTAGATATTATCGAAACAGTTGCCCCATCGGCAGGAATAACCCCAGCTCCTTGGAGTCCTAATACAGAACTATACTGAGAAACAATAGGATATCCATTTGATATTGTTAACTGAACCTGCTCTTGATGTAAGGGAGAAACAAACGCTCCATCAATCCATCTATATTGGTTGTGTATAAACTTACCTCCGTCTATATTGTCTGACACACATACTTGAATAATTTCTATTTCTTTAGCAGCAGGACATATAACCTTCATTCCTACCTCTGCAACCACAGCTCCTGTAAAACTTAACTGTACCGTCTCTACTAACACCTGGTCTTTATCAAACGTAATAACATTAGAACCAGCAGTTAAAGCTGTTGTAGTGGTTACTCCGTTATATAAGGTTTCTAAGTTAAAAACACCTGTCTCAATAAAATCAACTTTAATGTTTAACACTACCTCACCAACTAATTGCCCAAGGTTAAAACAAAATACCCTGTCTACTAAATTGTATTGGAAGAACTGATTAATACCACAATCAAAACACGTAATTTCAAATGGCAGCGGTTCGTCATTAAGAGAAAACACGTACTCATCCATGTAAGGGTCATACCCACCAAGCTTCTGAGTGTTTGGAGATGCTATAAATTTATCTCTAAACCAAGAACGCATTCCAGCCTCTGATACTACCGTTAACTGTTCGTTAGAATAAGCACTACCCTTTAATTGAAGTAGAACTCCCCGCTTTTGATCTGAAAAATACTTGTCATATCCATACACAGCAAAACTTTCAGGGTTAAAACTTATTCCAAACTCCTCAAGCCTTGCTATCTGTGTCCCTAATACTTCAGGAACAGATGTAATAGCGCCTCCTACTGCAGAGTCAGATAGTAAATTTTTACCTGCCAACACGTAAGATATTTTATCTTCCTGTAACGTAAGCACGTCCGTGCTTCTTGCAAATAATTTTTGTATTGGTCCAAAAGACTCTTCCGTTTTCTTAAAGTTTAACAGTCCTAAGTTAAACTCATTTAGTTTATTTACGTTGCTTTCGTCATTGTATATACCACTGTAAGTGATATCCGCAAAACGATTAGCTTGCCTATAGTCTTCTGCTGAAGTTGTTGTCACCCTATTACCTAATAGTAAAGGCGCGCCAACTATTGAGTCTCTTATTTTATAGCTCTCAACACCGTTACCAAAAGAAAAACAATTAAAAAACGATGTGTCTATAATAGCAGGCTGTGTTAGAGTCTGAGACTGAACATTTCCTAGATGAGAATTTTCAACAGTAACACTAGTGATTACTACGTTTGCAGGATTTATCGGTGGTGTAGAAGAAGACACAACCATTGAGTTGCAGTCTCCATTTACATTCTGGATAGACTCCCCAGGGGAAACAACTATTTGATCTTGCATACCCTGGAAGGTATACTCAAAAGCAATTTGGTTTGGCTCCGCTGCGTCAACACTTAAGTTGAATAAACATCCCTCCTTGACAATGTCAAAGACTTCAGAGCCTTCATACCATACATCTGGTTGTGAATCAGCTGGCTCAGTTTCAAATACTATTGTGCTTTCTGCCCTAAACACCTCAAACGTAATACATGAGTTAGAACGTCTCTTAGGCTTTGACCCACAGGCTGTTGTACCTGAGGTAATAAAACGTATTTCATTTGTACTCTGGTCTTGATACCATGCGTAGTAGTTAATATCTTGACTACCATTACCATAACCATAATTATTAGATGTGCTTGTTATTAACGTAGAGTCATATTGATTCTCTACATCAGCACCCGACCCACCAACTTCTTGTGTCCCTGTGTTTATAATGTTTCCTACATTGTCTCCATTCCACCAGTCAATAATATTGTCATAGCCTTTAGAAGCAGTTAGCGTAGATTCTAGTCTATATTTTCTACGCTCACAACTTAAGTTTCCGTCTCCAGAACCCCTTCTTGTAAAGTCAAAGTCTATTGTTATTCTACTTCCAGCAGGAATAGTAAATGGAATAAAGTTTCCTGCGTTATCAGACGTTCCAGACAAACCTTTATACGCTCCAATAACCGACTGGTTTTTTGTTCCAGAAATAGAACATTGTTTTCCTGGCAATACAAAGGGCTTATCCCCTAATGCCACTGAAAAATCCTGAGCTTTCATTTTCATGTATGTCCCTGCAGGAATAGGAATGTCTTCGTCAAGAGAGTTTTGAGGAGCGGGAACTAAAAAGTCTGACTCTTTAGCCTCCTTCTCTAACACCGTTGCATACGCACACCTAAGCAAAGACCCTTGGGTATCTACCTTTACAATATACCTGTCGCCTGTCTCTACCTTACGTTGATTCTCACCCTCTAATAAAAAGTATGTTTCATTAGTAATAGGGTCTGTAAAATAAATGCTTGTATAAATAGTATTGTATGTTTCCCTACTAGGCTTTATAGCAAACTTATATTTTGTTGCCCAAAACGGAGGCTTCTGTACTGTAGGTATTGTAACCCTTAATGAATTTTTTTGATCTGAAAAACCACACGGTACGTGCTCACTATTATTAGGGCTAACCAGTGCAGTAGATGACCTATTAAATTCATCCATGTATATTATTCCAATCTCATAGTCCCTGTTGCTATGTAAACTTTTCGTGTCGCTTATTGTTTGAAAAGAAACTTCTGCAAAGTTCCATTCAAAATACTCATACGCGTTTTGAGTAGGAGAAGCAACATCGTCTACCCTTCTCATAGCAATAAGCTCTAACCCTATCGCGTTAGATCCTGGAGATGTTACAATACCTATAGGTTGATTTGCTGACGATATCCCACTCTCATACTTTGTCCAACTAGTTGGCTCTGCGCTATCTAAAATGTTTGGTATGGCGCAGTTAACTATGTCTGTAAAGGTACTTCCTTCGCAAGATGTTTGAACAAGCGGATCCGAACTGTAAACAGGGTTTATGGTTGATGTAATACCTATTTTTTCTTGGAAGTCTACACTTGTAGCAAGCTCATATACGCTATTAAAATTTTGAGGTAAAACATATGAAAATATAACCTCTGTAGTAGCAGTAGTTTCAGAAGGAGTATTCCCTTCAAAAGAATTGTGAACGAAAGATGCGTCAATAGAAATAAGAGCCCCTAAAACTAAATCAACACCATCTAAGTCAATAATTAATTGAGCTGTAGAAACGTTGGTAGTAAAACCAAATGTATAACCCACATTCCCAAAAGTATCTTGTAAATCTTCACGACCTATAATTTCTGATATTAACTCTGTTTCATATTCAAACTTAATAGGAATATTATTTACGTCAACTAGGTTATAGTTTTCAATATAGTTTCCATACATCAGCCTATTGCCCATTAATGTTTGAGCTTGAGCCAATAAAGGAACATTGTCATACAGCCTTAACAACTCCACCTCTGGAAGTATGGTAAATATTTTACTGTTTCTGAATGTAAACGTATAATTGGTGTTATCAGCAAGACCTAAGTCTGATTTTTTTAATTTCTCTATAACCCTAATTACAGTACCGCTACTGTCTTTAAATAATAAATCTATAGCCGTAACTAAAGAGCTACCAGAGTTGTATGTTATTATCGCTGTATTAAACCTATTTGTAACTCCCTCATTTAGATACGAATCAGAACTAAAATTAAAACCTTTTGTAAAAAATGCTGCATCTGAAAACTGAGACGTAGCTGAATACTCATCGTCCTGATACTCATACCTATACGCAAACGAAATAAATCTTTCTTCAAGATAATTTTCATCACCACCACTTGTAGTAGTCATCTCAATCGTTGGCGCACTGTGGGGCGGCTTCTTAATAACCAATAAAGACTCAGAAAAAGAAAGTGCGTCTCCGTCACCGTCAACTAATGGTACTCCGCCAGGTGTAGCGTAACTTCTTTGTATATTTATAAACCTAGGAGCGTTATAGTTGTCTGTCCAAAACAGCAATCCATCTACTAAATTTATTCCTGTAATAAGATATTTTTCATTAAAGTTTAACACTGTCTCACTAGGGGCTAGACCACCTTTAGAAACGCTTATTACGTGGTATAGTAAATTATTAGTTGTTGTGTTAAAAGAAACTATTAAATCTAATACTCCTGTTGGACTAAAAGTAAAACCAGAGTCATGAATAAACCAGTATATTGTTTCATTTGCACCATCTTCATATGCGCCAATACACTTAGCTTGAGAACTTAAAGGCTGTCCTGCATAAGATAAAGATGTTAGCTTTGTGTTTCCCTTAGAGTTTTCTACTGCTCCTACTTCTGTAGACTCTGAGCTCCCTAGCCTAACATTTACCGCATCAATATATTGTCCGTTTGGAACGAGTCTCTCGTCAACGGATTTATTCATTTTACCTGCTATGAAGTTTCTTTGAAATGTAGCCATATTACTTTATCCACTTATCTCTACCCCTTAGACTCATTAATAATCTTCCTGGGTGTATGTTGCTTAATCTAATTTTTGCGTTTCTTAAAAGTGCTGATTTAGCTTTTCTAGCTCTATTCACCACATACTCTTGAATTCCTAATTTAGAATTTAATATTTGATAACTAATATACGCATATACATAGTCTTCAAATAACTTGTTTATAGTTACCTGCGAATCATCTCCAGCCTCCATACCATCAGAAACATATTCTAATATACAGCTTTGCCTTGCCATTGTAGAGTCAAAATTTATTACACCCATCTTCTTATCAATTGTAAATGTAGGATTAGCGTTTGCTGTCTCTGTGTTAAGACCAAATCGTGCTCCTATTGAAAAGTTAAAATACCAATCCCCGTCACACTCATAACCAAGTAGACCGTTATATTGACTAGCAGAGTTTAGGTATATGCTTGGTTGTTGACCTTTAATTCTTGCCATATCCAAGTTAGAAAACTCAGGCTGTAAAGCCCTTCCGTCTAAATCAAATAAAATATCCGCTGTATTATCCTGTAAATAAGCCCTTGCAGAATTAACCTGAATGTTTTCAACCATAGGTCTAATTACACCATCCTGGTAGTAAGATATTCGCACCCAGTTTACATAATCAGAAGGTAAAATAAAACGCAATTCCTCAGACACAGTAAGCTGTAATACTTTTATTTCTTTAAAGGCATCATAGTTTAATTCTTGAACAGCTCTTTTTGCATGAAACAAAATCTTATACCGCTCTTCATTGTTTACTAAGGAATGATTCCCTGAATACATTAGTTGATAGTTTACAACTATGTCTTTTAAAGATACATATTGATATGAACCCCAGTTTTCATTTTCAGGTGATGCTCCATTATTTTCGTAATACTCGTATTGACTAATGTATGACATATCTATTTCTCGCTATTAGTTTCAGTAGCCTCTGCAGCTCCTGCATATTGAACAACTGATGCCTCTCTTATTGACACTCCTGCGTATTGTAAAATCTTCATTGTAATATCAGTAGCATCGTCTGGAAACAATTCAAAGTCTTGATAGTCAGGCTGCGTTTGATCAAACACAGGCTCACTATTTGCCCCTAGGTCTACATAAGTCCATTTTGGTGGCTTAGGGTAACGTATATATTGACACGCAACTGTTGGGGCTACTGTCAGAGATGGATATATTGTTGCAATATTTCCTTGGGTAGTATACGCAGGAAACATTGTAGACGGTGCAGTTAAAGGAGAGGAGTTAAGTAATAATATTTTACCCTGCTCAACTCTTTCTAACTCTGTACCTCCTATAAATATTTTATTAATTAAATAAAAGTCTGAACTCGTAGTTGCAAGTGAAGGTAAAAAAAAGCTATCTGTAGCACTTCCGTTTTGAGTCAAGTTTGATGTTACTGAAAAAAAATCAATAACCTCTACATACCCTTTTTTT
>TARA_R110000803_G_scaffold51337_1_pt1 | contig 16551 bp, 29 predicted proteins | sample TARA_R110000803 | Tara Oceans TARA_R110000803 (sample SAMEA4397772) | marine metagenome | biome: Polar Biome; feature: [SRF] surface water layer (ENVO:00010504); material: water (ENVO:00002006), including particulate matter (ENVO:01000060) such as... | depth 5 m | reverse complement strand
AGGCTAACCAACTTTATGGGCTTCGTTAGCTTAAAAAGAATGAAGTTTGGAAAAGCTTTGGACGTATTGCCAAGAACGACAATCAAGGTGCAGCATAAACTGATTAAAGCTTATATTGATGGCTTTACGATGGGCCGAGAAATTACGGCCATTGAACTCCTTGACTTGGAGGTTGAAAAACCCCAAAATAATGACCAGCGATTTGCTGGTATAACTTTACTCAAAAATAAAAATAAGAAAAATGACCTCTAAAGGACAGAATACGATTTTAACGCTCGCCGAGAAATACGGCTTGCAAGAAGGCAAAGGCGAAGACTTCTACCAGTGCCATAGTACATGGTGCATCACCAAGTCTGGCGCGGAAAAAATTAAGGCGGCCGAGGGGATAAAACATTCCTTCCCCGTCAAGAGCCATAATCCCAACGGAAGCTCGGTGGCGTATATGGCCACCTTCACAAGTAAGGACGGCAGTGAGGAGCATGAGATTGGAAGCTGTCGAACGGACGGCGCTGCAAACAATCCCGCGAAAACTCATAGCCATGAGATGGCGATGAAACGCATGAAGGTTCGCGGAATCTTAGCGCTCGTAGCTCCAGCGGGGCAAGTGTACGGCATCGAGGAACTCACGGAGGAGTACCGCCAGCACGGTAACCAGGCGAACGCGCCAGCAGCACCGCAGCAAGCGCCGCAGCCAGCCGTTCAGCAGTACCAGGCGCAACCACAACAGGCGGCGCACTTAGCCCCGCAGAACGCACCGCAGCAAGCCTCCGCTGGTGGCTTTGAGATACCGCCGCCAGGCTCGAAAGGCTGGGTTCAGCATGGCGAGGAATTGCCAACGGACTGGGCGAATCTGATGGGCGTGATGTGCGAAGTTACTGGCGAGGATAGAAGCAAGCATGAGCGCAGCGTTTACGACCATATAACGCAATGGCAGAAACCCGATGGAGGTCTTTACTTGCCGAGTGCTAGATTTTCTACATTCTCGGAATACGCGATGGGCTTTAAGGAGTGGGAGGGCGTGCGAAAGTACAATGCCTACAGCGCTCTGCAAGCGTTAAAGCGTGCCAAGGAGTTGGTTTCCGTACTGCAAAGCAACGGCTCTGTCGAGTGCAGTCAGAGTAATGGGAACGGCGGCATGCAACTCTATACAATCTACACCAAAGAAAACAATCCCGCGTTCCGAGCTGGGGCATCTGCCGAAGTCGTTAAGGAATATGGAGCTGAGGCGGTAACCGCCAGCAAGAGCGATGTGGACGTGCCTTTTTAGGTAATATCCTTTCTTTTTTTTAGGGCGCTGTCTTTCGGGCTGGCGCTCTTTTTTTATGAAAGGTTAAAATAAATCAAAGAAAGCGATTTACTTTACTTTTAAGGCTCGTTAAGCTTCACGCATAGCAATGCTGCAACTCGCAGCGCTTAACAAAAAGAAAACTCAGATGGGAAACCTTAAAATTACTTATGACCATAACGGTCTTGCACACGAAGTCGCTAAGGCTTTGGCATTCACAGGCGAGGATATTCGCTCGGGCGTTGCATTTTGGTTAATGCAAGTCGCGGGCAAAGCGCTACAAGAAATCAACGGACACTTCTACGAATTAGAATTCGAGGCGGCCGTTAAAAGTCTAATCCCGAGGTATGCGTACAACGAGGGCAGCATGGCCCTCGAGCTTACCTACAAAGCCAAGGCCAAGGAGGAAGCGTAATGGGCGAACTCAAAGACCTTACGACCCTTCAGTTGGTTAGCATGATTCAAGAACTCAGCACCATAGCCATCGGCTCCGACGGACTAACCACCCCAACACGGGCCAGGAGGTATGGAATAAAACTAATAGACATCAACGATATAGCTGAGGTCTTAAAGAGCAAACTGGAAGTTCAAGCCTGGAAGAATGCAATGGGGGTATCGAAATAATGGTAACCCTACAATCACATGAAGTAGACATTCGCGCTTATGCCAACAGCTTGAAGGAAGAATTAAAGGACACCGAGTGTTCGTTTGAGTGGGTGAAGAACCAGCTCGAACTAAAAACGTGGACGGCTAAGGACGGCTCGTGGAAAGCGGAATTGCTTCTTACCTTTGGCGGGCCAACTGTTACGATAGAGCTAGACTCGCGTTTCACTTATGGCACTCTGAACCATAGCTGGGGAGTTCCTAATCAAATTGATTTCGAGAATGGAATCCTAAGAGATGTAATCTGCGAAATAAGGGGGTTAGAGTAATGACCAACTTCTACGAATATATAACTTGCGTAATCTGTGGCGGCGACGGCTTCGAGTATGAGCAAGTGGGCGACAAGCGCGAGAAACGCCCATGCCCTTGCGACGACCAGGCCTATGCGAAGCACATAATTACAGCAGCCTCACAGCCGCAGACCTACCGCGAGCAAGTGGCGAGTGGCTTAATAGACGAGGAGATGTCCCAGCCCAGCGCCACGGCGCTGGCAGAGGCGGGCATGGCGAGGGTTATGGAAAACGTGCAAAGCAGCAACGAGGCAGAGGCGGTGGAGGAGATTTACTCCCAGTTGGTGATGCTTGCAAGCTTGCAGCCTTATGCCCTAACCAGCGACGACTTACGAAAGCGGGTCGAGCATTTAATTCCGAGGCTTCACTCTACGAATATAATTGGCAGCCTATTTAAGAGGGCCAAGCGCGAGGAGGTTATTGAATCAACGGGGGGCTTTATTCCAAGCGAATTGCCCCAATCCCATGGCAGACCAATTCGGGTCTGGAGGAAAAAATAATGAAACTAACTAAAAAACAATCTAAACTCTTGGGGCATATTTTAGGCTTCAATGACCTGGGGCAAAATCCAACTCGCAAAGAGCTGTCTTCCCTTATGGGCGTAACACCGCCAGCCGTAACCATCATGCTGCAAACGCTGCATCGCAAGGGCGCAGTCGTTCTGAATCGTAAGTGGCGAAGCATAGTCGTAACGGCTCAAGCGCTTCGGGCAATGCCAGTCGAGGACAGCGCGGAGGCGAAAGTATGAAGCTCTACGAATTAACCCGCGACATACAAGAAGTGAATGCGCTGATTGATGATGGCACTTTAGAATTGTCGGAGGTTACAGATACCCTCGATGGAATGAAGCTGGCGGTAAAGCAGAAGGGGCAAAACATTACGGCACTCGTTCTAAACGAGGAGGCGGATATTGAAGCGCTGAAGCAAGCCGAGCAACGCATCGCCCAGCGACGCAAAGCAAAGCAGTCTAAAATCGAATGGTTAAAAGATTATCTGCTGGAAAATATGCTGGCGAACGGTATAGTGAAAATAGAATGCCCAGACTTTGAGGTGGTGATTAGCAAATGCCCGCCGAAGGTTGAATTGATTCCAGACGTGGAAATGCTATTGCATGACCAGCATGGCGAAAGATTCATGCGAACGAAAACAGTTGTGAGCATTGACAAGAAGGCTCTCAAAGAAGCTCTGCAAAGCGGAGAAGAAATATCGGGTGCAAGATTGGTTCAAGGCGATAGGCTGAGGTTCAAGTAATGATTAAATTATTCTTTGGAGTTGATGCTGGAGTGTCTGGCGCGATTGCAGTGGTGGACGAGTTCGGCGAGCTTGTTGCTTATCGGACACTTCCGCATCGCAAGCGTGGCAAGCGAAGCGAATTGGACGGGGATAAATTATCCTCCTGGATTACCGCAGAGGTGCTGATGCCGACAAACACTAAAGAGCATGAGTGCCTGGTTACGGTGGAGGAGAGTCCTCCGTTCAATCAAGGTGTCGTTTCTGCTTATACCAGCGGATACAATAACGGGCGGCTGCACGAAAGACTGTTGGTCGTTTTTAATAAAAGAGCAGCGCGAGTCAATGCACGGAAATGGCAGAGCGCTGTTTATGATTTTAAGATGAAGCGCGAGGACGACAAGAAGGCAATCAGCATAGAGCAAGCCAAAAAAAGACACGGCGATATGGCGGGAGTGTTTAATGTTAAGCGATACGCCGATGGCATTTCCGACGCTTTGCATATAGCCGAGTACTGCCGCCTGGGCTGGCAAGAGGAGGCTAATTTAGAGCCGAGCAAGTAAAAAGTTAAAAATATTTTTAGGGGCGTATGGCTGCTGCACGGGCCTTATGCCCCTTTTTTTTGCCGCATACGGCGCTGACCCAGAATAAAAGGTAAGGTATTGCTGGCGAATGCCCCTGGGGGCTGTTAATCTGAAGGCCTAGCAATACGGCACTCCGCCATGCTTAACCCAAAAAAAAGGAAAGACCGATGACTAAAATTAGTTTCAAATCATTTACTCGCAAGAGTAAGGTTACCACGCTCAAAATCGATAACGCCGAAAGCTATGTTGAGTTCGCTGCTGGCGGCGGTGGCAAGTTTATCCAGGACGAGCTTAGCACGACCCTGGAGGTTGAGGCCTTGGCAGTATTGCTCGGAGGCTATAATGCCGCTCGACACGCTACTGAGGGATTTCGCTTTAAGTCGTCAATGACAGTTGTGGAGCTTGATGCGCTGAAGGGCCGCTTCGACGCTTTAATCAAGGACACGATTAGCGCAATGGAGGGCAACTAAAGATGACCTCTTACACCAAAGCAGACAGGCTCACAATTAGAGCAGTCAAGGCAGTAGTTGTGAATTACGACGGCTGCCAATACGCAATCGACCAGGGCGGCTATGGCTCGTTAGAGTTCTCGACGTTGAAAGTTCAGAGGGCAGCATTTGCGGAAGTTATTATGGAAATGATTTACGCCGTTGAAGAAATCTTGGACGTAACTATTTCGCGCCGCGAGTTCTATGTTGATACCATTGCAAATATTAAAAGCGCAATCAACAAGAGTGGCCTCTTGGGGGACGAGTAATGAATTAACAAACACCCCAGCAAGACCCATGCCCCAGGCTATTAGATTAGCTGGGGCTGAGTCCGTGAAAGGCAATGCTGCAATTCGCAGCGCCAAAACAAAAAAGGAGAAAACCCATGGGAATGGACGTGTACGGAAAGAATGAAACCAATGACTACCGCGAGGAGGGGGGGAGAAACTACTTCCGCTCGAACGTATGGTGGTGGCGACCTTTAGTAGACCAGATGGAGGCAGCAGCCCCCGCATTGTTTGCCAAGGTTGAACACTGGGGCAGCAACGACTGCGACGGCTTAGACAACGCAGAGGACTGCATTGCGATGGCCGATGCTTTGGAGGCAATGAAGCCATTCGTTAATAAAACTCAGAAGGCTCTCGATGCCATGCCCGACGAGGAATGCCAATACTGCAAAGGCAGAGGCTCTAGATTTCTTAACGTGGAATATGTAGCGTGCAATGCGTGCCAAGGGACTGCGGTGCAGCGCCCCAGGGAATGCAGTTACCCGCATGACTGGGAGTTTACGCAAGAGTGGATTTCGTTCTTGAGAGGCTGCGGAGGTTTCGAGATATGTTAATTAGCAACGCAGCAAAATGGCTCACCTTTCTGGCCCTGGCGGCCCTGGCCTTTACAGGTGGATACAGGCACGCCAAAGCCAGCGGGGCAAATGTACAGGCGGAAACAGTTAGCGCTCCGCAGACGGCCCTAAAAACAGCCCCAGCGGGTTACACGTTTACAGCGGTAGCCACCGTTTATAACATGGAGGCCAGCCAGTGCGACAGCACGCCAGGCATCTGCGCAGACGGCACGCGAGCAAGCTACAGCAAGCGCATCGTGGCAGTCAGCCGCGACCAGCTAGAGCGCTGGGGCGGCGCGGTATCTTACGGCGATAAGCTGCGGGTTACTGGCGCGGGCAAACACGACGGCATCTGGAACGTTCACGACACAATGAACAAGCGGTACGGCGCGACGGCCCCAGCATTTGACGCTGGAGTTGCTGGGGTGGTTAAGCCCCACGCGCTAGAGCCAGTCGATGTTGACGGCGTGGCGCATATTGATTTTCTGACCACCGATAGGCTGGGCAAATGGCACGGCGTGAAGTGCGAGGTGGTGCGATGAACGAGCCAGTTTTTAATTCTAGGAATTCAATCATGCAGTTAGATTGGCTAACACTCGGGCCGATGCCCGTAAGAAGGTGGTGGAGTAAGGTGTCTAAGCACGAACACGCTTCACTGGTTAATAATGGTTATATCGTTACGCGCCCATACGATGACATGTGGCACGTTAAAATCACACAAAAAGGAAAAGCGAGGTTAGAAAAAAAATGAGTACAGTTACAATGACAATAGAAATTGATGGTGGCCAGGGGGAGCTGGAGCATAATGGCGAATACTATTCTGCAACGGGTTCTGTCGGGTGCATCAATATAGATGGCTGGGTTGAAGTTGAGGAAACGGATTTGCTTATATGCAAAGAATGCGGAGAAGGCTCAACCATAGTAAGAAGAAAAAGCGAAGTCTATTGCGTGATTGAAGATATGGTAAATGAAAAAGCCAAGGAAGCGGTCGAGCGTGGAGAAAATCGTATCTTTAGTTAATTCGAACTAGCACCGCGCTGGCGCGTCAGATACGATAAGTTGATGGCACGCCAGCGCAATCAGATAGTTTCCCTTCACATGACACCCGAGGAGGCCTATTGCATTCAAGAGGTGTTGAATGTCAAGTCGGCCATGCTCAGCGAGAGCCTCAAAGATTTTGCGAGAGGCGGCGATGCCGACAAGCTAGACAAAGCTATGGTTCTAATGACCGACTTGAATCAGTGCGAGGCACTAACTGCGAGGCTGCACGGGCAAACAAACGCCGCACTCCAGCGCGAGGCCGACGGTGAAGATGCCGACTGGATAGAACAATATTTTAACGATAGACTGAATTAGCGCCTTCAAACAATAATTTTAGACAAGGAGGCGGTAGAATGGCAAACTTAGGAACGGCTGGTAATCCCTCGGGACTCAGTTTGAGCGCGTTTTATCTTTTTCTTTTTTCGTGTTCGCCCCAGCCGTTTCTATTTTATTTTCGTGTCGAAGCAATTGCTATCAGTAAGCAGTGAATGGCCCTTTCGAGCGGGTCGAGGTTCTTGGTATCGGTCGGCTGGCCTGGGTCTATAAAGCCCGCATTCGTGAACTCCTCAATAAGCCAGTCTGCGGCTTCGAGGACGCAATGCAGCCTATCGCACTCGCCGAGCAGCCGAGCCAGTAGCAAAGTATCCACCTCGCTCTTTCCCCTGGATAGATTAAGGGGGGCAAACTTCTGCATCTCGCCTGGAGTTAATGGCGACCAGTCATCGCATCGCATATCATCTAGTCGGAGGGGTCGATTGCGATTTAAGTTATCTCTCATACTTTCATAAAAGTAGGCAACGAGCAAGAGTCGGTCTTGCTATCAAAGAGGGCAATATATTTCACCCAGTTGGTATTCGGGTAAGCGTATCGCATACCAGCACGGTTCTTGTCTGCGACCAGGCCAAGCTCACAGGCGTAATAATCTTGAGCGCCTTTGGGCAGAGTAAATCCCATCACCCCGAATCTGTGAGTGTGTCCGATGATGAGGTTCTCGCCTAGAAGCGTAGCCATTTTAAGCGCGTGTCTTGCTGGGAAAGCAGAACCGCCCTTAATTTCATGGCCGTGCATTAGACGCACCTTAGAACCAGCCCCCGCGAGTATGCGAACAGGCTTCTGCCCAGCGTCATATATCCACTCCACGTCAATATCCTTCAAGCGAAGCTGCTGCGGTAGCGACCAGCCTATCTGACGCATTGCTGGCAGTCTGCTCTGCACCATTCTGTCCCAGCGGTCTTCGTGATTGCCCTTGATATATATAATCTTGCACTTCTTGCCCGCCTTCGCACGAACTCTTGCCAGGTAGTTATGCGTTTCCTCTAGCTCTACCTCTAGTCTATCTTGCCATCGTGGGTTCTGGCGATGAACGGTTAAAGCGTGCAAGTCTGCAACGTCCCCAAGAAACACTATCTTGTCGGGCTTGAACTTTTTAATAGTAGAATGGATTTTCGATTCCGCTTCTCGGCAATGAAACGGAACATGAACGTCGGGTATTACTAAAGTTTTCAACTTGAACGTAAAGAGTAGAGGAGGTATAACGGTTAGGCCTCCAATCACCTTAACCGCTGAACAGTAAAAATGAAAGAGCCAATGATGAACATTAAAACCATCTCGATAGATAGTTTAGAGTACGACCCTTTTAACGTGCGCGAGCATGATGAGAGAAACGTGGACGCAATCAAGGCCAGCCTGGCCCGCTTTGGACAGCAGAAGCCAATCGTTGTAAAGAAAGACGGCACTGTAATTGCTGGCAACGGAACGCTCGGAGCAATGAGAATGCTCGGGTACAAGGAAGTCGTGGTCGCAGAAACTGAATTGGAAGGAGAGGAGGCAGTTGCGTTCGCCATAGCAGATAACAGAACGGCAGAGCTTGCCGACTGGGATAATCAAGCATTGGCCCAAGCTCTAGACCAGCTCGGCGACGAACTATTACCAGCATCGGGCTTCGACGAGAACGAATTGAGTCTGCTAATGAAAGAGCTGGGAGCGGATTGGGAGGGGGCAGAGGTCGGCGACGAGGCTGTTGGCCTAGACAATGTGAAGACCACAATTTCTATTGAGTGCAAAGAGTCCGAGAGGAACAGCTTGATGGCTTTGCTGGAGAAAACCCTCTCCACCTACGATGTCGAGATTAGCTAATAACCGAATTCTTGTTTCGTATGCTTATATGAATCACAGCAATACGCTAGACGTATTAAAGAAATATTCTGGCAAGTGCGATTTGATAATAGACTCTGGCGCGTTTACCGCTTACAAGACTGGGCGGGTTATAAAGCTTTCGGAATACATTGATTTCATAAACTCGTGTCCGTTCAAAATGAAGCATTATGCTAATCTCGATGTCATTGGCGACGCTGATGCCAGTATGGAGAACTATGAAATAATGCTGCGCGAGGGGTTGAGCCCAGTTCCCGTATTTACAAGGGGCGCTCCTGTTAAACATCTTGAGAAGTATTTCGAGTCTTCTGAGGTGGTCGCTGTTGGCGGAATAAAATCAATGAAGAACACGGAAGGCTTCTTGCACGAGGTAATGAAGCAAGCCGACGGTCGCAAGATACATTGGCTCGGATATGGAAAGGGGGAGATGCTGGCAAAGTATAAGCCATACTCTTGCGATACGAGTTCCTGGCTCTCTGGTCTGCGATACGGAAGCATGAGTGTTTATCTAGGGAAGGGGGTCTTCAAGTCTTTCTCAAGTAGGAACGCCAAGATGATTAGAAAGTATTCGGGCCGCATTAGAAAGCTGAATGCTAATCCATCTTTGCTGGCAGACCCCGAAAAGTGCAAGGGCGATATTAACAAAAACGTCGCTGGTCAGATAACGCTGAAGTCTTATGTTGCATACAGCGATGAGGTCAAAGAAGCATTTGGAGTTAATTATCATCTCGCGTGCGCTCAGTGGCGACAACTGGAGGAGGCCATCAAGTGCAGAATAAAAAAATAGTAATCTTTAGTGGAGGCCTGGACAGCGCGGTGCTGCTGCACGATACCGTTCGGGAGGTCGGAGCCGAGAATACGACTGCAATAACTTTCGACTATGACCAAAAACACTCCGTCGAGTTAAAATATGCCTCAGCGATGGCGGGGCGCTTAGGAGTGGCCCACGAGGTGGTGAGCCTCAAGAGCTTGTCGCATTTGTTTGGCAGCTCTGCGCTGGTCGATAAAGACAAGGCCGTGCCGACTGGATTAGCTTCGAGCCAAAGTCTTGCGCAGACAATCGTGCCGAACCGAAATATGATTATGCTGGCCCTCACAGCGGGCTGGGCAATCAATAACGGCATACGCGAAATCTGCTACGGAGGAATAGATGGCGAGCGAATTGCTTACCCCGATAGCTCTAGGGAGTTTGCCGACGCAATGGCCCAGGCTCTAAGGCTATGCCATACTGAAGAAATTATCTTATCAGCCCCATACTCTGATAAATCCAAATCCGATGTGATTATAATTGGCGCGTGCATTGGCGTTCGCTTTGAAGATACCTGGAGTTGCTACAATGGAGGAAGGCATCACTGCGGCGAATGCCCTACTTGCCTCGATAGAAAAAGCGCCTTCAGTCTTGCTGGTGTTCCAGACCCTACAAAATACGAAAAATGTTTACATTAAGAAAGAAGTTTAAGTTCGAGAGCGCTCACAAGCTAGAGCATCACGATGGTAAGTGCGCAATGCTGCACGGTCATTCCTGGATTGGCTGGGCCGAAATAAAGTCTCCAGAGTTGCAGACCACTGGCGCGAAGGCTGGCATGGTTATGGACTACGGGGATATTAAGAAGGCCATTGCGCCCATGGTGGAAAAATATCTAGACCACCATTATCTTAACTCTACGCTTGAAATGGATATGCCTACATCTGAGCGCGTGGCCGAATGGGTGTTTAATTATTTAGAGAGTAAGATTATGGGTCTGGTCGCAATTGAGATAGAGGAGACTTGCACCTCAAGCTGTAGGTATGAGCGATGAGTAGTAAAGGCTATGCAGTAAACGAAGTGTTCTATTCGCTTCAAGGCGAGGGCAGAAGAACGGGTGAGCCGTCGGTCTTTGTTAGGTTCAGCGGGTGCAACCTCAGATGCGACATCGAGGCTGGAGAGAAAAGCCCTGGCGGGTTTCGGTGCGATACAGAGTTTGCCAGCGGAATCGTTATGAGCGACGATGCCATATTAGAGCAGATAGCAAAGGCTCATGGGAGTGCGCCAGCGAAATGGATTGTTCTTACTGGCGGCGAGCCATTGCTTCAAGTGGACGACGAGCTAATTAGGAAACTGAAAAAGGCTGGTTATTTAATAGCTGTCGAGACTAACGGAACGCAAATTGTTCCAGAGGGACTGGATTGGGTCTGCGTATCTCCAAAGGTCGCAGAGCATTGCTTGAAGGTTAAAGTGGCCGACGAGGTTAAATATGTTAGAAATGTTGGCCAGGGAATCCCAAGGCCATCGGTCAAGGCGACCCATCAATATATCTCGCCAGCCTTCAACGAGCGCGAACTAGATGGCGAGGTGCTTGCCTGGTGCATCAAGCTGGTAAAAAATAACCCCGCATGGAATCTATCCGTGCAAGACCATAACCTCTGGAGCGTAAGATGAACCCCAGCGAAGAAGCAGTAAAAACATTGTTAGATTACATCGGCGAGGACTCGGCCCGCGAGGGGCTGCTAGAAACTCCAAAGAGGGTGGCGAAGGCCTTGAAGGAATTAACCATCGGCTACAGCCAAGACCCTCACGCAATTTTGAACAAGACGTTTGACGTGGCTTGCGACGAAATGGTAATTGTCAAGGGCATAGAGTATTGGAGTTTATGCGAACATCATATGCTGCCCTTCCACGGGACGGCGACCGTTGCATATATTCCAAACGGCAGAGTCGTTGGCCTATCTAAAATCCCAAGGGTCGTTGAGGCTTATGCTAGACGATTGCAAGTGCAAGAAAGATTGACCAATCAGATAGCGACCGCCGTTAATGAAGTTCTTGAACCCAAAGGGGTGGCGGTGGTTCTTACTGGAAGACATTTATGTTGCGCCATGCGAGGGGCAAAGAAAGCCGTAACAATGAAGACGAGTGCGCTGAGGGGCGCGTTCAAGGAACACCAAGAAGTTCGGGCAGAGTTTTTATCGTTGGCTCATGCCGAGTGAAATCTATATCCAGTTGAGGGAGGCTAATCCCCAGGCGCTAACATTGCCGTTCCTGGAAAGCGCATACGTTGGATTTTCTTTACAGGCTGGCGAGCGAGCGCTGGCGACTTATGATTACGATTTGTGCATTGAGTCAATAATGCAGCGCAGAGGCCTGGGCCGCAGCGGGGCGGTGGAGTACTTTGTTACAGAGGTAGCGGAGATATATGAGGGGGCTAATACGCCCCTGGTGCTGGTTAGGTATTAAAGTAAGATATATTTTCTACAAAAAAATGGCGTTTAGCTAGGCTAAAGCCCCCACAATAGGCCCGTGGGGAAATAAATAGTAAGCAAACGATTGCGGACACCCTTTGTAGTGCTACAATTCGCACATGGCAAAACACCAAAACGGTGTGCCTCAAAAAAGGACTCTCAAAAATGGCTACTCTCTCCAGCATACTTACTTCAACTCGTGCTACTCAAATCACCACGAAGCTTCAAACAATCCTAGACCGCTACAATGCCAAGCAAAGCTCAGAGCGCTGGTTCATTAAAATTGGTGGCGCTGATGACCACGGCTGCGACGTTCAGATTTACGCTAACGAGGACGGAAGCGTTTCAGTTAGCCTTGACGAGTACGGCATAGTCGGATGCCTCATAGCTGAAAGCGTTGCAATTTACAACGACGGTGATGTTGTTGAGTGCGAAGGTGTTGGCGACGCTCTTGTCAAAATGCTTTCCAAGGCTAACCAAAAGAAAGCTGATGCCCAGCCGTGGAGTTCTACTAGCTGGAACATTTGCTTTAACTAACCCCTCACCCAAGACCACGACCCTCGGCTATTAGATTAGCGAGGGTTGAGGCAATGAGAAAAGCAATTCCGCTTTCCTTAATTTACATAGACCCAAAAAAAAGATAGAACGATGAGAAACCAAAACACTAACGAAGCCCTTAACAGAAACACCCTGGTTCGCGCAGCTCTCGAGAGCGCATTGACAAGCTGGTTACAAATGCCAGTCAGATTACACTTCGAGGTTCGCTATAACGGTATCCCCCACTTTGTGAGCCAAGACATTGCAGCCAGCATGAGCCCGCAAATCTTTAGCGAGTGCGAAGTTGTTTGCCGTGTGTGGCAGCGAGAGGACGGCACTTATGGCACTCGCGCCAATCTTTCCCACACCCACTTCAACGGTGGCAGCAACGGATTTGAAATAGGCCGAATCGAAATCGCCGAAGATGGCGAGGTGGTAAATTCGGAGCATGCTTCAGTGGCCCACGCAAGGCGCGAGGCCAGGGTAGCAGCAGAGGAGCTAGAATGGGCAGCCGACGAAGATTAACCCTTAACCAAGACCGCGACCCGCTGGCTATTAGATTAGCAGCGGGTTACGGCATCGGGGGCGACCTTGCCTCTACTCAATAAAAAAAAGATGACTGCAACTCAAAATAGAATTTCATTGCGCACCGAAGCGGACGCGCTGGCTTACCTCGACTCAAAGAACATTATGCGCAATTGGATTGACGCATACGGCGACGCTGAGCATGGCTACTACATTAACAATCTGGACGGAATGCCATGTCTGCCAGAAACGAAAGTAGAGGCTGGGCTTTATACCGTTACTAGCTGCGGCTCTTGCAGCGGAACAGGAGAATACAAAGGCCACTCGGGCTACCACAGAAGGGGCTTCAAGTATTGCTTCAGCTGCGATGGCACTGGCGACCATAAGTTTGTTGCGCTTAAAGATTTTGCCAAGAAGATTCGTAACCAGGAATTACGCCAGGCTCGCAACGTTAAGAAGGCCACTAAGAAGCAAGAAAAAATGCTTGAGGGTCAGCGTAACTGGTGCGAGGACAACACAGAGTTCGGCCGCGTTACCTTTGCAGAAAGGGAAGCGCTAGTTGCAGCGGAGAAAGAAGCCGCGCTTGAAAAGCAAAGAGCGGAGAACGCGCACTTGCAACACGTCGGAGCGCTCAAGCAGCGCCAGTGGTTTGAGGACATGGTGTTTTGCAAAAAGAGCGAAAAGACTTATGGCGAATATAACGAGACGCGACTGTTTACTTTTTCAACGGAGGAGGGACACCTGGTTTACTTTTATGGAAAAACTAATTTTATTGAATCGTTTGATTTGACGAAAAGGTTTTCATTCAAGGCCACTCCCGTAGACCATACAGAATGGCACGGAATCTGTCAGACGAGAATTAACCGCCTCACCAACTTCGAAAACAGCTAGAGCGGCGGCAGAGGGGAGGCGTGGGCTTAACGGCCCGCGCTTTTTCCATGAGGTGGCCCAGGGCGGCCCGCAGCGTGGCCAGCAGCAAGGGCAAGGGGGCAGCGCCACCATAGAGCGATTCTAAGCGCGTTTATTAAAAATGTGCCTATTGTGTCGGGTTTCTAGTAAAAGCGCATTAGACGGCATTTGTGAGGCTCTAGCGGAGGGCATAGCCAGGGCGAGGCTGCTGGGGTTACCACTGGGGGGCTTTTAACGGCTCTAGGGCGCAATATGGGCGAAAAGGCGGTAGCAATGGCGGGGGGCTGCTGCGTGCGGCTATGGGCGTGGCTGCGGTTATGGCGGGGCGTGGCGAAGTGGTAAGCGTTTGCAGCAGCGGCGGGAATGCCGTGTGATATACTGACCTCATGGAACAGAAGGATGGAAAATATAACAGAGGCGACCTCCTCTTTATGGTTCGCGTTTTGGGATTGCCGATAGAGGTTAAGAAAGTAAAGTTTGGAGATGATGCCGACGAGCAAGTGTTCGGCCAATACGATAGCTACCTATCACTCATTGAGCTAGACCACGGTTCTTCTCATTTGCACCAGCGAGTAACATTACTGCATGAGCTGCTTCATGTTTTCCAGGACTACCTGGGGCTAGACAATGTAAAGCACAAAGACGTGTATTCTATAAGCCAGGCTCTATTCTGTTTACTGACTGAAAATAGGCATCTAGTGGAATGGCTCATGGAGCCGCCATCAAAAGATAATACAGAGGATTGACCTCTTGCACTGCATTTTCGCTATACTGTCCGAATGGCTGATAAACAAGAAGAAAAACAGGCAAAGCGTGATGACCCAGAACGTGCCGACCATTTAGAACCGTACAGATGGAAGAAAGGGCAGAGTGGTAATCTGAAGGGCAGACCGAAAGGGACGGTCGGCTTAACGAAGCGCATAGAAGAACGGCTGCTAGAAGAAATGAAGGGCGGAGATTCTAAGCAGTTGGCTGACCTACTTGCTGGTGCAATTGTCAAGGCAATGCTGCAAGACCCCGTGAAGGCCGAGCGGCTTATTTCCAAGTTCATGGACAGAGATGAAGGCCCAGTGGAAAAAGGCTCTGTATTGCAAATCGGTATAGATGCCCGAAGCGTTGTTCCCCAAGCACCACCACTCGTAGAGGCTGGCAGCAATGGCTCGCCAACTTTCATTGAGCATCTTAAGCGTCTTGTTGCAATAGCAGACGAGCGCGGCCTCACCATTGACGCTCTAGATGTTGAGCCGAGCGACGGCGACACAGAGCCGCAATAATATATGACTGAGCGCTACGAGGAGGAAGCGGAGGCACAGGAAGCAATTCTGGAGGCATACGATAGAATATGCCCTGGCATCATAGACAATCCATATCTGGACGGGCATTTTCCGCTGCCCATGCAATGGATGTTCTTGAGGGGCCATTTAGATTACCCTCCAGAAGACGGCGGTGTATTCCAGGGTCTATATGGCGGTGCTGCTGGTGGAGGCAAGAGCGACGCGCTTCTAATGGCCGCGGCTCAATACGTTAATTACCCCGAGTTCGCTGGCTGTATTTTCCGACGAACATTCTCAGACCTCTCGTTACCTGGCGCGATTATGGACAGAGCTTTGGGCTGGTGGAGAAATAAGCCAGGCGTTCATTGGGACGGGACTAACAAGACTTTCCGCTTTGAGAGTGGCGCTAAGATTTCCTTCGCGTACCTTGCTCACCCTGGCGACGAGCTTCGATACCAGGGCGCTGAGTTCCAATCTGTTAGCTGGGACGAGCTTACTCAGTTTCCCGATAGACGGCAGTATCGCTATCTGCTTTCCCGCATTCGCCGCCCGCATGATTCTAAGATTCCATTGCGCTCGCTGGGGGCTACCAATCCAGGAGGCCCTGGACATTCTTGGGTCGCCGAGGACTTTGATGTTATGCAGAGCGGTAACGGCTTCCCCTTCTACCCCGCCCGCGTTGTAGATAATCCGTACATTGACCGCGAATCATATATTGCTGGCCTCATGCACTTGCACCCGACAACGCGAGCTCAGTTACTTGCTGGAGACTGGAGGGCGCGTGAGCCAGGCGATTACTTCCGTCGCGAGTGGTTCGGCCCGCTTCTAGACGCGGAAACAGATACATGGCCATCGCGAGACTGCGCACGGGTTCGGTGGTGGGACTTGGCAGCCAGCGAGAAAGAAGGCTCTGCGCATACTGCTGGAGTCAAGATGGCGAGACACCGCTCTGGCGTTTACGCGATTGAACATTGCGTGAGCTTCAAGGCTACCCCTGGGCGACGCGATGCACGAATTATAGATATAGCCAAGAGTGATGGCCCTTCCGTTACCGTGGGGCTTGAGGTGGAGCCAGGGTCGGGAGGCATTGCCCAGGTTGAATCTATTGCGGAGAAGTTAAAGCTCAGCGGCATTCGTTGCGTCTATGCGCGCCCGTCAAGGCCAAAGGGAATGATAGACGAGAGGGAAAAGATATATGTTGTTCGCGCCTCAAGCTCTAATAACGGGAAGGCTGCACGTTGCGACCCAGTCGCCGCTTGCTTAGAGCGTGGCTACTCGCGGCGAGGGGAGGGCGATGAGTGGGATTCTGTAACGCAAGACCGCGTTCCCTGGTGGGGCGAAGATGCAGATAAGCCGCCGCACTTACAGCGGGACGGCATTCGCCTCTTTGCTGGTTCATGGACTCAAGCATATCTCGACGTGGTGGAGGGCTTCCCAGGAGATGGCGGCAGTCGCGTAGATGAGGCAGATGCAACGAGTGGCGCTTGGTCTTGGCTCAAGTCGCACCCAATGGG
>TARA_R110000803_G_scaffold53702_1_pt1 | contig 16586 bp, 15 predicted proteins | sample TARA_R110000803 | Tara Oceans TARA_R110000803 (sample SAMEA4397772) | marine metagenome | biome: Polar Biome; feature: [SRF] surface water layer (ENVO:00010504); material: water (ENVO:00002006), including particulate matter (ENVO:01000060) such as... | depth 5 m | reverse complement strand
TTAGTTTAGCACTAGGAGAAATTGAAGTTTATCTAAACGGAAACAAACTAGTACCCATTAGAGACTTTAACTTTGATACACAAACTAACCTTGTAACATTTAACCAGAATGTTTTAACTTCCGGCGATGTGATTGCAATTACTATCCTTAAAAATCACGAGTATGAAATTAATGTTACTGGTGATAGTGCAGGAGATACTGAAGCAAACTTGGTAATATTAAAAAGTAGATCAGATTTACCAACAAATGCAGAGTTCCATGTAACTACATTTACTAATCATGATTCAAACTTAATTAGAAAAGAAGTGTTTAATGGTAACTTAGGAGGAACTTATAGATTAAGTCGTCCTGCGATCGATTCAAACTATGTATGGGTTGAAATTGATGGTACACCATTAGTTGCAGAACGTGATTATAAGATTTTAGATAACAAGGTAACTGTTGAAATTGATAATAAATTTACTATATTAACAACATCAAAAGTTACAATAACAACATTTAGTGAAGAATTAAGTTACGACTCTGTTGGATACAAAGTGTTCAACGATATGTTAAACAGGACACACTTCAAACGTATTAGTGATAACGATAGTACTACACTAGCCGTAGATTTATTGTTTAATGATAAAGAAATTACATTAACTGATGCAAGTTTCTTAGATACTCCGTCGATAGCAGATAAAACACCTGGTGTTGTATGGATTGATAGAGAAAGAATTGAATTTTATAAAATTACTGGTAACAAACTAGGACAAATTACAAGAGGTACATTAGGTACAGGTATTAAAGATAACCATAAATCAGGTAGTTTAGTATTTGATGCAGGCCCAGAGCAAACAGTTCCGTACAAAGAGAATATTAATGTATACGAAAGTGTTATAAGTCCAAATTTACCAAATGGTAGAAAAGAACATGTACTAGAAACTGTAAGTATAACAAGTAGTGTAAATGCACACGATCAAATTGAAGTATATTTGAGTGGTAAAAGACTACAAAAACCAACAGTAAGTACAAATCCTATCAAAATTCATAATGCAGAAATTGCATATGATAGTAATGAAACTAACAGTGCAGGTACATCGAGTGATGTAACGCAAATAGCAGAGTTTACTGTAGAACCAGTAGCAGACTCAACAGGTAAAAGTTATTATAAGTTAATATTAAGGGATGAGCCTCAAGATGGTGCTCAACTAAAAGTAACACAGAAGCAAGGGCGTGTATGGTACGAACAAGGCGTTAATTCAGCGTCTACAGGCACCACACTACAAAGAGCAGAAACTGCTCAAGCCAGGTTCTTACTAGAAAGAACCAGTGGCTTGCCTGTAATAAATATTAGGGAATAACCAATGTCAGACAAGGATAACAAAGTGAAGAAAACGTATCAAAAGCCAAACGAAAATCAGGGTGTGCTTATGGAAGGGCACATTAAAATTAGTGACCCTGAAACTAAGAAAATACTTGTGGATAAAAGGAATGCTATTCATTACGAAAATATGAGTATATCACTAGCAGAATCGCTAGGTAACGAAGGACGTGGTAACATTGTTGAAATGGCTTTTGGCAATGGTGGAACTACAGTTGATCCTACAGGTATTATTACATATTTGACACCAAACAATGTTGGTGTAAATGCAAGTTTATATAATCAAACATATTATAAAACTGTTGACGATAACAATGTTAACAATACAGATCCTAGTAGAAACTTTATTGAAACTAGACACACATTAGGTGCAACTTATACTGATATTTTAATTAGTTGTTTACTTGATTACGGTGAGCCTAGTGGGCAAGAAGCGTTTGATAACTCAACTGACATGGACGGAAACTATGTGTTTGATGAATTATGTTTAAAAGCGTTCACAACAACTGGTGCAAACAAAGGAAGATTGTTAACACACGTAGTATTTCATCCTGTACAAAAGTCATTAAACAGATTGATTCAAATTGATTATACAATTAGAATTCAAAGTTTGACTAACATAAGCGAGATTTAATAAAATGGCATATAGTGTAAATTTTACAAATTCGATTAATAAGAATCCTATTGTCATTGATGACAACAGTCGTAACACTGTTGATACTTCGTTAACTTTTATAGGTCGTAACGAAGCAAGTTACGGACAAGCGATTGCAGAAAACTTTTTACATGTATTAGAAAACTTTGCAAACGTTACTCCGCCAAACAACCCAATTGAAGGGCAAGTTTGGTTTGATAGTGTAACTAACAGATTAAAAATTAATGATTCAACAGCAGGTTCTGCAAACTGGAGACCAGCAGGCGGTGTACATGTTGAAGCAGTTCAACCAACAAATCCACTAACAGGAGATGTTTGGGTTGATACAACAAACAATCAACTTTACATTTATACAGGCGCGGCATTCCAATTAGTTGGACCAAACTTTGCAGGTGGCCTTAAAGCAGGTGCTCAAGCAGAAGAAGTTGTTGATACACAAAATATCACTCATACAGTAATTAAAAATTATGTTGCAGACAAAGTTGTAACAATTATTTCAAAAGATCAATTTATTCCAAGACAAAAAATTGAAGGCTTTGTAGAATTATATCCAGGCATTAATATTTCTTTTACAGATTTTGACAACAACGGAATTGTATTAAACAAATTACATGCAACAGCAACAAGAGCAGATGCACTAAATGTAACACAACCTGCTATTGAAACTGTAAATGCAAATAACTTTATAAGAAGTGATATTACAGATACAATGAACGGTCAGTTGTTTGTAAGAAACGATGGTGGTGTAACAGTTGGATCAAATCAAATTTTTAACTTAGAGATCGCAAGTAATAATGCTGTAATTAAAAATAACTCATTAGATGGTAACATTGACTTTAAAGTTTTTCCAGAATCAGATAGAGATGTTGTTACTGTTATGCGTGTTGATGGAAGAAACAAACGTATAGGTATTAATCAAGTTTCACCAACAGTAGCATTAGATGTAACTGGTAGTGGACACTTCACACAAAATTTACAATTATCAGCAACAGATACATCAACATCAACAGCAACTGGAGCACTTATTGTTGCAGGTGGTGCAGGTATTGCAGAAAACTTATTTGTTGGTGGTAATGCAAACTTCCAAGGACACATTCAAGTTGGCGAAGCAGGTAGTGGCACAGTTGCTATTCAACCTACAGACAATGGAACACAAGCGTTTGATAAATCATTAGACATTGGTACTACAAATAATTCATTTAGAAATGTTTATTCAGAAACATTTACAGGTAGACTAGTAGGTAGTGTTGTTGGAGATGTATTTGGTAACATTAACGGTACAGCAGATAGACTAGTTGCTTCAACAGTATTTAAAATTGGCGGACACGTTGCTGACTCTACAGGATTTAGTTTTGATGGTCAAACAGGCGGTACAACAAAAACATTCGATGTAACATTAACACAAGATGCTATTTCAGATCAAACACAAGTTACAGACAACGAAAACGATGACGAATTATTAATTGTTAGATCAGGACAAGGACTTAAACGTACTAAAAGATCTAACTTTTTTGCAGGTGCTTCATTAGTACCAATTGGTGCAATTATGCCTTACGCAGGACCTATTACAGCATTTGCAGATATTCCAAGTGGATATTTGTTATGTGATGGATCAGAAGTTGCACAAGGTATATATCCAGACTTATTTGATGTAATTGCATTTACATATGGTGCTGGTGTTAACCCAAGTACATTTAAATTACCAGACTTACGTGGTAGATTCCCACTAGGTTTAGATAACATGGACAATGGAACTACAGTAAATGATGTTAGTGGTTCAGCAGTTGATGCAGGTGGTGGTACAGCAAACAGAGTTACAAATACTAGTGCAAGGTCACTAGGTGGTTCAGGAGGTGTTGAGCAAATCGATACAACTAACGTTGCATTTGGTAGTGGCACACAATACACTGATACAACAGGAAACGGACCATATCAGAATCAGAATGTAATGAATCCGTATTTGGCGTTAAGTTACATTATTAGAGCAGGGGAGCCAGCGGCATAATGAGTTATACAGTAAACAAAACAAACGGTTCAGTTTTAACTATTGTCGGTGACGGTACAGTTGATGCAACTTCAACAGATATTACACTAGTTGGTAGAAAATATAGTGGGTATGGAGAAGTACTTAACGAAAATAATATTAAGTTATTAGAAAATTTTGCAAACAGAACAGCACCTAACTCACCGTTAGAAGGTCAAGTTTGGTATGATACATTAGAAGGACGTTTAAAAGTTTATACTGGTAGCGTTTTTAAACCAACTGGTGGTCCTTTAGTACAAGATACAGAACCATCAGGATTAGTTATTGGTGATTTATGGATTAACAATGAATCAAATCAACTTTACTTTTATGATGGAGTAGATTTAAGTTTAGCAGGACCTATATATTCAAATGCAGAAGGTAAGCATGGATGGATTGTAGAAAATGTTGTTGACACAGGAAATAATGGACGTTCGATTACAGGTTTATGGGTAAACGGACAGCGTGTAGGTATTCTAAGTAGATATGAATTTACACCACAAACAGCAATTAATGGATTTGCAAGTATAAAAGTTGGTATAAACTTTAGTACGGCAGTAACAGGATTAAAATTACACGGTACAGCAACATCAGCAGATGCAGTTGCAGGTATTGCTCCAGGACAGTTTTTACGTTCAGATGAAAGTGATATTACAACAGGTACACTTGGTGTACTTAATGACGGTGGACTTACATTAGGTTCTTCTAGTAACTTTACACAGTTTGTTAGTAGTACTGTAACAACATTTAAAAATAACTTACAAGATAGAGATTGGTTACTACAGGTTAACTCAAGTGTTACCGGTGGACTAACAAATGTAATTGACATTGATACATCTACACTTAAAATGAAAATATTTGAAGGTAGAGAAACTAGTAATGTTGTAATGGGCGGTGATTTAACTATTGAAGGAGATCTTATTGTAAGTGGAGACACAACAACAATTAATGTTGCTACAATGAGAGTTGAAGATAAAAACATTGAACTTGCATATGGCGGAACGCCAACTGATACACTAGCAAACGGCGGAGGTATTACTCTTAAAGGTACAACTGACCATACAATTAATTGGGCAAACAGTACAACAAATTGGACTACTAGTGATAACTTTGGTGTTGCATCAGGTAAGTATTTCCACGTAAATGATGTATCAGTATTAAGTAATGATACACTAGGTGCAGGAGTTGTAAATTCAAGTTTAACAAATGTAGGAACACTTACAGAGTTACAAGTTGATAGTTTAGAATTAAATGGCAACACAATTTCTACTATTACAACAAACACAGATTTAAATATTGATGTACATGGTACAGGTAATGTTGTATTTGACAATGAAGAATCAACACCAGTTACACAAATTAAAGGTGTAGCAGATCCTAGTTTAGCACAAGACGTTGCTACTAAAAATTATGTTGATACAGAGATTACAAATCAAGATATCATAATAACTATGAACGTTACAGGAATGGCAACTCAGAACACAGTTGAAATTCCAGCAGAATTAGCAAAACTAGCACCACCAGTAAATTATCAAGTTGGAACACGAGCAAGAATATTATGTGAAACACTTTCACTTGCAGGTACACCAACTACTATTACAACAAATACAGGAACAACTACAGGATTAACAAACGAATTACTAGTTAATCAAGTAGCAGTAGATAAAGACGCAAGTTTAAGTAGTGCAAGTGTAGTACAGAGTTTGAGTTTTCCAAATGGTATAACACCAAGTGGTAACTCAATTGCAGTAGCGAGAACAACTAAATTATTCGAAATCCAAGCAGGTCCATTAAGATGGGCGTATGTGAGTGATGTGTAAGGAAATAAAAAACGATGCCATATCAAATAGATAGAACAGACGGAACAGTACTAATAACATTAGCAGACGGTGTTGTAGATAATTCAACAGACTTACAACTTGTAGGTAGAAATGTTGCAGGCTACGGTGAGCAACAAAATGAAAACTTTGTTAAATTATTAGAAAACTTTGCAAGAGCAGATACGCCACCAACTAAACCGCAAATTGGCCAATTATGGTTTGATAAAAATGCAGACAAACTTCGTCCAAGCGTGTTTGATGGAGTACATTGGCGTAATCTTTCAATTACACAAGTTTCAGCAACAGAGCCACAAGGGCAAAAAGAAGGTGACTTATGGTGGGATACTGTAAACAACAAATTATATGTTTTTGTTGCAGACGGTAATCAACACGTATTAGTAGGACCTGAAAGTATATTAGGCTTTGGTAAAACTAAATGGGAAACTTCAAAACTTACAGATACATCAGCAGTAGCACATCCGGTTAGTATTGGTTACATAGACGGTAGTGCATATATGGTAATGGCAAATACTGCATTTGAAATTGATCAAGCAGTAACCCCTTTAGCAGGCTTTACAAGAATTGGCGAAGGACTTACTTCTAAAGGCACAAACATAGATGGTGTTACATCTGGAACAACAAGATTTTTTGGTACTGCTGGCGATGCAGATAGATTAGGCGGACGTTTAGCAAGTACTTGGGCAAATAGAAACGACAACGAAACTATTACTGGAACATATAGTTTTCAAAATGATGGCGGTATTACAATAGGTGATACACTCGAATTAAGTTTAAAAGTTATCAACGCTAACGAGCCAAGTATTTTTGCAGATTTTGGAGACCAATTAAATTTAGGTGTTAACTATTCAGGTAGTGGATTTGACAAAACAACAATTTACTTAAAAGAAAAAAGTGTGTTACCTTATGCTAACAACGAAGTTAGTTTAGGATCTCCAAGTAGAAACTTTAGAAACGTATATGCAACAGACATTTACGCAAACTTTATTGGTACACTTGCAGGATCTATGGTTGGTACAACAACAGGTGCTAACAGAGGTCCACTACAAGATAGTGCAGGTCAAACAATTATTGATCCAGACACAGGATTATCTTACACAATTAACGTTGGTAATTCACAAGCAACAAACGGTTTAACAATAGTAGATGTTGACGCAACTACAACAGCACCGATTGTTCCAACTAGTGCAGGAACACTTAGAGGTAGGTTTGAAGGTTCATCTGCGTTTGTTGATTACGGAGTTTATACTAATCAAAGCAATGTATTAGCAGGAACAAACACGTATAACGGCACATCAGTTTTTAACGGAAGTTCTACGCATACAGCATTAACATCAACAAACGTAAACTTATCAGTTGGTAGAATTGGTAGAGGAGCAATTACAAGTCCTAATCCAGATCCAAACACTACTATTGGAGATTTATTAATTGATAGAGTAACTGTTAACGAATCCAGAATACAAGACGGGGATATAAGAGCAGGAACAATTACAAACGGTACTGTAATTGATGGTGCTGATATTGGTAAAAATGCACCAGCGATACAAATTAAAGGACAAAAATTTGTCGATGCTGTAGGTACTGAAATTACACGATTTAGTACTGATGGACAATTTTTACAAAACAGTGCAACTAATATTCCAACAGAACGTGCTATTAAAGAATATGTAGATACAACATTCCAGTCAACAGGGCAAGACATTCAGTTTTATTTAGATACAAAAGATATGACACAAACAGATGTTAAAACACAACTAACAAGACTTGCACCACCTGCTAACTTTAAAGAAGGTACTGTAGCAAGAGTATTAGGAAGTTATTATTATGGTAACTTAGGTGTTAACGGTTCAGGTAATCCGATTTATGTTAAAAAATATAGCACAACAACTAGAACTGGTATTGGCTACATTGGTGGAAGACAAGCAGAAACAGGCGCCGGCACAATTACAGATATCATTGATAAAAAAGCGGCAACAACAGGTTACGAATTTCAATTAAGTGCAACTGGTGCAATTACAACTGATACTCAAACACATAACCCAAATACAAGCATGGGAACATTTACAACGTTATTAACTAACGGAACTATTGATGGTTGGTATGTATTCCCAAATGCGGCATTAAATTCAGATCAAGCAGATGAGTTTTCAACTGATGCAGTGCAAGGTGCACAAGTAGTTGTAGTAAGAAACGGCTTAGTAGAAACATTTAGTTCACAAGCAAGTATTTTACAACTAGTAGTTGGCAACGTTACATTTAGTAGAGCGGCCGCAAGTTATTGGAATGGCGGAGTTAGTATTGCAGGGTTTGCAACTACAGTACAAGCGTATGCATTTGATAGAACTTCAAGAACAAGTTCTGCGGCATGGGTATACAAAGGAAACTTTTAATGTATGAGATCGTTAATGATTATATTACAAACGTTGATGACATTATGCAAAAGGTTTTAGAACACGAGGCACAAGGCAAGTTTACAAATAGAGGCATAGGAGGCACTGACAAACACGCTACAATATATGGTGAAAGTCAATTTGCTAGTTTATATCAAAAAGATATGGATAGTGAATTAGTTGACACTGTATGGAGCACATTACCAGAAGAAGAACGTAAATGGGTTTCACAAATAGTAGTAAACAAATATATACCTGGTGATTGGTTAATTAAGCATCAAGATAGTGCAGGTGGATATTGGCAGTTTAAGTTAGTGTTTTTAACACAAGGTAAGCCTCACTTTAAATACTGGGACAAAAATGAAAACGAACATTTAGTTCAAGAAGCAAAGGGTGCAATGTTTAAAATGCCAATTGAAACTTGGCACGAAGTAACGAAAATAGAAAATGACGAAGAACCTAAGTATAGTCTTTGTCTAATATGGGAATAAGGATATGGCAAAAGAAAAATTTAAAATGATGTTTAATGCTAAGAATGGTACTCTGTTAGGTCATTTACCTAAAGGGATGTCTACATTTGGCTTAGACCCAGAAGAAGTAAAAGTTAAAAATGTACAATACGATCCAGAAACAGAAATGTTTATCGGTACGTTTACTGAAGGCGGTGTTAGAAAGATTGCTGATTTAGATGATGGTACATCATTTATTGACGAAGAAGTATTAAATGCAAATACACAAGCCAGTATTCAGCAGAAATACCCAATGCACAAACAACTTAATATTATTATTGATATGTTAGATAAGTGTGATTATCCCAATACTCCAGAGTTTAAGGAAATGGTAGATTACATTAAAGACCTAAGAGAGCGTAATAAAGCAAGTAAAAAAGTATACGAAGAAAGCGATGCATATTTTTATGCAGATAAGAAGATATCTGAACTAGATCGCAAGAAACGTATGGGCGAAGCATAAGGTAAATACTGCAAGTAGAGGAAAAACATGCCATATATTATTAATACATACAACGGACAACAAATTGCAGTAGTACAAGACGGTACTGTAGATAGTACTACAGATATCAAACTTGTAGGTAAAAACTATGCTGGATTTGGAGAAATCATTAATGAGAACTTTGTACACATTTTAGAAAGTTTTGCAGGTGCTAATCAACCACCTAACCCACTAGCAGGACAAGTTTGGTATGATAGTGCTAACCGTGTTATTAAGTTTTATGATGGTAATAGATTTAGAATTGCAGGAGGCGCAGAGATTGGGCCTAATCAACCTGTAGGACTTGCACGTGGTGATCTATGGTGGGAAACAGATGGTGAACAGTTATATGTTTACAATGGTGAAGATTTTATTCTAGTAGGCCCTGTAAGTACAGGTGGTGAAGGAGTATCACAGGTAACATCAAGAGTTGTTAAAGATGTAAGTGCTAACGACAGAACAATACTAACATACACAGTCAATGACGATGTAATGGGTATTACTGCAAAAGACGAGTTTACATTAGACAGTTCTAAAAATCCTATTGCAGGATTTAGTGCAATCAAAAAAGGTTTTAACCTAGCAAGTGAATCTTCTTATCCAGGTATACGTTATCACGGAACAGCAGTAAATGCAGATAACCTAGGCGGAATTCCGGCGGCACAATATGTACTTAATAGTGGACTACAAAGTTTTGCAGATCAAGTTAAATTCTTAGGTGATGAAGGATTAACTGTAGGTGCAGGTGAAGATTTAAAATTACATATTACAAGTGGTGATGTTGGAAACCTTACTAACCAAGTAGGTAATGCAATACAGTTCCAAGTTAATACAGGAACAGGTGCGGCAGTAGTTGCAAAGTTTAATCAAAATCAATTTTTACCAGTAACAAATAATACAGGATCATTAGGATCAATTAGTACACGTTGGGCAAACATCTATTGCGGAAATATTGATATTGATTCAGCAGGAGTGTTAACTGGTGACGTAACAGGTAACTTAACTGGTAACAGTGCAGGCACACATACTGGCGATGTAGTAGGTAACGTTACAGCAAGTACAGGAACAAGTTCATTTAATAACCTTACTGTAAACGGTACATTAACTGCAACAGTACAAGGTACATCAGATGTTGCTAACAAATTAGTAGTAGACGCAGGTACAGCAAGAGAAGCAAATACATTGCTTGTGAATAATAGTATTGTTGCTAGAGATTCAAACGGTAATGTTAATGTAAACATTTTAAACGGTACTGCAACTAACTCACAAGGATTAAATGGTGCTAGTGCAAGTACTACTGCAACAGCAGGTACTATTGCACAAAGAGATAGTAATAAAGATTTAACAGCAAGAAAGTTCTTAGGAACTGCAACCGCGGCACAGTTTGCTGACTTGGCTGAAATGTACAAATCAGATTTAGATTACGAACCAGGTATAGTTTTAATATTTGGTGGCGATGAAGAAGTTACAACAACTAACAAGTTCTGTGATCATAGAATAGCAGGTATTGTTAGTACTGAACCAGCACACTTAATGAATTCAAATGCTGAAGGTGTTGCAGTAGCACTTAGAGGTAGAGTTCCATGTATGATGGAAGGTCCTACTAAGAAAGGTGACCTAGTTGTAACCAGTCCAAAAAATGGAATAGCAACTTGCTTAACAGCAGATAGTGCTTTACCTAGTTCAATTTGTATACTAGGAAGATGCTTAGAAAACAATAATGAGCAAGGTATTAGGCTAGTAGAAGTTGTAGTTTAAGGTATCTTAGACGCATTTTAAGCGTCATACAGCGGCGTTATATACTTATATGCTCAACTATGTTGTTTGCTGTATAACGTTAAAATAAGACGGTTTAAATGCTATAGTTCTTCTACTAAAGGAAAGATTTTAGCGATAACTTTGGCACAAGCATGTGCAATATCCATATGTTCTTTCTGTGTGCCGTTAGCACCACGCAACTCAATATAGTGAACCCAACTACGTAAACTACCATTCATATATAATGTAGTTTTTGTAATACCTTCGGGTAATACTTTACGTGCTTGTTCTTTTGCAATACCTTTTTTAATTGCCCAATCATATTCTTTTTTGGCTAATACTGCTATACGTCTTTGAGCATGTTCCCAATCAAGTTGTAGTTGTGCATCGTCGACATCAATTGAGTTTTGTCTGTTCTTTGGATCTTGTAATCGTGCTTCACTATATTCGAACATATCGCCTTGATCTTCAGGATTAGCATAACGCTGGCTAAACTCTTGGAAACTAAAACTTCTATGCCTTACAATTTGGTGTGCAATATCACGGGTAGTTTGAATTTCTAAACAAGCACTTACCATTTCTAAAGGTGACCAATGTTGATGTTTAATTAAGTACTTGATAAGTTTTTCGTTAGTTTCTTTATTCATTTGATTGCTTGGGTTACTTACCCTAGCACAAAAGGCAATTAGATCTTGTATATTATCTAAATCATTTTTAAAATCTTGTGTTGGTTGTGAATAACTTACTAGATTAACTTTCATTTACTTGCTCTTTCCTTTTTTCTTTGCTTCAGCGTTTTTACGTTTAATTGTTTTGTTTACTTTTTTGGTAAAGGCATTTCTCGCTTGAACAACTTGTCCTTGTAGATTAGTCATATCAACTCTAAAGTCAATATGCTCAACATTATTACCGTGTTCTCTAATTAGATTGTTTACTCTTAAAGCGGCCTCTTGTAAATGCCCACTTTGAGCAAGAATGTTAGGTACGTCGATTACTATCTTCTTACCTTTTTTTAGATTAAGTGTAAGTTCTCTAATGTATTGAACAGGAAGGCTTTCGATTTTAATTTCATCAATAACACCTTCCCATTCTGGATTGTTTGCCTCATTACCGTGGAGTATTATTCTTCCAGGGTTCTTTTGGTCCATTATGCATTAGTCTTAGTTTTTTTAGCAGTAGGCTTTGGAGCCAAATCTTCTGCTTTTTTACGAAGTTCTTGTACTTCTTTATATAGTGCATCAGCATCTGCTCTATATTTTTTAGCAAGATCTTCGTCTGTCAAAATGCCTGCGTCTGCGGCAGGAACCTTAGTTGCTACTGCAACTGATTTGCCAGGCTTTCCATCTTCACCAATTGCAAGTTCGTCAATACCAACGCCTCTTTGTTCTGCAATAATTAAGTTTAGTTCATGTAAATTTAACCATGATTCTTTACTTGGTGCAGGAGTCATTGTTACTTCGCTTGTAGGAACTTTTTGTAAGTGTCCTTTTGCATGTAATGAAGGTAACATAGTACTACCATCTGAAAACTTACGAACGTTTAAAATAGATGCAAGTTCAAATGCCTGTTGTGCTTCGTCTTTCATAACCAATGAATCAAGTTCATCATGATATGTTTGTTTTAATGCCGCGGTAGGAATAACCAATGCATTAGTTGGTTCACCCGGAATTGTTCTCATTGCAACTAATACTTTTGTTCCGCTTTTGCCTACGTGGCCTACGTGCTTAACTGTCATAGTTTACTCCTTTGGCGCCTCTGCTACTGGAGCAGGAGCCGCTGTTTCTGTTTGAGCAGGTGCACTTGCCGGTACTGGTGTTGCTGGTGCTTCACCGTCTGCTGATTCTGTTTTAGGCGTAATTGCCGCTAAGAAAGTGTCTAGTCTATTGTAAGTACGGCCAACAACTTCCATTTCGTTTGGCTTGTATGCACCACGTTGACTTGCAACGTCGATGATTGCCTTTAATGCTTGTAGATCTTGTACTGTAAGATCCGGTGCACCTTTTACTGGTGCTTCAGACTGAGGTGCTACTGCTGGTGCCGCCTGAGTCGTTTTAGTTTCTTCTGTCATTTAAGTTAACTCCTTAATTAAGTTTGTTTGTTATAACACTAGTAATTAGTACGTTGTTAGGGTCTCGGTGTGTAAAACTGAGCAACCCAAACTAAACATAGTTGATTCAGAACCTTGTTCAAAACCAACCTTATACACAATTTCAACTTTGTTATCTACTAGTTCTGTATCACTAATAATACAGAATCTTCCGCTTAGATTATTGTAAATCCATTGTCTACATGACTCTACATGTGATGTAATGTCCCATGGATTACCTTTTATTATTACAGTAGTCCATGCTTTTGGGCAAAAGTTTATTTCACGTATTTCTAATACATTTAATGGATTAGGTTTGTCGTGTAAAAATCTCATGCCGCTAGTTTGCCTTTGGCATCGTAATGGCAAGTAATACCATGCGGTGCTTCAATTGAAGTATCAGAGTGTATAACCCAAATTGTATCACAGTAGTTTTCGTCACCCCAGTTCCATGAGTAACCATCTGTGAACACAATTAGTTTTTTAGGTTGAATATCATTCTCTTTCATATACACCCAATTAGCATCAAAGTCAGTACCGCCACCGCCTTTAAGTTCGTAGTCTTCAATAGTTAGACCTGAGTCTGGTGTAAAGTCTTGTTCATTGTACACTTCAGTATCAAAGCACCATACTTTAATTTTGTAATCATCATACTGATCACAAATGCCTTTAACTTCACTTAAGAAGTCTTGTGCTTCTGCATTAGCAATTGAACCTGACATATCAAGTGCAATAGCAATATCAATAGTTTGATCAAAATCCATACCAGGAAGTATTGCACCTGTGTGCCATGCTTTACGTGATGGACGCATAAATGTATAGTTACTTTTAATAACACTTTGAATCTGTTGATTAAGTAGTTCACGCCAGTTCATTTTAGGCTCTGTAAGATCTTTAATCAATCTTGCTACACCTTTAGGAACATTGCCAACACCAGCCGCTTGTGCCGCTGATACCATTGCTTCTTTCATTTCGTCACGTATCTTTTTCAATTCTTCTTTTGAGTAAGAAGGTTGCTTACCTTTACCACTTTTACTCTTTTTAGTTTTACCTGCAGGACCTTGTCCTTTACCTCTTTCCCAATCAATATGTTCGTCAAGCAATCTACCTAATTGTTGTAGTTGTTCTTGATCATACTTTTTAAAGATATCATCATATACTTCTTCAGAAGCCCATCCATAATATTTTGCATCGTGAAATGGTTTTACTTGTGTAATTACTTCGCCAATGTTATGACGAATCAAATCACCGTTAACACAATAGTCAGCGGCAATATTATAAATCTGTGCATCACGGTCATCTCTACGTGTAAAGTGATCATAAACACAGTGTAGGATTTCATGTCCAAACAAAAATTCAGTTTGCTTTTGGTTAAGAGCATTTACAAAGTTTTCATTGTAATAAAAGTTTCTGCCATCAGTTGCGGCAGTTGCACACCAGTCTGTTGCATCAATAATTTTAAGGCGTGTTGCTAAATTACCAAAAAACGGCTGACGGATTAGCAATGCAATTCTTGCAGTTGTTAATCTTTCTTTTACTTTAAGACTATCGACGGTAGAATCTTTTTCATAGATCTTACCATCTAACATTGTTTGCTCTACTGCGGTTGTTGTTTGTGACATATTTTTTGCTCCTAACTTTCTAACTATACTTATATTATAGCATCAACTAGGTATTTGTCAACCTAAAATTGTGCTAAAAAGTCTAGTTGCATCTTCTTTTTGGTGTCTTTGTATGACTTAGATTCTACTAGATCTTGTGGATTATACTCGCCTGGAACGAATACATATTGTACCATATGACTTGGCATTTTGGAAGTTTTTAGACCATCACCTGCATCGACTACATAATTAAGTAGGTCTTGTTTGGCAATAACTGCCGCACTATCAGTATCGCATATTAGTAAAAAGTCTGCATATCCTGACGGTAATGTTCTTCCAGCACTTGATCCTCTACTGTTCATTAATTGTAAATCGGATACGTTCTTTTTCTTTTTCTTCTTCTTACGAGTAAACAAACTACCTTCGGAGTATTTCATTTCAATTCTTGATGCTTCAGGACCAATATGATCTACACCTTCTAGGTTAACATATATCATTTCGTTATTGCTAAACAGTTCTAAAGAACGTTCTAGTAAATCACTTTTATCAAAACGAAGTTTACGTTCGTTAAGTTCATCACCAATAGTTTTAACTAGTGTGGTATACTTGTGCCAATTGATATTTTCTCTCAACCAAATTGCAAGGTCTACTGTTTGCATTTTTAAAATCCTTTTTGCTTTGTAATGTAATTAGTATAACAGAAAGTTATCTAGAGGTCAAGTGATTTGGTTAAACACTTTGTTATAATGGGGTTTTAATTGCTCCATTACTTTATAGTAGTCGTTTTTGTTTTTGTACAATTTTTTAGGAACCATATCTCCTGCAAGTGTACTTTTAATCATGTTACAATCCAAACACAGTGTTTGAGTATTTTGGTTGCAATGACTACCGCCGTCTCTTTGGGTTTCAATATGATCTACAAAGAGCATACCCCATGCAACACGATCACGAATTAGTTCATCATCTATCAGTTTTACTTTAGTATGTTCCCACGGATTGTGTCCACAAATTTCGCACATCTTTTTCTTATTAAATGTCCACGGTCGATCCATTCTAGCAGGACCGCCATATTCTCTTAGTAAACTTTGATGATGTTCGCAAAGCCTTGAGCCTGCGCCTTTGTATTTAGAAGATTGTTTGTTACAGTAAGGAAGTGTACACGTTATAGTAACCTTTGATTTAATACCTGCGTACCCTTGTTCGTGTCTTTCAAAGAAATATTTGCTCATATAAGCCTCCTAATAGAGCGAGGGGATCCTAAGACCCCCTCTATAGTTAGTTAGGATGCCATAGCGGCTTGAACGTACTTGCCGTACTTATCATGGAAACGGTCAAAGTTTTTCAAGTCTTTTGGCGAAAATGGCAGTTTATAAGTAGCGATAGCAACTCGCGTACCCATCACAACTAATTCAGTTTCAAAATTATCCATCATAAAACCAAAGAAGTTGTCTGCCATTTGTGTCCATCCCTTCTCCTTGCGTTTGAACGCCTCTTGAAGTTCATAGCACATACTTACAGTTAGTGAATACATTGCCGAAATCTCTTTCGTCTCCATAGTCTTAACCTTGCCATTAAGTATGTCTGTTGGATTAGGCAGTTTCGCCGCAACCTTACGGTGTGCCGCAAATTTAACTGCCAGGCCTTCGCCGACTGAACCTGCTACCAAGTCTGTTAGTGTAGACTCTTGCAAGTTATCATCGAGAAGTTCGCTTACGAAACTCCAAGAACGTGGAGTTGCGAATGCTCTTGAACTTGACTTAGGATCAAAATCATATAGATCTTGTTTTGCAAAAGTCAAGTAACCCACTACGTCTGCGTGGATTTTATGTTCTGTAGCCCATGTCAACCAATCTTCAAAGTCAACACGTAACTCTAAGTGTAC
>TARA_R110000803_G_scaffold37598_8_pt1 | contig 16595 bp, 19 predicted proteins | sample TARA_R110000803 | Tara Oceans TARA_R110000803 (sample SAMEA4397772) | marine metagenome | biome: Polar Biome; feature: [SRF] surface water layer (ENVO:00010504); material: water (ENVO:00002006), including particulate matter (ENVO:01000060) such as... | depth 5 m | reverse complement strand
GTAGAATAAACTGATGTGTTCTCAACCGAAGGAGCCGAACATGCCACCCACCAAACCCCTGAAGGTTTTTACCATCCTTGCGTTGTGTAGCATCCTTACAGCATTTTTCCTATCCCCTACCTCCCCTGTAGAAGAGCCTAAACCGCTCCCCGCCCCCGTTGAAGAAGAAGTGATTATCGAGTCACCTGACATCACGGCAACCACAGGACCTGTTAAAGAAGACCCCCCACCTGCCCTAGACATGCTTCCGCATCATATAGACACGATTGCAGTGGAGTATGATGCAAATCTCTCATTGGAAGAGTATACGTGGGTCTTAATGCAAGAGTATTCGTGGGGAAGCGGAGACACAGTTTCTGCACTCCAAGCATTATTAGGGGTTACCATAGACGGTCAGTATGGTACCCAGACCCGCCGTGCCCACTTAGACGTTTTGAGGCAATCGGGATGGAGTATTGATAACGTTCCCGACGTTCCCGACGTTCCCGACGTTCCCGACGTTCCCGCTGTCACGGACCCCAATCCAGAGTGTGCCCAGTGGTGGGACACAGCTAGAGCAGCAGGATGGGCGGAAGACCGCCTACCCAAATTAGGTAGAATTATGTTTTCTGAGAGTAGGTGTACCCACGATGTTATTTCTAGGACCAACGATTTTGGATTGACTCAAATCAACTGGGCTGCTCACGGGGATAGACTTAGTGCTGCGGGTATTACTAAAGACATGCTTTTAGACCCTTACGTTAACTTGGTGCAGGCAAAGTTGCTTGCAGACTACGCTGAAAACCATTATGGGTGTTGGAGCCAGCCTTGGTACATGTCAGGCAGTTGGTGCTAAATATGGTTAAGTTATAGTTAAGTGGGCTAGCCCTAACTTTTCTTTACTAGAATACACACGACCACATAATTTCTACCGCAAAGGATTCCCCGAAATGGCAAAGCGACCCTATACCGGCTGGGACCAGAATAGTTCTGGCAGGCGTGCAGGCACCGAAGCACTTATCCACCAACTCAAGTTTTGGAGTGGTGGGGGCTTGTGGAATAACGGCTCTTGGGTAGTCCGTCCGATGCGAGGAAAACGTAATCCAAGTGTTCACGGTACAGGGCGTGCATTTGACGTTTCTTGGCGTGCTGGCAAATACGGTGGTTACGGAGACTACGAGAAGGTAAAAGTATGGTACGACTTCTTGTGCGAGCACGCTGACGAGCTACAGATTGAGGCAGCCTTTGATTACTACCCACGTCCTTGGGGGCGAGGCTACAAGTGCGACCGAGATGCCACCAATGTGTACACACGGAAAGCTTTTTCTGGTTCACCTGGCGGCGACTGGATACATATAGAGATTTCAAACAAGTACGCTGACAACGCTGATTTCTACAACACCAAGATACCTGAACTTATTGCTGGTATTAAGGCAGACGCACCGGCTAAGGCTGCCCCAGTGGAAGAGGCTTCCGACGGGATAGATAACCCAACGGGTGCCGACTATCCTGGTCATCCCATTGTTAAGAATCATGAACACAAGGATGAAGTGAAGATGGTTCAGTCTAAGGTGGGCGCTAAGGTCGATGGTGACTTTGGTTCTAAGACCGAAGCGGCGGTGAAAGCCTGGCAGGCTACAAATGGTATGACCGCAGACGGTGTAGTTGGTCCTAAAACTTGGGAGGCCATGTTTGGTGGCGAGAAGAAGACTGTCCGTGCGTATCCTGGAAGCGTGATCAAGGTTGGCTCTGAGGGCGACGATGTTAAAGCGGTTCAAGCTGTCATTGACGCTCACGTAGATGGCGACTTTGGTCCTAAGACTGAATCATCAGTTAAGGCGTGGCAGGCAGCAAACGGTCTGGTTGCAGACGGTTTTGTTGGCCCTACGACTTGGAAGGCGATGTTTAATTAGATGCGTTTCTTCTATGAGGCAAAAGTTGATCGGATTGTTGATGGTGACACTGTAGACTTTATTATTGACTTAGGGTTTGATGTGTTGCACAAGGCCCGAGTCAGGCTTCATGGTGTGAACACACCCGAGACTCGTACTCGTGATCTTGAGGAAAAAGAATTAGGTATGGCGGCAAAGAGCTATGTTTACGACTGGTTGACTGCTCACGATTCTGTGTACATTAAGACACTGAAGGATGGTAGTGGTAAGTACGGGCGCATACTTGGCTATATTTATTCTGACGAGGAAATGATGCATTGCCTCAATGATGATATTATTGCTTCTGGGCACGGCGTGCCATATTACGGGGGAAAGCGGTAGGCTTGACCCTGGCGTGTGTAGTGTAGTATGCTATATGCATGGACCGTAAAGAAGTAAAATTCGCTGCTACAACCATGCCCGCTCGTGACGAGTTTGATCTCACTAAGAGGCTGGTGAGTTTAGTTGTTGCCAAAGAAGGCAGTTTCCGAACCGACGAGAAGTGGGCGCATGAAGCTGCTCGTGGGCTTGTAAGCGAAAATGTTGTTACCGTTCGTGGTAACCTTATTTCGGTTGGCTCCAATTTTGAGCCATTTTTACTTTCCGCTATAGAGGTGGACTCTGCTTTTGGTGAGTCGCTGTATAAGTATAGGTCGCTTATTCAGCAGCGAATTAGGGAGTTTGATCTGTCAGATGATGCTATTTTGGTGCGCCTGGAATCTATGGGGTCTGTAGACGATAAAATCATGTATTTAACTACGCTGGTTTCTACAGCGTCTGCTAAATTGCAGTACGTTGTTGAAAGAAATCAGTTGATAGAATCGACTCTTGCCGAGATGGACTCTGCTTTGTCTGTGGTTGAAAGTGTTATAGATGAGAATACTGACGGCTAATGCTAGGGTGATGCTAGCAGTTTTAGAGCATCCGAATAAAACCCAAAGAGAGATAGCAGACATGTTAAACATGCGTTACCAGCATGTGTGGAGGGCGCTAGACCGCCTGGTAAAAGAAGGAATATTACACAAAACTAGACAGAACAGGAGAACATATTTCGTCGCCGCTGACGGCTTTTGGGAAATTGATGATATTAAGCGCCTAAAGGCTTGCGTCGTCTGACGAAATATGTTAAACTTATACAAATGGCTAAGATACTGTACTACGACATCGAAACGGCACCGAACCTGAGTTATGTTTGGGGCCATTACGAGCAGAATGTAATTGCACATAATCGAGAGTGGTACATGCTTTGTGTATCCTACCGATGGGAGCACGAAAAGAAGACACATGTAACGTCTTTGGTTGACTTCCCTGCTGCTTACAAGGCAGACTCAGAAAACGACTATCATGTTGTGAAGAAGTTGTGGGACTTGTTAAATGAAGCCGATATTGTGATTGCGCATAACGGTGATAGGTTCGATATGCGCAAGGCGAACGCTCGCTTTATTGCCCACGATCTTGGTCCTATTTCACCTGTGAAGTCTGTGGACACCCTTAAGGAAGCACGCAGGCACTTCATGTTTAATAGTAACAAACTAGATGATCTCGGTGCGCACTTAAATCTTGGTCGAAAGGTCTCTACAGGTGGCTTTGAGACTTGGGCTGGTTGTATGCGTGGCGATATGAAGTACTGGAAACTTATGACGACTTACGCCAAGCAAGACGTTGACCTGCTTAAGAAAGTTTACTTGGCGCTGCGCCCGTGGATGAAAACCCATCCTAATCTTAATGTTTTCGATGGAACGAATGGTTGCCCTGCGTGTGGTTCTGAGAACCTACATAAGCGTGGCACACGCCGAACACAAGTCTCTGTTTTTCAACAGTACCAGTGTAACGACTGTAAGGCTTACTCACGGCAGAGACGTTCTGATACTGCTGCTTTCAGGCCCGAGATTGTACTCTGATTTATATTCGTTATGGTGTCATCAGAATATCTTTATGAGTCGTCTCCTGATAGGCTGTTAGTCTCTGACGAGGTTGATGTGTGGTACGCTTTTTACGACGATGAACTGTCTGTTTTGTCGAACTCTACTGGCGAACTTGTATCTTACAGCTATCAGGACAAGTCGGAGTATCGTGAGGTGCGCCGCTTTATTGTAGAAGAGTATCCTGTTCGGGATGCGAAAGGTCACCAGTATGATTAGGATTAGAAGCAAGGCGTACACGTTTGACGATGTGCTGATTGTTCCTAAATATTCAGAAGTTCGCAGTCGCAAAGAGGTTGACTTATCTGTTGATCTTGGCAAACATCGGTTGCAAATGCCTTTGATTGCAGCTAACATGGATACTGTGTGTGGCCCCAAAATGGCTAGCGAGATGGATCGCTTAGGAAGTTTCGGTGTTATACATAGAAACATTCCGCTGGTTGCTGGGGGATGTGTACTTCAAAATACTAGGTTTGGTTCGGTCGCAGGACGTACTACCCGGTCAGCCGTTGCCTTTGGAGTAAACGATGATTTAGATACCGTGGTTAGCGAGGCTAATCGCTGGCGAACCCAGATTCTTGTTTTAGACATTGCCCACGGTCACAGCAAACATGCATTGGCTGCATTAAAGTACGTGATGTCTGGAATTGACCATGAAGCTACTTTCATTGGTGGGAATGTTGCTACGCCTTCGGCTGTTGAAGACTTTGCCAAGATTGGTACAGATGTAGTTAAAATCGGAATTGGCCCTGGTAGCGTTTGCTCCACACGGGTTGTCGCAGGGGTGGGAGTGCCCCAGTTAACCGCTATTGCAGAGTGTTCTGTGGTGGCTGATTCATTGGGTATTCAGACTATTGCCGACGGAGGCATCAAGACGCCAGGAGACGCCGCCAAGGCGCTTGCAGCGGGAGCAGACGCTGTAATGATTGGTGGAATGTTTGCCGGAACAAATGAAGCGCCTGGAAAGACTGTGACTTTAGCAGACGGCACGGTTGGGAAAGAGCATAGAGGTATGGCTTCGGCAGAAGCAGGCTCTGCGTTCCCTGAAGGCGTCTCAGGCGTCGTGGCCTCAAAAGGTCCAGTGGCGGAGGTGGTGGAGTCCATAAACCGGGGTATACGGTCGGCGTGCAGCTATGTCGGAGCAGGTAACCTTCTAGAGTTGCAGACAAACACTGAATTCGTAGAAATATCCGCTGCCGGGTTGCGTGAATCTGCTCCGCATGATATACTCAACGCTAACGTATGGTAAACGATGAATCTCTTACACTTTTTGATGACTGGCTCCATTCCCAAAGTACCCAAGCTGAGGGAACGTTGGGGACGGTTACCCTTGTACGCTCAGACGAGCAGTTTGCGGATTTCCGTGACTGGTTGCTTAGCAAGACCCGCCCCATTGCTTACGACATTGAGGCCACGGGTCTAGACACCTATTCGCAGGAGTGGGAGATAAAGAGCATCCAGTGGGGAGACATCAGCGCAGCATTTGTCTTTATTTGGAAAGAGCCTTGGTTCCAGAAGTCTATTGATCTCGTAATGAACGAGACAGACTGTCGGCTGCTGGCACACAACGCCGCTTACGACGCTATTGGGCTTGATCGTCACGGGCATGTTGATGCTATTAAGATTTTAGGCCGGACTTTTGATACAAAGATTCTTTCCCACCTTGCCGACCCACGAAGCCGTGTTGAGGGTGGCGTAGGGCACGGCCTTAAGAATCTGGCCTTTCACCACGTGGATAAGTCAGCCCCTGATTCTGATAGCGCCTTGAAGGACTTGTTCAAGCGAAACAAGTGGTCTGTGAAACAGGGCTGGAAGAACATTCCTGCGGCACACCCGACTTTGGTGCATTACGCTGGCACCGATGTTATCTTGACTGCCCGTTTGTTCCCTAAACTACGTGATGAGATTAAACGTCAGACGATGGATCATCTTGTCAATTACGAGCACGCTATCCTGAAACTTGTTGTGGGAATGGAACGGCGAGGTGTGCGTATTGATGTTGAGTATGCTGAGAAGCTGATTGAGAGCATGACGGCAGAAGAGCAACACAACATTGGTGTTGTCAAATCGTTTGGTGTTAAAAACCATAATGCTACAAGAGATGTTGCTGAGGGTTTACAAAGACTTGGAATCACTTTGGTTGAGACCACTGAGTCTGGGGCGCTAAAAGTAGATAAAACTATTTTGAGTGCTATTGGTGACGATAAGAACGCAGGAAATGCTGGCATGTTGGCTAGAGCAGTAATGGCTGCTAAGAACAGTGCTAAGTGGCGAGATAGCTATATTGTTGCCTCATTAGCGTCTATGGATGCCAACGGTAGAGTTCATCCAAAAATCAACAGCCTGCAAGCAAGAACCGGGAGAATGTCGATAAACAATCCACCGTTGCAACAGTTGCCTTCGGGAGACGATACGATCCGCCGTATGTTCTTGGCTGAAGATGGATGCCGGATGGCTTCTATTGACTTCTCGGGCGTTGAACTTAGAGTATTAGCGGCACTCTCGCAGGACCCTGTTATGCTTAATGTTTTCCGTGGGGGTGGAGACCTGCATCAAACTACGGCGGATAATACCGGCGTGACTCGTAAAGTAGCTAAGACCGTTAACTTTGGTAAGGTGTATGGTGCTGGCCCCAAAACGCTGGCAAGGCAGTCAGGGTTGTCTGTAGAGGAGGCACAGAGCGTGTGTGACCTGTTTGATGCCACGTATAAGGGCGTGACAGAGTTTTCACACAAATTAGCGTATCCTGTAAAGAAGGGGCACAGAAACTATGTGATTACGCACACAGGACGTAAACTGCCTGTAGATGCTGAGCGGCCTTATGCTGCCCTTAACTATTGCATTCAGTCTACAGCACGTGATATACTTGGCAAGGCTATGATTGACGTAGCAGATCAAGGTCTATGGGACTACGCTGTGCTACCGATTCATGATGAGATACTTTTCAGTTTTCCCGAAGATCAGGCTGTTGAGTTGTGCCGTCACGCAGGGGTAGCAATGGAGACAGTACTAAAAGAAGTGCATATCTCCACTGAACCTGACTTGGGCGGTGCTTCTTGGGGCACACTATATACGGAAGGCGAACATGAGGTCATTGAGTTGACAGAAGATGATCGCCGGAAGTATGGGAGCGATAAACTAAAGCGGCTGCTTTTTAGTGAGCAGAACTTCCGTTTTTGACGATTAACTAGGAGCAAAACTATGATACTACATACAAAACTATTGAATTACTTGCAAGACTTGCTTGTCGATGACGGCAAGTGGTCCACAGAGGCCACATATTTAGATGTTGCACCGGTGAACCGGCAACCAAAACAGGCAGATACAGTATATACGGCATCTGCTGGCAGTAATAAACAAAGGCTGGCTGCAATGCGTCGGCATCCTTCAGCACAAACTGGAAAGCGAGACAAGTAATGGCAGGGTACACCCGGAGTTCTAAGCACGTAATTCTCACCCGAGAAGAAGAAGTTGTTCTGGGGCGAGCAGTGTCGGCTGGTATTGAGGCGGCAAAAGAACTTAATACGTCACATATAGAAGGTGTTGTTTTGGACTTTACTAATCGCCGCAAGTTATCTGTTGCTGTAAGGGAAGGGAAACGGGCGAAAGACTCCTTCATAGAGCATAACTTGCGACTAGCTATGGATACAGCGGCTAAGTATGCCCGCTCGCAGTCTCGCATGGAATACGAAGATTTGATTCAGGAAGCCACTATCGGGCTTATGCGTGCGGTTGATAAGTTTGACCCTGAGCGTGGGTTCAAGTTCTCTACGTATGCAACGTGGTGGTGCCGTCAAGCATGTCAACGGGCTATCGCTAACTACGGTAGGGCTATACGACTTCCGATGCATGTGGAGGCAGATGTCCGCAAACTTGCTGCTGTGGTTGAAGAGCTTGAATTAATCACCGAAGACTTTTCTCGGGAGTTCTTGGCTGACTACCTAGACTGGGATATTGATAAACTAGATGAAGTTTGGTCCTACATGGAAAATACTCGTCTAGATTCGTTGGACACCCCACTAGGGGATGAATACTCAGTGTCTCGTGCCGCCCACCTTGCTGATCCTAATCAACCAGCCGTTGAGGATGTCGGCATTGAGACTAGTTTTGCTTCTGACATCTTACATGCGTTGTCTGTGCTCCCTGAGCGAGAGTACAACGTCCTGTTGATGCATCACGGTTTAGGTGGGCAGGAATCGACAATGACCTTGCAGGAGATTGGTGAAACAATGGGTCTTACTCGTGAGAGGATTCGCCAGTTAGAGGCGAAGGCTATTGCCCGTCTTCGGCATCCTTCGTCTGGGGTGGCTTGGGCGTTTACGGACGCTCCTGAAGAAGTGTGATTTGCGACTCCGCCCGTAGTGTGATCTAGGGCGTTTCACTAGCGGGATTGGTGGAACAGGCAGACACGAGGGGCTTAAAACTCCTTGCTCGCAAGAGCGTACCGGTTCAAGTCCGGTATCCCGTACAAAAGCATTCTTTTATCAAATAAACTGTTGACATCTATCAAGAATTCTGTAGACTATACAAGTATGCTTCCGCTAAGTGGAAAAAGGAGCGATCCGAACCTTCATGGTGGAAACAGTTGACATCAACGAATAAGAAAGGTACAATACTAACATGAGCGAAATTAATGTAAATCCACAAGACGTTATTAACGACCTGCTTCGACAGATCACTGACCTTACAGGTCAGACCGCTGTTCTGCGGGCTGCTTTGAATCAGTTCCAAGCCGAAGCCGAAGCCGAAGCCCCTCCTGCTGATGACGATAGCGAGTAACGCAGTATAATATCGTGTAGGAGGTAAACTTATGAGCGCTGGCGCATATGATATAACTTGTGAACAGGGGGCGACATTTAACCGTACCCTGACGGTGAAAGATAGCAATGGGGTCGTTCGTGATTTAAGCACGTACACTGCCCGAATGCATGTGCGGCGAACCACTAGTTCGGCGTCTACCTTTCTTGAACTGACCACAGAGAACGGCAGACTTTCTGTTAACTCGTCGGGAGAGATCGCCTTGTCTATCTCTGCCACGGACACAGCCCTCTTGACTGATGGAGGAGTATACGACTTGGAGATAATAGATACGTCTTCTAATGTGGAGCGTGTTGTTGAAGGATTTTTTATTGTAGACCTTGAGGTGACTAGGTAATGTTTGAGTACGACGATGGTCTACTGACCAAAAATATTTGGGCCAAGTATGTTGCAGCCCTAGAGGATATTGTCCGTTTAGAGTCACAGCTACAGGTTGCGACCATGACAGTCACACGCCTTCAGGAAGTGCTTGATCTTAAAGAGGGAGCAAATGAAGATAACAACTATTTGATTCCACAGCCTCCCACTGATTTCGTTGCACCTAACTATGATTAAAGAGTTAAAATGGAACGTTGACGGACATCGTTTGCTGTTGAACATCAACAAGACTGAATTAGTTGTCACACACAGTATTTGTCCGCACGGAAACTCTGTTGGCAGTGCATGTTACCATGCAGGTATTGAGTCGTGTGCCGTGAATTACTTCATTAACGTGTATGGTCTTGAAACAAACACTGGAGTAGTGGGGGCAAGCGAAAGTGTTGAGGTGGCGTGGGCGCTCTCAGGAAGTACGTGGGACATTGATCTTGTAGACTTTTCTATGATACCCGTGGCTGACCCCCATTTTTCTGATTGGTTAGCAGAGCAGGCTTCGGAGTAGTAGTAGTGTAACACCTCATATTTTCGGTAGAATTAATATGAAGGCTTTGGAGGTCTGTCATGACAGAATACGTTTTATCTTACCCATTCAGTTTAGACACGTTAAACGGTCGTGCTGCTGTGGTGTATTCGTCGTCAGATGTTTACAAAGCCCAACAGATTAAATCGTTTATGAGGACAGACACTGGTGAACGTCGGATGTTTCCAACTTTTGGAATTACTGATCCCACGTTCGATGCTTTCGACTCTGGCACGTTCTACGACTCCTTTTCCTCCTTCTATGATAGCGGTGATATCAATTTGGAAGAGATTGAGGTTGTGGAAGAAGGCGGAGTGGTGGTTAATGTCCGTGTGGACTTTTCGTAAGGTGAAATGAGGATTACATGGCATCTCCAGATACACGAAAATACGTTGATTTAAGCATATTCAGCGATGACCCTACTGTGGTCCTTAATGAGATTTTAACGGCGGGTCGGACGCTCCTCCCTGATTGGACTCCTGCTGTTGGGCAGATTGAGACAGTTTTAGCTGAAGCCATCGCTTTTAGAAGCGCTGAACTTGCAGCGGGTATCAACAGACTACCTGATTCAACTACAGAGGTTTTGCTACAGTTGTTTGGGTTGGTTAGAGATGACGGTGTGGCGGCGACTGCTACGGTGTCGATTGAGTTTAATGCTGCCGGGTCGGTTCCTGCCGGAACTGAAATTTTGTATGTTGACTCAGTGAATGATCAGGCGTATAACTTTGCTTTAGACGCAGATATTTCTCGTACTGGCGCAGGCACATCGACTGGTGTTGCGGTAACGGCTATTACGGTTGGCACACAATATAACATTGGTGTTAACAGTTTTAACGCTGTGGCTATTTCGCCTAGTACTGCACTTGAGGCCATAGTGTTTACTTCTGACTCTTCAGGAGGCACAAACGCTGAGACTGATACAGAGTATTTCGACCGGGCAGTCACGCTTCTCGCCAGTTACACTACGGCTACTACTACGAGTTCTCAAATTAAGTTTTATGTTGGCGCAAACAAAACCTACGCTAATAGGGTAGAGGTCTACAACCAGCGACGGTACAGAGATCGTGATACCATGAACGATGAGTTTGCTTTGCATGACGGTGCTGTTTTGGTTGCTGTTGCGTCTACCGTCAGCACTCCAGCGAACGCCGCAACCGAGTTACCGGTGTCCTCGGCAAACCTTTCTGACCTGTACACTTCTTTGGTAGATCGTGTCCCGTCCGGCTTAACGATTGACGTTATGACTGCGGAGTTGGCTGATATTGATTTGACTGTAGACGTTAAGGCGAATACAGGTGTTAACACAGCCACACTAAGGGTTGCGCTTGAGGATGCGGTTAAGGCGTATCTTGATCCTAACAACTGGGCGTTTAACACTCAACGTGTTCGGTACAATGACGTTGTGTCATTACTGGAAGGTGTTACGGGCGTTGACTACATTCAAGACTTGAAATTGAACGCTTCGACACTGCTTCCGTCTGGGGGATCAAACGTTGGGCACATTACGACTAGTGGCGGTTCTAAGGCAACAGTTAACTTAGATATTGCTGGCGCAACTAACGGCACATATGCTGCGGGGCTGGCAGCGTTTTACTTTGTCGATTCCACGTCGGACCCTGACAACCCGACTGTGTACACGTTTGTCAATACGGCTCAAATAATTATCAGTGGTGGCGTTACGGCTTCTCCAGTAAGTTATCAGGCAGTATCAAATGGTTTAAACTTTAACGACACTGCAAATAGTGGTTTAATCTCGGGAACGCTGACTGGTTCTGTTGCAAACTCTGGCGGAACAGCCACTCTTATTGGAAACTCCACGGGCGGTAGTAACGACACTAGCCAATTTACAGTGCTGAATGGTACGGGGGCTGGTGTGGCGTCTGACATTGTGCTGAGGAACCTTGGAACGCTTGTCACTTCAGGTGACATCACTATTACATTCCTATCATAAGGGGACGGCTATGACGCATAGAAACCTCAACCTCTTCGACACTAACCAGTCTAACTTTACTAACAGAGACCGATCCACTCTTGGGGGCTGGGCAGTTTCTTCAAGTGCTACGACGGCAACTCGTTTAGATCGCCGTGGCTTTTATGCCACGTACAACCCAAATGCACCAGCTACCTATCTAAAGAACTCTGTAGGCGTGTATACTACAGGTACTGCGTCGTCTATGGAGTTTCACTCTCCGTGGATGGACGTGGAGGCAGAAACACTTTATATGTTTAGTCTTATGGTGTTCGCCCAATTTGGTGGGTTTAATATCGTTTTGGAGGCTGAAGGTAACAGTGCTGCCATAGATGCGGGCGCTACTGTGATTAATACTCGTGACGCTGTAACGCTTTCAGAAAATACCGGTGGTAAGCTTGCTGTATATGTTTCTAATGGGGCGGGAAGCGGTGAGACTTCATATCAGTTTATTAAATTAATTGTTAAAGCAACCAATTCGGCTGGGGGAACTCTTCCGGCTTCTCGCTTTATTTGGCTTTACGATCCAGTATTCGGAGAGTATGGCCTAAATAAATCAGGGACCATCACCCGACTCGTGTACGACGACTTCCCGGCGTTTATGAAGTTAGACGACACAAATATTAACGATCTTGTTGCAAACGCTCAACCGCATTTGCCGTTGTTCCGATTTACTGAGTCGCTGTGTTATGTGCTAGACCACATTGACGATGAAGCCGCTGATTATGTGTATGTTCGTGCAACTGAGGGTACTGAAAGTAAATCGAAGTTGGTTGACCCTGCAACTGCCCCCGTTTCGGCACTTCCGTGGTTGGCGGCGGTGACTGGTACCACACTTCTTACGGCCTCTTCAGGTTTCACGCCGTGGTTGGGTTTGGAGGCGTACGACGGCGGTGACGCCGGTACTACTCCGGGACAGTGGGACGATTGGGACGACCTTGCCGACTGGTTTGCACTACAGACTTTAGACCCCAACTTTTTTGACAGTGTTCAAGGTTACCGGGACCAGATTTCGACAGGCGTGTCAGGTATTAACGCTGGCCGCCCTGATGCTTTAGTTGCATACACAAGAACACTTTTGGATTCTTCTTCTCCCGAAACAGAAGTTGTCGTTTTTGTTCACAGCGATTTCGAGAATACATTCCGTAGTAAAATATTAGTTGATCCTGCTGTGGACCCTGATCCGACCGGATCGCTTGTTGCCGATGCGTTGAATAGTAGCAGTTCGGCAGGCAGTCAAATCCGTAAAGTTTCAGCGGTGTACGACTCTGGTGTAGGTTCTTTTGATATGTCAAAGGTTCTGTATCCTGCAACGTACTCTAACGCAGCCGCCAAGGGGTTAGCAGAAATGGATACGTCGTTTGTTGACGACAAAGATGGGTTTGCCCGTCACCTTTTGATGAACGATGACGAGTCAGCGAGCGTGCCTGAAGTTGCTGGAGGGATTGGCTCTGCCCACTTTTCTACCGGTACACAATATTTTTATGGGCAACAAGATGGGTCTCCGTTTGATTCCGGCTCGGCTGTAACTGATGCGTCGGCTAGTTTAAACCTTGGTGGTTTAAGCACTGGCCTGGATGTGATTGTTGAACTTTCAGATGTAACTTTCCCTGAAGCGGCTGTAGACACGGCAGGTGATGGCAGCAACACTCCTGCCGACTGGTTGTTTAGAGAAAAGCGTTTAATTATTTGTGGTGCCGACACTGGGACAACTGGTAATGACTGGGCACTTTACATGGTGTCAGGTGTGACCTCTGGTTCAGATTCTGACGTGCGTCTTTTGTTTATTGACGGTTACCGTACCCAAAACGCAAATAACTACGCATATTCAAGCCCTATAAATAAGTCGTCACTTGGTAAACAGGGAACGTTTTTTGTTAGAGTTTCGGTGACTTCTGGGGGTGCAGTGTCGTTCTTTGCTCAGCCCGACGACCACGATGACTGGGCGGCACATGCTTTGGGAACTTCTACTGTTACCGGTGCCTCTGTGTCTGCTGGGGCAACAGCAACTGTTCAAGTACTAGGACACACTGATGTATCATCTTCTGTGTGGTCGTATGCTCCGGCGTTATCCTGTGGCGTTAAACACGCTAAAGTCTTTGCTGCGCCCATATCATTTACAAATGATGGAGTTACGTCGCCGTCAAACATTGCCTACATTGACGGTAGTGGAACAACGTCGCACGCCATGTTTGGGTACAACAACCCGCTCCTGGATATTGATTTCAGCGAACTGTCTGTATATGATTCGACCTTTAACTCTACGCTTACTGTTGCTGGCGCTTCCTCTAACTTGAATACGACTGTAAACTCTTCCCCGTCAGCGGACAACGACTACCGTGTCATGGCAATCAAGAGCAATCTTGACAGCAACGGCGATCCAACTCTATGGTACTTTGGTGCTGCCCCGTCTGCGGGCGACGAACTAGCCGCTTCGCTAACTGCGTCTACAACCTACGATGTCAAACCTTATGTAGTCGCTGCATCGACTGGTGCTGAAACGAGCACTGTCCACACAATCACTGCGGACGGATCGGGCAACCTCACATTGAACCCCACGATTCAGTCGGGCTACTACAGCGGTAAAACATTATCCAAGATTGAAGTCTGGGATTCAACAGACGGATCAGCCACAGGAACCAGGGTAGCCTACTACCTCCCTACAACGATTAGCGGATCAGCGACAAGCGGAATTGACGCCTACTCAATCACTTGGACACTCACAAGAAACTTCCCAGCACCTACGGTGGCGTACGTTCCAGCGCAGTCATTAACCAAAGACGCTATTCACATGTATGAAGGTAGCCCGTACTTCAATAAGCCTCCCACTATAGAAGCGTACGACAAGTTTTCTGTGGCGTTACAGGTCCGTAGGTTTTGGAATAACACCGGCTTGACTATGGATATTTTCAGGTTAGAGAATGCTTCTGGATATGGGCTTCGTGTCTATTACGACGGTGCGAGCATTAAGGCAGATTTTACTGATGGGGTGGCTACGGAGTCTGTTTCTTACACTGAGTCACCTGCGTTTGGTGAATGGCATGTTGTCGTGGTTAGGCGTGATCCTGCGGCTGGGCTAGTTTTGAACGTGGATGGCGTGGATATCCAAACTGCCACGATTAGCGCTACCCGCACTTTCGTTGACCCCGTTAACGTTAGTTCGCTGGGGCAGGGGGCTGGTAATACATTCAACTCTAGGTTTGCGTTGTCTCACTTTGCAGTGTTTGACAGGTATTTAGCGAACAATGAAATTACGCTCCTAAACAGCGAAATTTCATAGTACAATAGTTTGTAGGAGGATTAATTATGGCTATTTTAACAACGACACGACTTGCTATTAAACGCTGGGAGTCTGGTGCTGATGCGTTCACTCGTTCCGATATGGATGAATCACATGCCCGGTTAGAGGCTAGGGTTGCCGGTTTTGATAACGGCGGTAGTCAGCCGACTGCTGGGGCAGCTAAGGCAGGGTTCTTTCATTACACAACAACCGATAGTGGTGTTGGGCAGTTGTCGTATTGTAATGGTAACACCTATTTTGATATTGCTGCTCCGGGTGCTGCTGCTTCGTTAGATGGTGCTTTGGCTAATGGTACAGCCACAACCTTTGCTCGGTCTGATCATACGCACTCTTTGGATGACAGTATTGTTACAACGGCTAAGATTAATGCTGCTGCTGTAACTACGGTGAAGATTGCGGACTCAAACGTTACTGATGCTAAGGTTGCTTCTGGTTTGTCTGCGTCGAAGTTGACGACGGGTACTCTTCCTGTTGCTCGTATTGCTGATGGTGTGTTGGGTACGGTTAAGTTGACTGATGGGGCGGTTACTGACGCCAAGTTGGCTTCGACGGGTTTGGATGCCACTAAGTTCACGACTGGTACTTTGGCGGCTGCTCGTATTGCGGCTAACACTGTAACTTTGGGTAAGATTGAGCAGGTTGTTGGGCATGGTATTCTTGCCCGTAATGGTGGCACAACTGGTGATCTTTCTGAGTTGGCTGCTTCTACGAATCAGGTTCTGGGTCGTGGCGCTTCGGGCAACTTGACTTTTGCTCAGGTTTCGGCGGGTCAGATTGCTTCTAATGCAGTCACTTACGCCAAGATGCAGAACGTTTCTAGCGGGTATAGTGTTTTGGCTAGGGCGTCTTCTGGTGCTGGTGCGGTTGCTGAAATTACTGCCGGTACAGATTCTGTTTTGCGTCGTGATGGTTCGGGGAACTTAGCGTTTGGTACGATTGACGGTAACCATATTACTAGTAACTCTATTAATGCCACGCAGATTAATGCAGGTGCTGTTGATACGAGTGAACTTGCTGCGGATGCTGTTACTTCCGCAAAAATTGCGGATGGCGCTGTAGATAGCGAGCATATCGCTAACAATGCTGTTGCGTTATCCACGAAGACAACGGGTTCGTTTGTGAAGAAAGTGGTCCAAGGAACTAGCATTACTGTATCTGCAAATGATGTTGAGAATGCTTCAGTTACCGTCTCTCATGGAAACACTTCTAACTTAAACGGCTTCTACGGCGGCAACAATGACGCTAATGTTATTGAAGATTTTACTGTTGATTCTAATGGTCATGTCACTGCCGTTGGTACCCGTGACATGGATACTTTCTTCTTACGTAAGACTGATGCTTACGGCGATTCAAGTGCTAATAACGGTCGCAGAATTTACGTTCAGTCGGGCACTCCTGCTGTTGGTTCTAATGGCAACCTATGGTTCCAGATTTAAAGGAACGTTATGGCTATTTACGGAAGTAACGGCAGCAGTTGGCTACCAGTAGCAAGCGGAGATTTAAAAGCCTCTGACGGTTCGTCTTGGAAAACAGTGAAGAAAGCCTACCGGAGCACAGGTTCCGCTTGGGACGAAGTTTATGTTGGCAACGACCCGCAGACCTACTATTTTAAGGCTAGCCTCACGAGAGCTGCCCGAGGTCAAACTTGGAAAACGTCATCAAACTCAGGCGGCTCAGACTACCCACAAATTAGCCGGTATTTGACCAGTTCTAATGTCTACCCGTGGTACGGTCTTGTCGAGTTTAACCAGGATACATCGGGTGTTTCGCTTGAAGA
>TARA_R110000803_G_scaffold121066_1_pt1 | contig 16653 bp, 25 predicted proteins | sample TARA_R110000803 | Tara Oceans TARA_R110000803 (sample SAMEA4397772) | marine metagenome | biome: Polar Biome; feature: [SRF] surface water layer (ENVO:00010504); material: water (ENVO:00002006), including particulate matter (ENVO:01000060) such as... | depth 5 m | reverse complement strand
TACTCTGCTAATCCTACGCTTCTTATCCCAATGCAGCTTAACAACTGCTTCAGGTTTATAAGCATTAAGACCATGTAGTACTCTTTTAAATAATAGTGCTTGATACCAGTTTAACTTCTTGTATTCAAGTGAGTTAACTATAGACGGTGGATGTAACTGATATTCACTTAGTAGTCCATAGTATTGATAACGTTCTTCTCTTAACTTTAAGAGATCAACTTGTTGATTTTGATTGATTTTTTTTAATTGTGATTTAGTAAGCATTTTAGTAGTATTTAGTGATTAGTAATGATTTAATAATACAAAAAGGCTGGAGTATTACCCTACCCCAGCCCTAATGTACCCAACAAACAAATTAGTTTATAATTGGAATTCTTCTTCAAGAACTTCAACGTCTTCATTCTCTGTCTCACTATTTACTTCTTCTGCTTCATCTTCTACTTCAAAAGCTTCTTCTTTAGTAGCCTTAGTCATAGTTTCATCACTTACTGATAATAGGTTTGCTTCTTTTATCTCTGCACCATTAGTATGGTCAATAAAGATATCTTGTGCATTAACATCAGCAGTAAACACTGTTTTCCTATAAATAGGTTGCTCTTCACCAGTCTCTTGGTTTAGAACTCTACACACTACACCTGTTTTACCAGCCATTTTAAGATCTCTATCAGCACCCTCTAAGGATTCTATAACTTTAATCTTACCTCCTAGTTTAGTATCTTTTGTGATATTAAGTGACTGAAGAGCTTCTAGCTTACCTGGTAATAATGTAGATACTACCTTGTTGTCAACAAAACCGTTAGTTATAACAACTTTGTTTTGGCTTAGTCTTATGTAGCCATACTCTGGATTTTGTGATTGATTGATAACATTTCCCATGTCATCAGCCATGATCTGAACTTCTTGATTTAAATTTTGCATTTTTAAATATTTATTAAATTAATTAATGATTAATATGCCTAACTATTAGACATCATCTGAATGGAAATACGGGTCTTCCATCTTTTCAAAAGCATCTATCTCATCTAAGGCTGGTTCAAATTCTTCTATAAATTCTATATCATCTTTGATTTCCTTAGGTGTAGTTGTACTGGAGAAGCTATTATAAAAAGGATTACCCACTTCTTTTGTATAAGCTGAACTTAATCCATTTAGATCCTGTACCTCTTGATCTGAAAGAGAGAGATACTGTTCTAATGAACATTCAATTATTCTGCCATTGGGCAATTGTACTATCATTTTATTAATTTAATACTAACAAAAATAAAATAATAAATTGCTCTGAGACAATAATAACTAAATATCTTGGGTTAAATTCAAAAATAAAGTGCAGTATAATAGCTAACGCTTAAATTATGTATAGCTTTCTACCAACTCTCTTTATGTATTTATGCACTTTGAGCTCTCTAATATACCTACTGATTGTGTCAGGAGTTACATTTAAAGCATCAGCTAGCGTTGACAAAGAAGGATAACAACTTCTTTCTTTATCAGCATAGCAGGACAACAGTGCATACAGTCCTTTAGCTTGTATAGATAGGTTTGGATCAGATATAACTATATCCTTAACTATCCCAAACCTATAGTGTGTTTTGTTCTTGGACATGATCTTTTAATAGTCTAAGTAAAGCCATGTTGATGTCTATCTCTTTGATGAGTTCTACATCTTTAAGGAAATACTTTTCATTCATATAAGGTCCAAAGCCGGTTTCATCACCAGTCTTTTTCCATTTGTTGTACTCATCTCTTATGAGTTCTGTTGATAGTCTAGGCATTTTGTATGAGTGGTTTATCTGTATCAAGTATGTCAAAGTATTTAATATCATCTGTGTCAACTCTTCTTAACTCCATTGGATTAAATGTTTGTTCTACATACTTCAGGTTATTATCTGAGTCATGATACATTAGTTCTACCTTTAGCCTACTAGCAAAAGGATTGTATTCTTCACTAGAACTCCAGTTATCATCACCCTTAACTATACAATATACTAAGCCATTACCTGGATTAAGTTTAAGGTCATCAAGGACATCCCACTCAAAATCACTACCTACATGGTAAGATAAGGGTTTAACTACACAGTAGTCTCCAATTTTTAAAGGAGAATACTCTTCATCCATATGTGCTAGATGAATTATAGATTCTTTTGCATGATCTGATAGATCATTCATTAATATTGTGAATATATGGTCATTGTTCATGTGACCCACTACATTCATGATTCTTTCTAATAGCTTATTAAGTGCTATTGATGATATGTTATACGTTTTTGACATAATATTTATTTTAGTTGGTTTATAAAAAAGATAGAGGACATCTAACACCCAAACAAGTTAGGAAAAGGCATTAGATGTCATATCAGGTACTACTCTAACCACAATTAACGGTTATTGTAACAGGACCTAACTAACTAGTATTAATAACTAATATAAGTACTGGTACTGTTTGTCTATTATCTATAATAGATTTTTTATTCTTTCTAGTAGAGATAGCTTAGGTTTAAAGCCTCTACCATGGAATGTAAGCTCAAGAAAAGACATTTCTCTTCTAATGAAACGTTCTGCTTTATCTGTAAATTGTTCTTCACCTGTTGCGAGGTTAAATTCCATTGCACTCCTGCCATATTTATAGTATGCTCTTTCTTCACTGAGAAATCTAAGCAAGCTTTCAAATTCTTCTTTATTCATAGTTATGGCTTTATTATTACTTTTCTTTCTACGGTTCCATCATCATAGATAAAGAAAACAACTTGGTTATAGTTTATCACTTCTCTTCCAAATAGATCTATTACTCTTACGACTTTCCTATAAGGATTAGCCTCTGATATACTATTTACTGTTGTATTACATGGTACACAAGGACCAGCATTGAATAAATGTGAATCAAGATGCCTAATAGCTAATCCTGGAAACGAGACATTACTATCTACTGTAATACAATTTAAAGAAGGTACACCTGTTAAACTACAGTCAGACATTGAACCTGGTGTACCATAGTTATTACCATTAGCAATATTTAAACAGCTTAATGGATTGTTATCAAGCTCAAAATAGTCTAAGTTTAAGTTGTTGCTTAAATCAAGACTTTTTATATAATTGTTTCTAATACCTAAGTATTCTAAAGAAGTGAAATCTTCTATGCCTGTTAGGTCATATATGTTTTGGTTGTTTAGATCCAAATCAATTACATTACTTATGTTAGCTGTAGTAACATAGTTGTCATTTGGTATTCCGTTACCTATACCCATATACTCTAAGGCAGCCTCAAAGTTATCATCTGGTACATAGGTTTGTTGTGCCATAGATATTAATGGCATGAATAAAATAATTAATAGTTGTTTCATAATAGTTGTTGGTTTTAGTTAGAGTTTGATTAATGAGATTCCGGGTACTATGTCTATTATCCTATAGAGGAAGAGACAAAGACTACCCTTGTTGTATTGTTGTGTGTAATAGTTACACTTGTATTGTTGCTAGCTATATATATATTATAGGTAGCTGTGATAGTTATTATGTGGTAAATAGTGGTAATATGTGGCTATGAGACCAGGTACATACAGTTTAACACACACTTTAACGTACATTATGAGCACACAATCAAAAGAAAGGGAGCAAATAAGGAGAAGTTACTAAGAAGGAGAGCAAATAGAGAAGACATGTTACAGTAACAGAGGAAATGATAGCATGTTATGGTAAGAATAGAAATAACAAGAGAGCTTTTACACTCTCTTGCATTGTACTATTTAGCGTAGTATAGATTAGTAGCAATACTACCATCTGATCTAACTACATTGGTATCAGATATCTCAACGCCTGCTACTTCTATAGCCTTGCCTTGAAACCCTTGGATACCATTCTCATCCTTTACAGGATTATCCATATCTAATTCACAATCTTCTATAACACCATCCCAGAATGGATTGTCAAATGCATATGCTTGTGCATTCTCATCTACTGGATTCCATGCCATATACTTAACACCCATCTTATTTGGTGCTACGTTTGTAGTTTGTGAACCAAACTTAACTGTTCTAGCTGATGCTAGAGGTTTGTCTGTTAGTATAACAGATCTGAACTGAGTACCGTCTGTACGTGTACCTTGATTTAACTGATAAAAATAAGCCATTTGTTTATGATTTAAATTTTGCGTGGAACTATTACGGGGGGTAACCCAACCACAAACTTAAGCGGGGGAGCAAATCACTAGGACCTACACAGCACGTAAAATACATAACTTTGGTGGGGGCAAACAAATTTTTTTAATCAGGTGGGGGGAATGTTAGTGCTAAATAATTTTTATGGGACTAGAAATTTTAGTATATTATTCTTATAGATGTAGTAGAACTAAAAATAAAACATATGTCACACTGGGAAAATGAACCTGAGCATGATGAAGGTTTAACGGAATTTGAACAAATGCAACTAGATCAAGTGATCTTAGATACAGCTTATAATAATTCTTATTTTGTTTTAACTAATCAAATAACCTTTGATGACTTACTTGAAAAGAAGTTTGACAAAGGGCATGAGGCAGTAATGGCTTACGACCCAGTTGCTGGACCTACTCAAGAACAACTAGAGAATATGATTTTTCACTACATAGACTCAGAGCAGTATGAAAAATGTGCTAAACTAAAATCAATAATGGAGGAGGCTTATCCGGGAATATCAGAATAATGGCAGTTAAAAAAAAGAAAAAAGGTCTGTGGGCCAATATAAATGCTCGTAAAAAGGCAGGGACATCTAGATCAAAAAAAAATAGTACAATAAGCCCAAAGGCTTATAAAAATATGAAGAAAGGTTTTCCAAAGAAAAAATAATGACAGGAAATCAATTTGAAGTTATTGTAGAACTATTACAAAAAATACTTAAAGAACTTAAAAAATAAAAAAATGGGATCAATATTACAAGACATGATGGGTATGCTATCAAGAAAAGACTCTGTCACACCAAAGGCAGATGACTTGATGACTTTAGCAAGATACCCTAATCCACAAGAAAGACTTAAGCCAAGACCTACACTTAGAACTGAATTGGTTACTATGGCTAAGCTAAAAACATATATGACCACTGGAGATGCTGGTGGTGTAGTTAAAACTTTAACAACTGTTGGTACTACAGGTCCATCTACTTTAGTAGGTAGTGTACTTAACGTTCCTAACTATGGTGGAACTCAAACTCTATCTATTGCAGGACAAGTGTTGTCTTTGACTAGTGGTGGTTCTGTAACATTGCCAGATGAGTATGTTAACTCAGCAGTATTTAATGGAGCAACAGATTTGTTAACTCTAACTAGAGTAGGAGGAACTGCTATTCAAATAGATATGAATCGTAAAGATGTTAATGAATATGTTAATCTTACATTAATTGAGGCAAATACTGCAGGAGCCGTACAGTTACCAGCGGCAGCACAAGGCCAATTGTTTATAGTAGATAATACAGGTGCTGGAGCTAATGCAACAGTAAACCTACCTAATGCAAGTGCTACAGCATGGGTATTTAGAAAAATTACTATTACAACAAACGGAACTACATCAGCTTCAAGAACATTAACGTTGAATGCAGCAGGTTCAGAAGAAATTAACGGTGCAGGAACTCTTGTATTAGATAAATTATATGCATCAGTTACATTATGGTCAGATGGAACTAATTGGATTGTTTTATCCTCATCACAAGTAACAGTTGTATAAATGAGAGTTATTATATTATTTATTTTTATAACAATTATGTTTAGCTTTTGCAGATCAAGTAAACCTTGTGAAGGATTAGTCAGTGTAGAACAAATAAAATAATGAAAGGAGTAAAACACTATTTGAAGAACGGAAAGGAATGGAAAGGTGCAAGTCATAAGATGGGTAATGGTAAATTACATACTGGAAAAACACATACAAAAACCAGTAAGCCTTTAGTTCATATGAAAGACTTATCTAAAAAAGCTAAACTAGTAGCAAAAAAATAATGGCAACACCAAGGAAAGGAAAAGCTAAAGTAAAGGTTACAGCTAGCGGTAAGAGGGTTAGCTATGGTCAAGCAGGTAAAGCTAAAGGAGGAGGGCCACGGGTAAAGCCTGGCACCTCTAAGGGTGATAGCTACTGTGCTAGAAGTTTAGGTATTAAGAAAAGGGTATCTAAGAAAAAAAGAAATGATCCCAATACGCCTAATAACTTATCACGTAAACGTTGGAAATGTTCTGGCGCAAAGTCTAAAAAATAAAATACATGTCTTAAACTTTTTTTATTTAAACTAATTATGTATGTTTGTATTAGTTTAACTTAAAAAAATTAAAATGGCAGAATTAAATCTTGATCCAAATAAAGATCCTCAATTAAGCAAAGAAGAATTAGCAGCACGTAGAGAAGAAATAACAACTTTCTATAAAGATAATATACCTCATTTAACAGTACAAGCTGAATATGAAGATCTATTAGCTACAATAGAAAAGGCTAGAGCTGAAAGAATGCAAGCACAAATGTATTTAGCACAAGCTTACGCTGCTTCTAAAGAAGGTGAGAACGCAAGTCCAGACTCAGAAGATGCAAAAGCATTTAAAGACGCAATGGAAAAAGCAGCATCTAATATAGAATAGTATGAGGCTTCTTAAGTTAGGTGATAAAAATGCAGAGGTAAAAAAGTTACAACTTAAACTTAACTTACCACAAGATGGTCACTTTGGTCCACAAACAGAAAAGCATGTTATAAGATTCCAACTATCTAATGGCTTAACAGCTGATGGAATAGTTGGTTCTCAGACTTGGACATTACTGGTTAATATACCGTTTAAATTATCTGAAGAGATTGATGAAGATAATGATTTATCTAAACAACACTATACTACTAACTTTAATCAAACTATACATAAATACTTTTTACCAAAAGGTGAATATGTAAAAGGACCAATCAAAAATCATTATATATTTTTACATCATACTGCAGGTAATTCTAATCCTTATGCCTGTGTAGACATGTGGGGTAGGGACAACAGAGGTAGGATTGCTACTGAATTTGTTTTAGGTGGTATAAACCACAGAAATGGTAATGATGAATATGATGGTGTAATGGTTCAGGCATTTGATGCTGGTGATCAAGCTTATCATTTAGGAAGAACAGGTTCTGGTTTTATGAATAAACATTCTGTAGGATTAGAAATATGTAATATGGGGTATTTAGATAGCTCTACTATGACAACTTATGTTAATAGTAAATGCCAGGAAAATCAAATTACAGAACTAGAAGAAATGTTTAAAGGTAAAATGCATTGGCATTCTTATTCTGATAAACAAATAAAAGAAACTGAAAAGTGGATTAGGTATGTAGGTGAGAGAGATAAAATAGATATAAGATTAGGACTTAAACAATTCATACAAAAATATGGTGTTACAAAAGGTTTTGATTTTCAAGAACAAGCATACTATGGTAAAATAGAAGGTTTATTAACGCATACCAATGTAAGAAAAGATAAGTGGGATTGTTATCCACATCCAGACTTTGTTGATATGATAATGAGTTTATAATATGGCAATAGTAAATAAAATAGATTTAAAATTAAAAGTTAATTTAGATACATGTGTAATGTATCAGATAATGACTTATTGTTTCTTTAAAGAAATAGTTATAAGTAATTCTGATTTAAAATTTCTCATGTACCTTTCTAAAAATGATAATATAGAATTAACCAAATTCTGTATTAAATTAGTTAACGGTAATATATTTAAAAGCCCACAGTCTGCAAGAAATGCAATTACAAAAGCAGAAAAAAAAGGATTACTTAATAAAAGTGGAATAAATAAAAAAACTATTACTATTAATAAAGATATGAATATACAAAAGGATGGTTTAGTATTGTTGGATTATAAAATACTTGGTAATGAATCCAAAGAAGTATAAAGAATTTAAAAAAAATATTGCTGAAGAAGTTGGTGTACACCAATCAGTAGTAGATGATTTTATTGCTTTTTATTATTCTAAACTTAGAAAACATTTATCTAACTTAGAGTTTCCTAGAATCCAAGTAGATGGATTAGGAACATTTGTTTTAAGAAAGAGTAAGCTTGATAAAGCAATAAAAAAGAATAAGAGTATGTTAGGTAATATAGCTAAAAGAACTTACAATGGTTTTGCTAAAAGTGAAGATATACAATTGAATATTGACAACATGGAAAAAGCCAGAGAACAAATAGAAAAAGGTTTAACAAATAAAAAAGAATTTAAGAAAAATAAAAATGGCAGCTTATAATATTAAAAACTTATTAAGTATCTTTAAGAATGTAGATAAAATTACAGAAGGTATAAAGAATAATATATTTAAGAAAGAACATGTAGAAGCTGTAGCTACAGAAAGATATCAGATATGTATTGAGTGTTCTTTGTTTGATGCATTTGGTGATAGCTGTGTAGCTCCAGGTACCCAACCATGTTGTTCAGATTGTGGATGCAGTTTAGCATTTAAAATAAGATCACTATCATCTGAGTGTCCTAAAACATATTGGAAAGCAGTAACAACAGAGAAGCAGGAAGAAATAATAATGAATCAAGTAACTAAAAACCAAGAAAATGGAAAACAATAACACAACACTTATTAATAGCACTACTTCTGTATCAGCTGATTTAGTTGTTGTATGGTGTACTACTGATACATATAATTTAAAAACAAAATGCAATGGCAATACTATTTAAAGAAGAAGGTCATGTGTATGAAAGTATAGACAATGATAAAATATCTTGGGTAAGTGTAACTGGCCTAGTAGGTAAGTTCAAACCTAAATTTGATAGAGATGGTCAAGCTGCTAAATCAGCAAAAAATAAAAGATCAAAATGGTATGGTATGACTGCAAAAGAAATTATAGCAGCATGGGATGGTGAAACAGAAAGAGCAATAAAGTTAGGAAACTTTTATCATAATCAAAGAGAGAATGATATGCTTGATTTTAAAACTATTGAAAGAGAAGGAACAGAGGTACCAATCATTAAGCCATTAGTAAACACTGATGGTATTAAAATATCACCAGAACAAAAACTTAAAGAAGGTGTATACCCAGAACATTTAGTATTTTTAAAGTCAGTTGGTATATGTGGTCAAGCAGATTTAGTTGAAGTAGTAAATGGACATATAAATATTACTGATTACAAAACTAATAAAGAAATAAAAGATAAAGGATTTACAAATTGGGAAGGTATTACTAATAAAATGTTTAGACCTGTTAATCACTTAGATGATTGTAACCTTAACCATTATAATTTACAACTCAGTATTTATGCGTATATTATTAAGAAGCATAACCCCAAATTAAAAATTGGTAAGTTGATAATACAGCATGTAAAGTTTAAACAAGTAGGAGAAGATACAAATGGTTACCCAATTAATGAGCATGTAGAGGGTGAACCAGTTTTAGAAAATATTAAGATATATGAACTACCATATTTAAGAGATGAAGTTAATTCATTAATGATGTGGAAAAAAGAGAACCAATAATGATAGTAAAATTATTTGATATACAGAATAGCAAATTAGTATTGACTGAGCATTGTTATTCATTACCTTTCTTAAAAAAAATAATGACAGAGTATCCTGATAATTATATGCAGGTATATCAATACATATTTTATTTAAGTTGTCCAGATCCAGATTTAAATCCTTTCTTCAATCTTCCTGAACATGAGAAAGAAGATGTTATCATAGAAGAAATAGGGATGGAAGAATCTCCAGAAGATGGAAAGATAAGATATGCATTAGATATGTGTAAAAAAATGTATGAAACTCCTACATATAGAGCTTATGTAGGAATTAAGGCTATGTTAGACAGACTTGCTAAGTATATGGAGGTAACCCCTATAGAGCATGGTAGAGATGGTAATATGAACTCTATGATTAATGCTGCTGCTAAGTTTGAACAAATAAGACAATCCTATAAGGGTGCATTTTTAGATATGAAACAAGAACAAGAAAGCTCTGTGCGTGGTGGTGCAGGTTTAGCTTATGACCAATTATAATAATTAAAATCAATTAGATATGAGTATGACTGTAATACCGGTAGGTAGAAAATTACTATTAAAAAAATGGAAAGTAGAAACAAAGACTGCTGGAGGTTTATATATTCCTGAAATAGCAAGAAAGACTGAGTATAAAGGAACTGTAGTAGGTAAAGGAAAAGATGTTCATGAAATTGATGTGGGAGATATAGTTCAATATGCTGAACATGCTATGCCAACACCAATGATGCATCAAAATGAAGAACATCTTCTTGTGCAAGAAGGTGATGTATTTGCTATAGTTAGGATGGATGAGTAGAATCATACCTACATATGATAATAATAAATGGACTACTACTGAATTTAAAAATGATCTAGAGTTTAGAGAATTTATTGAATCAATTTTTAGTGAACCTGGTGAATATGGTTTTACTAAGATGGCTTATAAATTTAATAAAGAAGCTAAAAGATTTACAGCAGATGGTATTTATTGTGCTAGTCCATTTAGATCCAAAGATTTTACTGCATATTGGGATGACCAGAAAAATAAATGCAGGAATGGTGTTATATACAAAGAGGATGACAAGACTTGGTTTATAACAAGAGATTATTATATGTGGTTAAATTTCTTACCTATATTTGACAAAGAAGAAAAGAAATATGGTTTTGCTAAGGTGAGAGATGCTCAGTATCACCTAGCGTTATATGAATGGTTAGCAGAGTTAAATAACCAACATTCTGCTATACTTAAAAAACGTCAGATAGCTTCATCATATTTTCATATGGGTAAGATAATAAATACCTATTGGTTTGAAGAAGGTAGTACTTGTAAGATTGGTGCTTCACTAAAAGACTTTATTAATGATAAAGGTTCTTGGAAGTTCTTAGAAGAATACAAGATATTTTTAAATGAACATACTGCTTGGTATAGACCAAGTAATCCAGAGAAGGTTTTATTATGGCAACAACAAATTGAAGTAAAAATTGGTAATAGAAAAACAGCAAGAGGTCTTAAATCAAAGATACAAGGTGGTTCTTTTGAAAAGAATGCAACTACAGGGGTAGGGGGACCATGTACCTATTTCTTTCATGAAGAGGCTGGTATTGCTCCTAAGATGTCAGAGACATATGAGTACTTACGTCCTGCAATGTCTTCTGGAATGATGACAACAGGTATGTTTATAGCAGCAGGATCTGTGGGTGATTTAGATCAATGTAATCCACTAAAGGAAATGATAATGAATCCTGATGCCAATGATATTTTTGCTGTAGAAACAAACCTAATAGATGCTGACGGAACAATAGGGATGGCTGGTTTATTTATACCAGAACAATGGTCAATGCCTCCGTATATTGATGAGTATGGTAACTCTGAGATAGAAGAAGCAATAAAAGCAATAGAATTAGAAAGAAACAGATGGAAGAATGAATTAAATGGTGAACAGTTTCAATTAAGAATATCACAGAAACCATTAAACATTGCTGAGGCTTTTGCATATAGAAAAGCTTCTATATTCCCACAAGGAGTATTATCTAAACAACTTAAAAAGATTGAGGAAAAAGAATATCCTTATGAACTACTTGATTTGACAAGAGAGCAAGAAGGTATAATAGCTAAAAGATCTAACAAGTTACCTATATCAAGATTTCCAGTAGATAGAAAACAACATGATAAGACTGGTGTAATAGTGGTATGGGAAAGACCAACATCTGCACGTCCTGACTTTGGTCAGTACTATGCATCTATTGATCCTGTATCAGAAGGTAAAACTACAACATCAGATTCATTGTGTAGTATATTTGTATATAAGAATGCTGTAGAAGTAATTAGAGAAACAGTAGCTGGTGATACTGAACAGTTTATTGAGAAAGATAAAATAGTAGCAGCATGGTGTGGAAGATTTGATGATATAAATAAAACACATGAAAGGTTAGAGTTACTTATAGAATGGTATAATGCCTGGACAATTGTAGAGAATAATATATCATTATTTATTCAACATATGATTGCAAGAAGAAAGCAAAGATACTTAGTACCTAAACAGCAAATACTATTCTTAAAAGATCTTGGCTCTAATAAATCAGTATACCAAGAATATGGATGGAAAAATACTGGAACTTTATTTAAGAGCCACTTAATATCATATGCTATAGAATTTATTAGAGAAGTTATTGATGAGGAATTAGATGATAGTGGTAATGTAATTACACAGACATTAGGAGTAGAAAGAATACCTGATCAAATGTTATTAAAAGAAATGTTAGCATATTATCCTGGGCTTAATGTAGATAGACTTGTAGCATTTGGTGCATTGATTGCATTTGTTAAAATACAACAATCTAATAGAGGATACTCTAAAAGACGTGAATCAGAGGACAAATCTTTGGTAAACTCAGAAAATTTGTATAAATTAAAGTATAGCCCATTTAAGAATCTTGGTAAAAGTAGGGGTAGTTCAAATAATAAGATTAAAAGATCTGGTTTTAAAAATTATAAATAGTATAATTAAATAGTAAAAGATGAGAGTATTAAATGCAATGCAATTAAAGAATGGTGCTAAAGCAGAAGGCGGACCTACGTTTTCAAGCTTAACACAACCAACTCAGTTTTTACCATATGCTAAAAAAACAGATGATTGGGCTGCATGGAATCTTGATTGGTTAGAATTACAAGGTATTGAATTTTTACGTATAAATGCAAGAAGACTATTAAAGAATTATAAACTTGCTGTAGGTATAATAGATAAAACAGATTACATTGTTGAACCAGACAATGATTATAAAGAGATGATGGATGTTCTTACTAAAGAAAATGATTCAGCTTTAGAACTTAAATTTTATCCTATTGTTCCTAATGTCATCAATGTATTAACTGGTGAATTTGCTAAAAGATATTCTAAGGTTCAATTTAGAGCAGTAGATGATGCATCTTATAATGAGATGTTAGAACAAAAAAGATTACAAGTTGAACAAACTTTATTAGCTGATGCTGAGAGACAGCTTACTATGAAAATGGTAGAGATGGGAATGAATCCAGGATCAGAAGAAGGTTTACAACAATTATCACCTGAAAATTTAAAAACATTACCAGAAATAGAAGACTTCTTTAGTAAGTCTTATAGAAGTATGGTAGAGGAGTGGGCATCACACCAACTTGCAGTAGATGAAGAAAGATTTCATATGCAAGAACTAGAAGAAAGAGGATTTAGAGATATGCTTATTGCAGATAGAGAGTTTTGGCATTTCCGTATGCTAGAAGATGACTATGATGTAGAGCTATGGAATCCTGTATTAACCTTCTATCAAAAGTCACCTGATCAAAGATATATAGCAGATTCAAACTATGTAGGTAAAGTTGATCTAATGACTGTTTCAGATGTGGTAGATAGATATGGTTACTTGATGGATAAGAATCAACTTGAATCATTACAAAAAATATATCCTGCTAGATCAGCACAATATCAAGTGAATGGTTATCAAAATGATGGATCATATTATGATGCTACAAGATCACATGAGTGGAATACTAATATGCCAGGTTTAGCATATAGACAATATACAAGTAACTATTGGAATGACCCATCAGCTGGTGGAGATATATTAAGTGAGATACTAGATCAGAGTGAAGACATGACTCCTTTAGATGAAGGAAACTTAATGAGAGTTTCTACAATTTATTGGAAGACTCAGCGTATGCTAGGTCATTTAACTAAGATAGAAAATGATGGTGAAGTTACACAAGAAGTAATTGATGAAACATTTAAGATAACTGAAAAAGCAGTATATGATACATCTATCTTTAAGAACAAAACAAAGGAAAACCTTTTGCAAGGTGAGCATATAGATTGGATATGGATTAATGAAGTATGGGGTGGAGTAAAGGTAGGTCCAAATTTACCAGCTATGTGGAGATCAACTATGGGTGATAACATTAACCCAATATATATAGGAATTAATAGAACTAAACCTGGTAGATTACCATTTCAGTTTAAAGGTAATAATACACTTTATGGATGTAAACTTCCTGTAGAAGGGAGAGTGTTTTCAGACAGAAATACCAGATCAACTTCATTAGTAGATTTAATGAAGGCATATCAAGTTGGGTACAATATGGTTAACAACCAAATTGCAGACATTCTAATAGATGAATTAGGGACAGTAATCATGTTTGATCAAAATGCTTTGCCACGTCACTCAATGGGAGAAGACTGGGGTAAAAATAATTATGCAAAAGCATGGGTAGCAATGAAAGATTTTCAAATGTTGCCTTTAGATACTTCAATTACTAATACTGAGAATGCCACCAACTTCAATCATTACCAAACTTTGAACATGGAGCAGACTAGTAGATTGATGTCTAGGATCCAATTAGCAAACTACTTTAAACAACAATGCTTTGATGCCATAGGAATCAACCCACAACGTCTAGGAGGAGCTGTATCAGCTCAAACTGCAACAGGGGTAGTCCAGGCTATGCAGCAATCATACGCTCAAACAGAGATGTATTTTGTGCAGCATTCAGATCAATTAATGCCTAGAGTGCATCAAATGAGAACTGACTTAGCACAATACTATTGTAGTAATAACCCAAGTGTTAGATTATCTTATATATCTACAGAAGCACAAAAGGTTAATTTTACCATTAATGGTACAGATTTATTATTAAGAGATTTTAATATTTTTGCAACAACTAAAACTAATCATAGAGCTATTCTAGAAAACTTAAAGCAAATGGCTTTAACAAATAATACTACTGGAGCAAGCATATATGAATTAGGAAATATTGTTAAAGCTGATTCAATTGCTGAAGTAACAGACATACTGAAAGATTCTGAAGTAAGACAACAACAACAACGTCAACAAGAAATGCAACAACAACAGCAAATGCAACAGCAAGCATTAGAAGCTAAAGCACAAGAAGAACAACAAAAACTTCAGGTTGAAATGCAAGAGAATGATAAAGATAGACAAAATGATATTACTTTAGCTGAAATAAGATCAGCAGGCTTTGGTGCTTCAGCAGATATTAATCAAAATCAACAATCTGATTATCAAGATGCTATGAAAGACATTAGAGAAACTACTCAATACCGTGAACAAATGAATATGAAACGTGAAGAATCAAATTCAAAACAGATGATGGAAAGTAGTAGACTAGATGTAGAAAGGGAAAAAATATCAGCACAAAGAGATATAGCAAATACTAAACTTCAAATTGCACAAGAGAACAAAAATAAGTATGATGTTAAAAAATCTGAGGATAAAAAATAGGCGTTAGCTATATACTGCTAAAAACTTTCAAATTTTTTTAAATATTATAAGTTTGTTTTAAGAAACATTTGTTATATTGATTATATAGAAAGTATTAATTATTAAAACCAACATAATTATGAGTTCAACAGAAACAACTATGAATAGTAAAGTAGAGACACTTGATATTAATTTAGATGAGATCTTTAATGGTGCACCAGGTGGTGATACTATGACTTTACCGGAGGAAAAATCAGAAACTCCTAAACAAAAAAATATCTTTTCAGGAAATGGCAAATCAGATTTTTCTTTTGCTGACCCAGATAAAGATGATGCTGATGATTTAATATCTAAAGTAGAAGAGTCTAAAGTAGAAGAAACAGAAGAAGTTAAAGCAGTTGATACAAAAACTGAAGAAGCTAAAGACATACTAGATACATTAGATGAAGAAACAGAAGAAGATGCTTTTAAGGTTAAGAAAGGTAGAAAACCAATTAACGGTATATCTGATGTCTTTTCTAAATTAATTAAGGATGATAAAATTGTTCCTTTTGATGATGATAAAGAATTAGATGACTATACTACTAAAGATTGGGAAGAGTTAATCCAAGCTAACTTAGATGAGAAAGCTAATCAAGTTAGACGTGAGACACCTAAACAGTTTTTTGATAGTTTACCACAGGAATTACAAATAGCTGCAAGATACGTAGCTGATGGTGGTCAAGACTTAAAAGGATTATTCTCTACTTTATCACAAGTTGAAGAAAATAAATCTTTAAACATTAAAGAAGAGAAGGATCAAGAAAGAATTATAACTGAGTACTTAGGTGCTACAGGTTATGGAACTTCTGAAGAAATTCAAGAAGAAATAGAAATATGGAAAGATTTAGGAAAATTAGAAACACAAGCTTCTAAGTTTAAACCTAAGTTAGATAAGATGCAAGAAAAAGTTGTTGCTAGAAAACTTCAAGAACAAGAGTTAAAGAAGAAACAACAAGAACAAGCATCCCAACAATATATGAAAAATGTATATAATACATTAAAAGAAGGAAAAGTAGGTGATCTTAAAGTTGATAAAAAAACTCAAGCCATGATATATAATGGTTTAGTATCACCTTCCTATCCATCTGTAAGTGGAAAGAATACTAATTTATTAGGACACTTACTAGAAAAATATCAATTTGTTGAGCCAAATTATGGTTTAATATCTGAGGCATTATGGTTGCTACAAGATCCAGACGGATACAAAGCAAAGATAATGGATAAAGGTGCACAAAAAAGTGTAGAGGCAACTGTCAGAAAATTAAAGACAGAGCAATCTAATACAGGTGGATCTACTTCATTAGGGGTTAAAGACAAAGAACCTTCAAATGCAAGAACAACAGGTAGAAAAAAACTACAAAGAGCTAACAACATTTTTAAACGCATTTAATTAAGTAAATT
>TARA_R110000803_G_scaffold145979_2_pt1 | contig 16671 bp, 20 predicted proteins | sample TARA_R110000803 | Tara Oceans TARA_R110000803 (sample SAMEA4397772) | marine metagenome | biome: Polar Biome; feature: [SRF] surface water layer (ENVO:00010504); material: water (ENVO:00002006), including particulate matter (ENVO:01000060) such as... | depth 5 m | reverse complement strand
GGTTATACTATTCTTGCTATTGTTTACGCTTGGATAAGAGCCGTTAAATCATGATAATTATTGTAATGATTATATTATGGTTGGCTTATTGCATCACAGACGGTTTAACAGATGGTTTTGCTTTTAATAAGTCTTATTTAGCTAATAATTTTAATAATCAATGGTGTGGATTAGATATACATATTTGGTTTACAATTAAAAGAGCAATAACATTTATAGCTATTGTATTTACTTGTTATTTATACTCAAATATTGAAGTAGCCACACTAGTTTTTATTAGTAATATGTTGGTTTTTCCGTTCCTACATGATGGTACGATGTATCAATCAAGGAAAAAAAGCTATCATTTAGGCTTTTTACATGACCCAACAATTAACGATACATCAACAGCAAAGATAAACATTTCAACACCTACAAGAATATTATTCTTTATTTTGGGTATTAGTTTATACTTTGCTGTACTGTTGGTTTAATACTCCCATCTAGCAATCGAATGCCTTAAATCAAAATGAATAAAGCCTTTTTTACCACTCGGTAAATTAGGCTTTTTTTGTGCAAATCCACCCTTCCAAATATCTTTATACTTATTAAATATCCAATAGAATATCTCTAAATAATCAGCATCAGAACAAACAGGCTGAACATCAACCGCCCATCCTTTAACGTGTTGACTTTTACCGCTTCTACCTCGTTTTAATTCCCACTTTAAATCACGTAAACCAGCAGTTACAATAAAGCCTTTAAATCTATTCCCAAACTCTTTTTTCACTTCGTCCCTTACTATCTGCATTGCAAAAGATATTTGCCCAATAGATAACAGTTGCTCCATTGTAGGCTCTTGATTCATTACCTGTGCTTCAACTGGTAAAGCCGTTCCATTTAAAAATTCGTCTAAATTGAAGTTTTTTGTTAATTGCATAATTATTTTATTTCAGATATTTTATCACCCATTCGTTCAACTATAAAAACCCATACTAAGATTAATATAACACCTCCAATTATTTCATGGTAGCTTTTTAATGCTACACCATCACTAACCAAAGTAATACCAGTGGTTAATAAGGTAGTTCCCGTAACAGCTAATCCCTTAATACTCTTAACTTGTAAATTACTACCTTTAACTGCTTCGATTATCTTAGGAACGTTTAAACCGCCTATTATATTACTCAATATTTTTTTCATCTTCTTGCTTATTTAGTTTTTTAATACGTTTAGTTTTTGCGTAATGATAAGAGCATACAAATATAATAGAAATTATCGTAGCAACTTTGATTATTATTGCTAGTACTATATCAACATCTTTAACAGTTAATGAAATAACCGCTAGTAATCCCGCCTGTAATGGTGCTATAACTTCCGATACTGCTCTATAACTCATGTTAATTTTTCTTACTTAGTTTATAATATTTATAAGCTTCTTTCATTTTTTGAGTAGGTTTATGTACGTTTCCATTAATTAAATGCTTCCATCTGTACGCGAATATCCAGCCTATTCTAACACCAATAAATCTAAATTTAATTTCATGCTTAGTTGCGTTATAGCATTTGTTAAATTCTGTCATTAATCTATCCGACATAAAACCACCCATACCCATTTTCCACCAACCATCGTGAGGGGTGCAAACAGGAGTAAATTTATTAACCCAAAGATTAGGAACACAAGTACAACCGTCCATGTTGTAAATGTCCCACTTACCATCTAAACCAAGTTTAAACACTTCTATAATAGCCTCTTGATAAACCAATGGCACTTTGTACTCACTAAAAGAATCTATTACTAAAATCATAGCCTTAGTAACTTCATCCCGTTGTATGTCGGTTAGATTATACATTTAACAACCATTTTTCCTGTACGCCTTCATCTATTAACTCGTAAATAGAAAGTATTTTATTATCCACATAGTAAATAATATTTTCATAAGCGTTATCACGTTCTTGAGGTGTAACACCATCTTCTTTATATAAAACATTACCTTGTAAATCCTTTTTGGGTAATGGTAAGCCGTTTATATCAGTTGATACTACACCTTTTATAATATCATAATCAACTAGTTTTTCAGTTGCTAATACACCGTTTAAATAACTTCGCTCCCTTACAAAAACTGTTATCTTAGGTGTAAAGTTTGGCTTGTCTAAATCAACTTCTAAAAAGTGATGCCCAACTAAAACTAATTTTCTAGTTAAACCGTTGCTTGGTTCAACTCCGTAATCCCATATTTTATTTACCATTGTTATATCTTTTTAATATTATCCTCTTTTTATATTTCCAGCCGTATTAGCTGAGAGCGTTTGTAGTTGAGTAATGCCCGTGTCCATTTCTGTAGTCATTCCTTTAAAGAAGCAATTAGTTATAAAACCCGAAATAGTACCATCAAGTCCAAACTTGGTCGCGTCCGCAACTTCAAAAGAACAGCTTTCAAAATTACAGTTATGACTTGATGAAGAAAAAACAACAGCATCATTATTTAATTTATTATTAAATTTACAATCATCAAAATTTAGTTCTGAACTTATTGCTCTAATTGAAACAAAACTCCCGTTTGAAGTTGCTTTTATATTTCTAAATACAGATAAAGCAGAGTTTCCAAGTCCGTTTACTATTAAAGGAGAACCCGAAGAACTTAAGTTTTCTATTATTAAATCGTCCACAAGTTTACAGTCGTTTAATTCTGCAGTATAACTACCTCCTGTACCCTCGCTCTCGCCTTTTCCATTTATAATTATTGAGCCAGACCCACACCTAATCCCTTTTGCAACTCCAGTTTTAAAAGTAAAATCTTTTATGTTAACTGAGCCATCAACGCAAATACCAGTATCTGATACGCACTTAAAATTATAAACTTCTGCCGAAACAACAGAGTTTAAAACCTCTCCAGATGTTGATTTTCCAACCCAGTTAAAAACTCTTTTCGCTGAACTTATTTTAACAGTAACACCGCCTAGACTTTGAGCGTAAAAATCACTAACAACGGCGTTAGCGTTTGTAACTTGCAAAGCGACTGATGTTGAGCCTAGCCCAAAACAATTAAAGTTTTTTACAATAGCTTCACAATTTACAAGTAAAGCAGCGTTAGTGCTACTTAGGGATTTAAAGATACTTTCGCCTAAATCATAAACAGAATCAACGCCCCCGCTTAACTCGACTCCCTTTGTTAAAGAACTGTAAGCTTCTATTTTTAAATTTAATCTCGAATTATCACCCCCCGAAAATGTAAGAGCATTACCGCTACCAGTTGTTTTTGTTATAAAGCCATTTAGTATATTCGTTGTACTTCCTATTGGACTGACTATATCAACCAAATCTAAAACACTACCAGAAGGGTCTTTTATTGAAAAACCATTTAATAAAATAGTTAGTGAGTTATAATCATAATTAAAACCAACCCCACCCGATGAGGATTTAATTACAATATCCTCCTCAATGTTACCATATACGTTTATTAAATTATTACTTCCAGTAGCTTTGCAAGTTTCTAAAGCAGATTGTAAAAGAGCAAAGTATTTAGGTATTCCATTATCCGTATCTCTTAAAACCTCAGTAACGGCGTACCCTCTGCTATTAGTAACCCATGAAGTAGTTGCTAAATCATACCGATATAAAGAATCTTCTTGAGTATTAAAAACTATTAAATTATCAGCAGGCGAACTAATGCCAGTCATAGTAGCATTGGTATGCTCTGGAAACTTTATACCCTTTGTAATACTCTCAAAACTTGCAATTGCTGAAGGAATTACTGTTGGTGTTGCTATATCTGATATAATAGTTTTCCCTTTTAATGCTAGACTACTATCGGCAGGTATTGAAACCTCTCTATTTGTTGCTGATGGTATTGCTCCATCTTGAGTGTATAGTGTTTGAACTTCTGGTACAAATTCACTCCAAGAAGTAACGAATATATAAAACTTATTACTTGTTTTATCATATATTAAATTACCTTCTGTTGGTGTAATTGCAATCCATTCTACACCGTTAAAACGTGCTATACTTGCATACGGTACACTATCCCAACTAGCGTCAACAGCTCCATTGCCTTCATCTTCTAGTAAATAAATATCTCCTATTGTTGGGGTTGTTGGTGCTGTTGCGTTACCATCAACAATATCTAAAACAGGTTCTAGTAATTGAGTTTTAACATACCTAGATGTGCTATTTTCATCCTTAAATAATTGTGAATATACAGGAGCTGAACTAAAGTTTTTCGGTTCGTGCTTCTCTCCTTCTGCGATATTCCTATGTCTTACATCTGCCATATTTATATTTTTAAACTAAACCTGTAGTACTTCTAAAACTAACTTCTAAAACCGCCTTAGCTTCATCAAATCCTGTATAGTCTGTTGGGTTTGCTATTAACTCTTTAGCTACATCTAAAAGCAACATAACCGCATCAGTATAAAACTCATCACGTTTAATATTTACATCTTCTGATGTTGCTTGTTTGCTCTTGTTAGTAAAGTTTGTAAGCTCTCCTAAATTCTGTGTTTTACTTTTTCCATTCCTTGCAATTGCTTTCTCTATTACTAAGAATGCAACCGCTTGTTTTATATCTTCTTTAATTAAAGTGAATGGTGTTTGGTCTGCTACAAATAAAGTATAGAAATCATTTAATATAGGCTTAATGTACCTACGCTCAATTGTACCATCATTTACAACATCAATATATCTTTCATCATATGAATTAAAGGTGATTCCTATTGCTTTTATCTCAGCATTAGTGTATAGATTACTCATACTTTATAAATTTTTCACCTAATAGTTCGTAAATTAATTTCAACTTTGCTTGTGAATAGTCCTTCGATAAGTCAAAAGAACCCTTAATAGTTGATAATTTTATAGTTTTTTTATTCGGGTTAATGCTGTATTTTTTCTTTATTGGTTTTGATTCGTCCATTTTTTAGAGATAAAAAAAGGGGTGGATAGTCTAAACCACCACCCCTAATTGATTATTAATTTATTTTACTATACTGTAAACGCTCCTAAATCAACAGTTGTTCCAGTTGAACCATCTTCAAAAGTAATTTGAAAATCTGCAAATCTTGCACTCTCAGCTTGTGATGCTGTAATTTCTAATGCGTAACCGTTTTGACCTCCACTTTCTGCTTCTACTGTATCATTAAACATTAAATGTGCACCGGCTCCTTTACCTTTTTTAGAATCGTACCCGATAACTTTAGCTAATCTATTTTTAGTTGTTGCGTTTCTAGTGTTTAAAGGTACTACTAAGCAAACTCTTTGACCGTTTAAAGCTTCTAGTTTAAATGATTTTAACGGGTCATTGTTAGAAATAAATCCTTCAATAGTATAGTTAAAAACGTTACCACCACCATCTTTCGCATTCTCAGCAGTTAACGCTCCCGAATCAATTTTAAGCTCAATTACTGACCAGTTAATAGTATCTACTGCAAACGCTGTAAAAGCATGAGTTGTAGCCGATAAAGTAACACCGCTTTCATCAATTGCGTCAACAGGTACTACATAAGCTTGTACGCTTAGACCAGCAGTAGGATATTCATCCCCACAATTGGCTCTTAAATCTTCTTCAATTGCACAGTATGCCATAATTCTCTAATTTTAGTTGTTAAATATTGTTAAATTTTTTTAGTTCTATACGTAAAAATACGTATTATTTTTTAAATTCTTCCTTTGTTTTGTATTTTTTTTACTCTACTATCAACTTTTGAAGTATCAGTTGCAACATTAATAACTCTCATATTAGTCAAAGCCTTAGAAATACTACGTTCAATACCTTCTGTACTTACATTAACACTAGAAGTAAATCCACCATCTGCAAAACTTCCCAATGATGGGTTTTTATTAATAGAATTTAATTGGTTAGCCATCTGTAAACCTCTTGGAGTTGCTAAAGTTCTCCTACTTGCTACAAATTCTTTTTCGTGTACCGTTCCAACTGGTTTTTCTCCTGTGCTATCCTTTGATTGATTACTATTACCAGTAAATCCACCATCTGCAAATGACTGAGATTGTATACCAGCTACTTGTGTTGCCGTTTGCACACCTACACCAATTAAGGCTGGTAAAGCTGCTGGAAAACCTAAATTAGCAATCGTTTTAGCAGCACCAACTAAACCATTTATAATTACCTGTTTAGTATCTAATGCTTTCTTTTTCTTAAATGCTTTGCGGTCAATTTCCTCCCTAGCCTTTGCAAATTCTTCTTCACTTATTGTACCTGCTTGTTTTCTAAGGTTTAAAGCTTCAATCTCTCTTTTAGATTCTTGTTCTAATCTTCGTCCTTGATTTTGTAAAACGGCATCACCTATTAATTTTGCTGAGTCAATAGCTAATAATTTAAACTCTTTTCTTCTTTCGGCTTGTGTTTTATCGTCAACCTCTTTTTTCTTTAACTCTATTTCTTTTTTGTTTGCCTCGAATTCTTCATCTAATAACAGTAAAGCTCCTTGTTTGGATTTCTCATCTGCTAAAGTTTCAGATATTTCTTTTTTTCTTGCATCCCTAACAAATTCAAGTTTTCTAATTTCCGCATCTTGTTTATTATCAATTGACCTAATTAATGCTTCTTGCTCTAATTGTTCAATTGTTTTAATTAATGATTCATTATCTTTTATAGTTTGGTCTGCTATTTTAGCTTGTTGTTTTTGTGCTTCCTTTAAAGCTTTTTCCGCTACTTCTTTTTCCGCTTTTGTTTTAGCAGTAGCTAAACTTTTACCAACTTCTTCAATTTTCTTTTTGGCGCTTTTAACTTCATCGGGTTTAAATTCAATTAATGATAATCTACTATCTTTTGTGGCTTCAAAACCATCTGCAAAAGTATCGTAAATATCACCCCCTAATTTTTTTGCGGATTCCGTTTGATCAGCTACTAATTTTTTACTAATAATTTCAATATTATCAAAATCTAAATTAATAACTGAATTTATTAAGTCCGCAAAGTATGTAAACTGTCTTATTAACCCGTCTATCATATACTCGCCTACTTTCTGAACTGTTTTAATTACAGATACTATTGAAGAAAAAGTATATCTTAAAGCTAATGAGCTATTATATATATTAATAAAGCCATTAGACAACTTCACAGCTCCTTCAATAAGTTTAGTTAAACCATCGGCTAAAAATGAAGTTGCAAACGCTTTAATCCTTTGAAATCCTATTGACGAATCGCCAAAGTATTTATTGAAAACAGAATTTAACTCCTCGTTAGCTTTTGATAATTCCAATTGAGCTAATTGTGCCTCGTTTAATTTTAATGTTTGCTCGTTAAATTCGCTGTTTATATCTTTTAAAGTAAGTAAATAAGCAAGTCCAGCATCTTCACCAGCACCCTTAAAAATGTCAGCTATTGCAGTCCCAACCGCTGCACTTTGAGGAGGTAAAGTACCCATTTGCGTACTCACTTCTTTGATTATATCAATAACTGACTTTGTACCACTTGCCAAACTTGATTCTATTGCCTTTGAACTTAAACCAATTCCATCTAGTGCGTCCCTTGTAACTGGTGTTAACTCTCTAAGAGCTAAACCAGCTTCTTTAATAGCATCTAAACCCTTATCAGAATAAACACCGCTTTTAACTGATTGACTTATTATATTAAATGTTTCATCTGCTGTTAAACCTACTTCTTTTAATAGTGTTGGATATTCTGTGATTTGTTTTAAAAACTCACCATTAGCATCTAATCCAGCCGCAAAACCTAAATTTATTTTATTTAAAGCATCCTCAAAAGAAATACCCATTTGTTTACTAAGTGAATTAGCAGCAACTAAAACTTCTTTTTGCTCTTTTCCAAAGGTTTGACTTATTGCTAAAGACAAATTAGATAATGCTTTTACGGATTCACCAGTACCATCAGTAAACTCAGAAATTAATTTATTACTATCACCTATATCTTCCGCAAACTCTTTAAAGAATGAAAACGCTTCTATCACAGCTTTGATTGCTATAAAAGCACCCATAGCACCAGCAGCAGCACGACCAAGACCCTTTAGAGCTTTTGAGTATTTACCAACTGAACCCTGAAAGCGGTTTGTTGATTGTTCAATTTTTTTTACTTCTTTATCTAATGCTGTAATACTTTTTAATTGTCTACCGCCTACTTGTGTATTTTCTCTTTGCTCCTTTGTTAAAGTATCATAACCATTAATTAAACCAGCTAACTGTAATCTAAGTTGTTTTAAACTACCTTCGTTTCCTCTTTGTGCTTGTGTGCTTTTAATAACCGCACGTTCATTATCTGAAAACTCTTTTTTTGCTACTTTTAATTTTGCGTTAACATCGTTTTGACTTACTAGTAATTTATTTAATTCATCATCATAATTAGAAGTAGTAGCATCTAAATTTTTAACATCTTTAGCAAGTTTTCTTTTTTCATCTGATAAGTCTTTAATTGTCCTAGACAAACTAAGAGATTTTTTAATGGTATCATCTGCACCAATAAAATCTACATTTAAAATAATAGTTTCTTTCATTTCCTTTAAATTATTACGTTTTGAATTGTTCCATCACCGCTAAAGGTGTATACCCTGTTTATTGTTTCTGTTGATTGTCCCTCATCTGTAATCGTGTAAACAGATGTTTTATTAACTTGCTGTGTTCCGTTTACATTCTCATTTATATTAGTACCCTGTGAAGTATCAATGCTAACCCCTACAAAGTCTTTATATTTAATTATGGTACATTCAGCACTATAAAGATTATCGTCTGTTAGTTCGTAGTTATTAACGCTCTCTATAAGATAATATCCTTTTAACTTAGTTGGATATTCCAAATAAATAGGTGTGCTAAAATCTAAATTAAAGAACTCATATTTTGATAGTAAAAAATTACATGGTACTCTAATTCCTAGTTGTATTGTAGCAAGTGTTTTAGCCCAATTCCTAGCTACTAAACCGTTTGCACCGTTAAAAGTTAATTGGTTGTTATCTAATACAGGTACATTGCCGTAACTTTCCATTATAGAAGTAGTTATATTAAACGAACTTCTTTCCGAACCATCATTATAATATTGTTTTCCTTTTACAGTATAGTATAATCTAGTGTTATATCCTGTGTTTAATCCTACTTCTGTATCATCTTCGTAATCGTTTTTACTTAAACTTACTATTATATCAGAGTTATTAAGTGTTCCTTGTATGCTTGGACTTATTAACTTTGTTTCAAATAGGTTTTGCCCTTCTTCAAATCTATTAGCTGGTACTAAATCCTGTCTGTATCTTCCATAAATACGCTCATTTATCTTTTGCCATCTTTCTAAATACCCATCAGAGCTATCTTCTTTGTAACGGTAAACAATTTCTTTAGTATAATCTGACAGCCTATTAATTACAGGTGCAACAGTTAAATCTAATTTGCTTGTATAGTTCTTAGCTAATCCAATATTTTTATAAAAATCATTCCATGTTTCAATAGTTACTTTTTTTGTTTTCTCATCAGTAATAAACATTAGATTATAAGCTAACTTAATATCTTGAAGTAAGTTTAAACAGTTTAACGGTGGTAAATGGTTGTTGATTACAAAGTCCTCACCTAGTTCTATTACTTGTTTACGTTGTATTTTCAAACTACTTGCCGTCCCTAATTGAACTCTATATTCTATTAAAGAAATAGGTGTGCCATTTACGTTTTCGCCAAAATTATTTATTCTAAATTTAACTTCATCACCAACTAATAAATTAATTTCAATTTCCGAAATCATACCGTATTGATTTGATATATCATTAATTGGAACACTATCTACTTGTATATTATTTACGAAAATTAATAAATCAACTTTAGGAGAAACTATACTAGTGCCATTAGTAGGGAAAAAACCACTACCAGTAAACCCACTATAATAAACTTGTAATTCTCTTGGGTCTAATATTATGCTATAAGTTGCTTTATAAGGTGCTGTATATTTTAAGGAATCAAAATTACTACCATCATCATCAACTTCAACATTATAAAACCCATCTAAGGCAACGAAATTATTAATGTCTGGTTCTGCTCCTTCTGATGCTGTATTACCTAGAATATAAGCAAAATTAGGATATGTTTTATTACTATTATAGTGTATTAAACTATTTTCTATAATATCTGCATCAACTTCAAAGTTAAAAGGGGGGTCAATAGTAACACCCTTAAATTCAAAATTGTTACTAAAAATATCTTGAATAGTAACATTTCCTTTTATTTCGTCTTTCTCTAAGAAGCCACCACTAACAGACCATCCAATAGTAGTAAAAAGGTTTGTAATAAATGACCTTAAATAGATTTGAGGTCTGGAATCTTCACCAGCTCCATCATTATTACGGTTAACTAATGGGTATATTAAATCATTAGTTGCAGAATTAGAGTTGTTTAATACGCTGTATCTAGCAGTACTAAATGTTTCTTCTGCATTAATCGTTCCGCTACCTGTAACACCTCGCCAAAACAATTGGTTTAGCCTTAGATTACTTATTTCTTCCGCCCAAGTAACTAAACCGCTTTGATATGTAGCCGTATAATTACCATCTAATTCACTTTCAAAGGCGAATAATACACCTCTATCTGACTCTACACCATCAATTAATAAAACAGCGTTAACCCTTCCAACATCACCAACAGCGTTAACATCAGATACACCAAACAAAATCTCATTGTTTGATTGTGTTGGCGGTATCTCAAAGTCAAAACTATAACTTGACGACCTAGCGCTAATATCATCAAAATCAGCAATTGATTTATTAAGTACCAAACTTAATTCGCTACCTGTTGCTGTTTCTATTTTCTTGCTTCCTATTTGTAATTCTACCATTATAAAAACGTGTTTTGTCTAGCTTCTGTGAAGTTAAAAGTAATATTATCAACACTATCTTTTTCATCAAAATCTCTTAAATCTGAATCAGTTAAAACAACCTCAATCAATACACCATCAACTAATAAAGCGGTTTTTCTAGAGTATAATATCTCACTAAAGTATTTTATTTCTTGTGGTGTTGCTCTACCTGTGTTTAATGTGTAACTGTACCTAAAGTTATTAGCGTAACTTTTAATCCCTCCTTCGTTATAATTAGCGTTTACTGGTTCTGATTGTGTAAATGTTTGCTTGTTATTCTCAATTTGTCTTTGCTTATTACCAGTTAAATAAATACTTTCTGTTGCGTTGTATTGATTCAACCAAAATAAACGGTAATCCCCACAGTCTTTTGTGTATTCATTAAATCTTTTTATCTCTGAGCGAACAGTAAAAGGTGAAGCTTTATCCCTTATAAAAACAAGAGTGGAAACAGATGTAGTTTCTGTTGAACTTATTTCTATTGGATAACCTACACCCCCAGCTTTTATAGCCCCTGTTTGGGTTTTATTAACATAATCAATAGTACTTGTAGCCAATATATTATCACCAGAATCTAAATCTTGTATTACCCACTCTTGAAGCGGTGCATTAGTTGGACCATAACTAGCATCATTCCCATACAACCAAACAAAATCACCCCGTTTTAACCTTCTCAAGTTAGGTGCATTAGTTAGAAATTTAATTGCAGTACTCCCAGAACTATCTGGATTAAAGTTTGCTAATAATTGCCCTCTAAAAAAATTATAAGGGTAATGTGTTTGGAAAAAAAACGGTGTAGCTTCTAAAACATTTCCATTAGAATCCAATTCACTAGAAACAAAAACATAAATATCAGAACTTAAAAATTTAGAGCCACTTAATGCAGTAGCTAAATTTAATAACTCTGGAAAATCACTAATTAATAAACTGGAAACTGGTCTATTAACTTCAAATCTAAATGTATTAGTAGTTCCTACTTCTGGTTCATTAATAAATACAAACTTCTCAACACTTGAAAATGTTTGTATGCTTAGTTTAATAGTTTTACATGCTACATTATCTGAAACATATTGAATTATTCTTTGCAGATTTAGTATTGGTTCGCCAAAATCGGTTCTAGTAGTTGCCATTATTTTATCTTATTAGTATATTTAACTGCATTTCTTATTGGTTGTGTAAATTCTTGTACTAAACCAGCACTAGCCATTGTAACAATCTTTTTTGTGTATTGGTCTAAAACATATTGAGCAAATCCAACCCTTCTACCATTAGATGTGAATCTAAACGCTCCTTTAGTTGGTGAACCCTCTTTAAATATTGTTTGCCTAATTGCATACGCTACATCTCTAACTTCTTTACTACCTGTTGCTATCCCTTTAACTTCAACCCATCTAATCAAAGCATCAATAGGCACATAATGCCCAGATGGTAACCCGTTTTCCATTGCCGTAACATAATCTTTATTTGTTGTAATCTCTACGCTAAAATCACCAGTTACTTTATACTTAATTGAATTAATTAAATTACCTGTTGCTACGTGTCCCTGATCTCTCAATTCTGACTGTAATTTTTCAACTAAAAATTCACCAATTAATTCTAAAATCTTAATCATAATTAAATGTTAATTTAGCACAACTTACTTTTAACTCAACAGTACATTCACAATGCAAAACCATTAGTTCATTATTATCTTGGTCTAAATCTGCTATAAATATACCTTTGTATTTTAAATTCATATTGTGACCTTCTTCTATTCTATCCCATCTAGTAAGCTCTGCAAATGTTTGTCTAGCTAACATAATTAAATTCTCTTGCTTTTGGCTAAACTCTATTTCATCCTGTTCTGAATGATGGTAAGTATCATAAAAAGAAACTTTAAATTTGAATGTTTCAATTTGTGGAATTAGATTTTGCTGTAATCCGTTCCAATCTACATTTGGAGTACGTTCTAATACAACCGCTGGAAAAACAGCTGATGGCATACCGTTAAATATCCATAACCTAGCATACTTATAATGCAAAGATGGCATACCGTCTGTTAATGGGTATTTACTAACCACTAGTTTAAATAATTGTTCAAATTCTCTAATATTCATGCTCAAAAGATTTTTCTATTTCAATATGTTTTAAAACTTTCATCATTGGTAACTTCATTATTTCGTCAAATCCAACAGCCAAGACGTTTGCTTTTGCCAAGTTATGTGCGTAAATCTCCCAAATATTGACCTCTCTATACTTTTTAACAACTGCATTCTGCTTTGGTTTACTCTTATTTGACCCTTTAACTGCTCCGCTGTTTGGTTGCTCTTTAAGTGTTGGATAGCTAGATGCAACCCATTTAACAACTCCACAAAAAAAAAACCAACCACTATACAATTGTAATAAACTTAGCGTATCATAATCTTTTAACCTTTTATTTAAATCTTCTTTGCTTTCATCTTTTACTGGATAGATAACACTAAGCATTTTTTTAAGTAAATCTAATCTTCTTGATTCCTTTGCTTCATTCATTAGAACGGTTAATTGATTCATTAACGACCATTGCTCATAACTTGCTTCACCTCCTATGATTTCAACACCGCTAAGAGTTTTAATACTATCAGTTATTGATACCCCCCTTAATTTATCAATAGTTAAAAACTGGTCTGGAGTACTTAAAATAAATTGTGTACTATTCCAAATCACATTTAAATCTACAAAGTGAATACGTTTAACTATATCTTCTTTAGCTCCTGTAACTGCAACAACCCAATTAATCAAGAAGTTAATCCAAACACCTTCTTCTATCTCTTCGGGGTTTTCCTGTATTAGTTCTTTAAACTCCTTATCTTGAACGTCCCATACTAACAGAGCTTTTTTAGCTGTTAATACGTTACATTCACTATATGCAGTAGGTATATTATATCTTTGTCCGTCTATTTTTATTTTTTGCATAGGGTAAATATACGAAAAAACCCGTAGTTTATTTACTACGGGTTTATACTTAGTTATATTATTAATGTTTTAACTATCCTTTATAGATAACAGCACCTTTTTTAGATAATAATTTAGCTTGTAAACCGTCTAATGTGTACTTTTTACCTTTAGGCATATAGATTGAGTCACCAGTTGCTTCTACTTCATAGGTTTTTCCTAACTCAAATTCAAATTCTTTAACCTCTTTTTTAGGTTGTACTTTTTTTATTGGCATAATTTATATTTTTATAAAGGTAATGTTTTAATTTGAAATATAATAACGAGGTATAAAATGCAACTCCTTTTAGTCGCAGTCATTTATACGGGTGTTATATGTAATAAAATTTAATTACATAATCTCCACCAAAAACTTTTTGTCTTCATAAATTTAGTTCGTTTAATTTCTAACCCCTTAACATAGTCTTCAACTTGCTTTACTTGTTTAGGTGTACCACTAGCCCCATCTAACCAACATTCACTATAAACAGTACCCCATTCTATTTTATTATTAAAACAAAAAGTTTTAACATCATCTAAAAATTCATCTCTTACTTCTATCGGTTGTTGTACCATAATATTAAATTTAAAAACATATAACAATGTATATAATTAACTCCATTTCATTCCGCAAATCATATACGGAACGTTAGCGGTAATATTAATACTACGTTAGTAATTCAAATTTAGTAATTATTGTTTTCTTAATCTTAATTAATTTAGCCTTACTTAAAGCGTTGTAATAGCTTATTTGGTTTTCTGATGTTTTATCTGTTGGTTTTTTACAAAATTCGGGGTTGCTGATGTCGGCTCTTTCTATATCACCAAAATCCATATTATCCCATTCTTGTTTACCCCAGTATTTTCCGTTATACTCAGCAATTACACCTTTAATTATTTTTAAGTTTTTCATAATGTCTTTGTTTTAAGTACCCCACAAATATATGTATTTAATTTTAATTAAACAGAGTAGTAAGTGTTAAGAAATGTTAAAAGACTAAATAAAGGCAATCATTCCAGTTACAGCACCTTCAACAGTATCGGGTGTAGTATTATTATCTGCAACTCCTAAAGTAATACCATAAGATAAACCAATACTAAAATCAATACCTACAAACGCTGGTAAAGTAAAACTACTTGCTGAGTTAGGAGATAAAGCAACAGTAATAAAAGGAACATCAGTACCAACAACTGGTGAAGATGCTTTATTATACAGTTTAAAATATCTAAGTGTAGCAACTCCATTAACTAAATGTAGAATAGTCATTTTAGAAGGATTACTAGAAACTAGATTAGCACTTAAAGTAGCACCACTAACAGAAATTATTTTGTGATATGATGGTGTACCTTGGCTTTCAATACCAACATTTCCAATTTTCTTTGTAGTTTCAGCGTTTAAAGTAACTGGACCAATAGCCGCAATAAGTCCAGATGAATTTTCATCCCTATGACCGTATGCAACACCCTCAACAATTCCCGATGTATAAGAAGTGATACGTATTCTCATAAACTTATAAATAGTAGGAACTTTCACAAGCCTATTAACAGTAGTGGATGATTCACCAACCGCTTGACCTCCACTAGGGTTAGATGTTACTATTGGATAAAAAGTACCCCCATCATTTGAACCTTGAAAAGTAACTGTTGCTTCCCATGTACCAGTCAATTGTAAACTGATGAATTTATATTCAGCAACATCTAAAGACGCTATTAAATCATCATTTACAGCAGATACATCTGTTGTTGCTACTGTGATAGGTAGTGATTGAAAACCTTCTATACCCGTACTTGAATAGTTAGTAACTCTAATACTTTTACTTATTGGGTCAACGCTTGCTGTATCTGTTGAATTTCCCGATTTTATTACTGCCATTTTATATAGTTATTGAATAATTAATTTTAAATTTATCTGCTAAATAGCACCCATCTAAACACCTAACTAACATTTTAAAAGTTCCATTAGTAGCCTGTCCACAAATAATATAAATAGAATCCATTTCTAGTTCATCTAAATCTTTATCTGTTGGTGCATCGTATGCTATTGATGCTGTTATGTTTGATGTTAATAATACGTTTGAATCTGTTATTGTAAATTCTTTTTGATAAATCGGTAAAGCTCCAAAGTCTATCTCTACCTGACCTCCTGATATTTTACTAAGTCTTAGTATTTCACTATCTAAAATTAATGATTTATTTAAAACCTTATCAACTTTACCGCTTAAATCTTGGTCGCCTGTATTAGTTCCAACAGTTAAATCTAAACTAGCTCTATTTGAATGAGGTATTTTAGCAATTTCAGTATCTAAAACTAATGATTTATCAGTAACCTTATCAACTTTTAAATCTAAATTATTAGTAACGATGTTTTGATTTACTGAGCCATCTGTGTTAACCCCTAAAGAGTTATACAGCTTCATCTTACCGCTTATTGTTGGTGTTGCGTTTGGAATTACTCCCTGTTCAACATTAATTTCTACTTGCCTAACTTCTGCTTGGCTTACATCTACAACAGCATTTACAACAGTTGTGGATAAATCAATAGTATTTTGGCTTGTTGTTGTGCTAGATTCTATAACAAAGGCGTTAACGCTCTCTTGTATATCTATTACAGGAGCTTGAATTGTTGTTGTTACATCTATTACTACACTAGACACCTGCTACATCTTGTTTTACGGTTAAAGTTCCTTTTACATAAGTTCTAATAATAGAGCTAGGAAAAGTTATTTGCATATCATAAAAATATACACCAGCTTCCCAGTTATTAATGTATGCTATCATTTCAAAAACACCATTAACAGCATCAGTAACTAATAGTCCAGAACCTATTGTTTTAGATTCTTGTAATGCTCCTGTATCAGTACCCCTTCTAAAATCCATCTTTATACTTGCACCAGTTAAATCAACCGCTATTGTGTTTTCTTTAATTGTAAAAGTGATTGAATTAAGG
>TARA_R110000803_G_scaffold209995_2_pt1 | contig 16741 bp, 14 predicted proteins | sample TARA_R110000803 | Tara Oceans TARA_R110000803 (sample SAMEA4397772) | marine metagenome | biome: Polar Biome; feature: [SRF] surface water layer (ENVO:00010504); material: water (ENVO:00002006), including particulate matter (ENVO:01000060) such as... | depth 5 m | reverse complement strand
TCATATAAAATAATAAAATATGGAATTCTTTATAAAACAAAATAGTGAACTACCAATTCTTAAGATGGAAGCGGTCATAGACGGAAGGACAGACTCATGGAGACTTTTCGATTCCGACTTAGATAACGCAACCATTCGATTTTCTATGAAAGAAGAATCCACAGGAATACCAAAAATTATAATGAACAACGCCTTTATCACTGAGAAGACTCAAGTAAATCCTGACTCTATCATGTCATACTATATCTATTATAAGTGGTCATTAAGAGATACAAAACGTAAAGGAAGATTCTTAGGTGAATTTTCAATAATTAATTCTATGGGTGAACTAATAACCCCAATAAGAGAAAATTTATATATTAATATTATTTGACAACTTAAATAACTTACATTACCTTTGTTTACAAGAGTAATCACATCAATACGATGTGAGTATAATATCTCAAACGAAACAAATATTATGGTATCACAAGAAGTTATTGAACAATTCCTATTAGGAGAAGACCCCGAGAAGTACATCGTAGCATTAGAATACGACTATCGCTCAGGAAAGATTTTTAAAGTCATACAAGACCCAATTCAGGGCAAACAAATTAAGTCAGACACATTTATTCCATTTGCGTGGGTTGGTGACCTCCACGGTAAAAAGTTTTACGGTGGTTCAAAGGCATCACAAAAAGAAGCGATGTCTAAGAATGGTATTATAATTGAAAAATTAGATACTGCCGGAGACGAGAGAATGGAACAAGGATTAAAGTATTTGGTTAAGACAACCAAAACGTATTCTAATCTAGTAAACTTTTTTAAGGGTGGAGGATTAGACCCATGGGATAGAGATAACTCAGGTGACATACAAATACTACCACCAACAGAACAATACCTTTGTCAAAAAGGTAAGAGACTTTTCAAGGGATTTGATGAATACGATGAAGTCCATAGATTTGTATTCGATATTGAGACTACAGGACTTTCTCCTGAAGAAAGTCAAATATTCCTTATCGGAATGAAAGATAATAAAGGTTTTGAAAAGGTTATCTCGGCTCAAAATGAAGACGAAGAACGTAAGATTATTATAGATTTCTTCGATACTATCAATTATCTCAAACCATCGCTAATTGGTGGATATAACTCGGCATTCTTCGATTTTCCCTTTATATTACGTAGAGCGGAGATTTTAGGGGTTAATATTGGTAGAGTTGCAAAAACACTCAATCCTGAACAAAAATTACGTCAAAAACAAGGTGTACTTAAATTAGCAAATGAAATGGAGGATTATACCCAAACACAAATGTGGGGTTATAATATTATTGACATTGCACATGCGGTACGTAGAACTCAAGCCATTAACTCAGACATTAAAAGTTGGGGTTTGAAATACATTACAAAATTTATTGGAGCGGAAAAAGAAAATCGTGTTTATGTTCAGGGTGATAAGATTGGTAAAATCTACTTTGACAATAAAGATTATTACTTTAATCCTAAGTCAGGTGGATATAAAGAGGTTGGTTCACCAGGGACAGAAAACTTAATTGAACGTTTCCCAGATTCGTTTGAAAAAGTTAATGGAAAATATATTATCGAAAAATATCTTTATGATGATATTTGGGAAACTATGATAGTGGATGAAGAATTCAATCAAGCTAATTTTTTACTAGCTAAGTTGGTCCCGACAACATATGAAAGACTATCAACGATGGGTACGGCAACATTATGGAAAATGATTATGATGTCATGGTCCTACAAACACGGTTTAGCGATTCCAAAGAAAGGTGAAAAAAGACCTTTTACCGGTGGACTATCAAGACTATTGGCAGTAGGGTATTCTACGAACGTATTGAAACTTGATTACTCGTCACTATACCCATCAATTCAGTTAGTACACGACGTATTCCCTAAATGTGATGTTACAGGAGCAATGAAGAGTATGTTGAAATATTTCCGTGATACTCGTATTAAATACAAGAAACTTGCTTCAGACTATTCAAAGACCGACCCTAAACTATCCTCACAGTTTAATCGTAAACAACTACCTATTAAGATTTTCATTAACGCATTCTTTGGTTCTTTGTCAGCCCCACACGTATTTCCATGGGGAGATATGGATATGGGTGAACAAATAACCTGTACAGGTCGACAATATCTAAGGCAGATGATTATGTGGTTTATGGAGAGAGACTATAAACCACTAGTGATGGATACGGATGGTGTTAACTTTTCAGTCCCTGAGGGTAAGGATGAACACAGTTATGTTGGTATTGGTCTAAACGGGTTAGTTGAAAAGGGTAAAACCTATTACGGTTCGGAAGCGGACGTAGCGGAGTATAACGATATTTTCATGAGAAATGAAATGGGGTTAGATACCGATGGACAATGGCCGGCGACTATTAATGTGGCACGTAAAAATTATGCATTACTTACAGATACAGGTAAAGTTAAACTTACGGGTAATTCTATTAAGTCTAAAAAATTACAAACATATGTTGCAGAATTTTTAGATAAAGGTCTTCGTATGTTATTAGACGGTAAGGGTCACGAATTTTTAGAACACTACTATGACTATGTTGAGAAAATCTACAACAAACAAATACCAATTGCAAAAATAGCAAATAAGGCACGTGTAAAACAAAGTCTTAAAGAGTATAAACACCACATAACTAAAAGAACTAAGGCCGGTTCTTTGATGTCTCGTCAAGCACATATGGAATTAGCTCTAAAGTATGACTTACCTATTGGGTTAGGAGATACAATCTATTATGTAAATAATGGTAAAATGAAGTCTCACGGAGATGTTCAAAAGAAGGGTGACCAAGTTAACTTAAACTGTTACTTAGTTGACGAAAAAGAAATGTCCGATAATCCTGACTTAGTAGGGGAATACAATGTGTCTCGTTACTTAGCTGCATTTAATAAACGTATCGAACCTTTATTAGTGGTATTCTCTTTAGACATTCGTGATGAAATAATTGTTGAGGACCCTAATGAAAGACCATACTTCACTAAATCACAAACCAAATTGGTTAGAGGATATCCTCGTAGGGTTGGTGACCAAGATACTTTAGACGAAGTATTAACCCTATCAGAAACTGAGGTCTCGTTTTGGCAAAATGTGGGGATTGACCCTTACTATATGTATGTTGAAGGGACTAAAGACCTTATCGATAAGGAATATTTAGAACGTAATAATTTAATTATGAAGGGAGAATATACTCGTATTGTTCCGCCAATAATTGATGTCCCAAGAAAAGTCGGTAGACAAGTAGTTAAAAAACCGTCAAACCAACAATCGTTATTTGGTTAGGAATTTTTAAGACCGTCTGACGACATAATATACCACCCATCGACAACATACCGAAGTTCAACAGAGGCACCTGTTTCAGTTTCAATTTCATTATACTCGTCGTCAATTAGTTTGGTACTTTTAATCGTGACATTTGTCATAGATTTAATCGTGATGTGGTCAGTTGTTGTCTCGTCTAATGTTATGACACATTTTGGGACACCTCTAACAATAATTGCAGATTCACCTTTTGTGGTGTATGATAGACTTTTACAGACTATACTGTCGGTTGTGTTTATCGTTAAACCATTAACGATTTTTGTGATAGGGTACGATTTAATAATCCCCATATTAGATTACATATATCTGACGTGGAAGTGCTCTGTATTGTAAAGATTTGTTTAAACTTTCTGCTTGGTTGGCTTTAACTTCCATCATTTTATCTGGACGAAGTCTTTCTAATCTCATTTTTAACTCTTCTTCTAATTTAGACTTCTCATCTTTAGATTCACTTAATAATGAATCATACTCCATAGTTAATTCACTATCGGGAGTTTTTAAATTACCACTAAATTTACCTCTAACTCTACCTAACGTTTCTTTAACATATGCGGTAAACCATCTACGAACCCATGTTTGAGCTGGTGAGTTAAGTTCTCCCCAACTTAAACTATCTAAATTAACGTCAGAAGGTAAACGAACTATATCAGGGTTTTCAGCTAAACAAGATTCTCTATCTTCAGTTTCATAATACCAGTACCATACACGACTGTTATTTGCCTTATTACCAAAATCAAATTTACCTCCAGGAACATTATAAAGGTGGATTGCCTTTTTTCCTTCAGGAAGTGCAGTAATTCTATATGTTAAATCACCACCGATGATTCTTCTCTTAATATTAATGTCTTGCATTCTAAGTAGTATGTCAAAACCAGGTGACATAAAATAGTTACCTTGACCTCCCATTTGAGACATTCCAGCACCACCACCAAGACCTACGCCACCCATACCTCCAAATCCACCCATAAACGGGTCGAAGAATGCGGCATCAAGTTCTGCTCGAGTAAACCATAATAGTTCGTTGATTTCTCTACCTGCAGGTATTTCATATATTTGTTGATTTTCTTTAAGGTCAAAGAAATCTTTCTTAAGTACTGAATCACCACCAGCCTGTAATCCTACAATCTTAGAATATGCGTAAGTGTATTGTGTTTCCCAATCTAAAGAGCGTGTAATCAATGCTTTCGCAACTGACTGTGTGTCTTGATTAAGTCCGTATAGGGATGTCCACTGAGCCTCAATTAACCAATCATTAACATATTGTGAATAGTCTTCAACAGATAGTTCCAATAATGAGTCCAACATTTCATCTTCTAATTCAATACCTCTAATTGGGGCACCTAACAGATGACGAATACGTGTGTATAGTTTGGTTCTTTGTGGTTCAATTATAATAGACATGTAATAGTTTTAGTTATAAATATCTACAAATCTACATTTATTTCGGATTCACAAAACTATCCGCAGGGAATGTGAATCTTCCATTAATAATATTTGTATCGTTATTTTTAAACACTAAGGTACCTTTTTTGTCGTTATGGAAGACTAAATAATCAGTCTTATACGGTTTTACGTTACCTGTACCAAACACAGTAATAATACCATCATTCTCTTCATAACCATTAAAAGGTTTAATTTGAATGGTTTTAAGTGTGTCCTCTAAGACCACTGTCGCGTCAATACCATCAAGCATATCCGCCTTGTCACCTAATGCGCCGGCCTTTTTAACCGAATCGGTTCCAAATATTTTTTTCAGATTAACGACCGCATTAACTTCTCTCACATCTCCAAACTTATTGGTCTTATCTAACGAAGCCATTATAGTTTGGAATGTCGCAGACTCACTATTAAAGATTCTATGTCTAAATTCTTTAAGAGCATTTAAGAATCTACCTAATTCTTTCATTTGCTCGTTTTGACTTTTACCGACAAAATTGACGGGAGAATGTCCATAAAATTTTAACACTTCGTTAATGTCGTTAACTAATATACAAAATGCCGAATAGTTAGTATTAAGTTTATTAATTACTGAACGTCCCTCAGTTTCATAATCGTATATACCTGACATTTGGTCTGGACCATACTCATTTCTTTCTTTCCAATATTCACTAAAAACCTCTTTAAGAATATCCATAATGGTATACATGAATTTTTTCTTAATCATTGGAGTTTTATTAAATAATTCACGGTAAGTATTAACTTGCTTTGGTGAACATCCTCGTGACACACCCTCACTAATTAATTGTTTAACAATTCTTGACTCATTTAATTTACCTTTTTGGTACTGGTCAAATTGTTTATTCACATAATTCCAATTAATAACACTAAAAAAGTTATTTACGTATTCTTCTTTTTTGTTTTTATACTCTAAATAATATGCGTGTTCCCATAAGTCTAAACCTAATAAAGGATACCCACCATTTTTTATTGTGTTCATCAGAGGGTTATCTTGGAAATTAGTTGACATTATTTTAACATCACCCTTTTTAGTTAAAACTAACCATACCCAACCTGAGCCAAATTGTTGTAATGATTTTCTTTTAAATTCTTTTTTAAAATCATTATAACTACCAAATTTCTTTTTAATCTTATCTAATATAGGACCATTTGGTGTTTGTGATTTAGGAGATAACATTTGCCAAAATAATTCGTGATTATAAACACCACCAGCATTATTTTTAATTGTCATGTCATATCTAGACACTCCTTTTATGATTTTTTCCAAATCTAAAGAATCGTCCTTAACGGTCTTTAATGCTTGGTTAAGCTTATTAACATAACCTCTATAATGTTCATTATAATGTGTTTTCATCGTCTCTTGGTCGATGAATCTTTTCAGGGATGAGTAAGGGTAAGGAAGTTTAATCATCTTTACTCTTGTTTTTTTAACACTTTGTTCTTTAATCGTTTCTTCTTTTGAAGTTGTTGGCTGAGTGTCGATTAATGTTTCAATCTCCTGAATTCTTTTTTTCTGTTTTTTGAATTCCATAATTATTGTTTTTATATATAAATAATCAAGTAAAGGAAAATATCACTATCTTTTTGAAATCGTATTTAATATCTCTTCTAAAATCGTCCCTTTATCTAAGTTGTCACCCATTACAGTTTCGAATATGTTTTTCTTTTTAGATAGTATATCGTATATTGCTCCTTCTATACTATTTTCGAATATGGGGTAAAATACGGAAACGTTTGAATTTTGTCCGTATCGATATGCTCGGTCTTCGGCTTGTGCGTGGTCTGAAGGCACAAACGATAAATCATTCATAATTACGGCCTCTGCAGAAGTTAAAGTTATTCCAACACCAGCCGCCTTTAAATTTCCAACAAAAACTTTTATTTTGTCGTTTTCTTGAAATTCATCGACAGAGTTTTGTCGATTTGGTTTTGACATTTTACCGTCAAGTGACACTGCGCTTTTTCCGAAGTGGGATTTTATTCGATTTAAAGTATCTGTAAAATTCGTAAAAATAATTACTTTTTTTCCTTGTTCAATTATATTTTCGGCAATCTCAATAGTGTTTTCTATTTTTTCTTCTGCGATGATTTGTCTTACTTTCATCAACTTTGAGAATTGCACTGTTAATGAGGATGATTCCTCTGATTTTTCGTACCAATCAAAATATTCTCCCATAAGTGCTTCGTATTGTTTAGACTTTAAACGAAGAAAGACGGGGGTTATAATTTTATCGGGAAGGTCTAAGATATCTTCTTTTAACCTTCTTAATACGTGACTTTTTGTTCGGTCTCTTAATTCTTCTAAATTGGCGGCTCCATTAAGATTCCATACTTTCCTATTACCAACACTAAATTGATAACCCTCACAGTATCGTATTGCGTATGCCATCCAATTATATGCTACAGGTGAGTCGACTAAATCTAATAAATTATAATAATTAATTGGTCTCGAGGTCATTGGTGTTCCTGTTAGTAACCATACCCGACCAACCTTCTTACAAATATCGTTAGCAATTTTAGTTCGTTGTGCTTGTTTATTTTGTATAAAATGGGCTTCATCAACCACCACTAAATCAAACCCATAATTTAAGATTACCGATTCTTTGACCTTTTTAAGGTCGTGAAAGTTTTTTAGAATATCATAATTGATTATCATAAAATCCGAAGGTTCCCATTTTTTACCGTCCACAATATGTATTGAACGGTCGGTATAGTTTTCTATTTCTCTCTGCCAATTTATCTTTAAAGACGCTGGACATATAATTAATATTTTTTTAGCCCCTGTCTCTAACGCGGCAATTATTGTGGATGTAGTTTTACCTAATCCCATATCATCAGCTAAAATATATTTTTGATTTGCAACTAACTTTTCGATAGATTCGATTTGATGGGACAATGGGGGTCTATTTGAGTATTTTGAATAATCAATGTTAACCTCCATTTCCTTTTTTCCAATGATGGCCGCTTTAGGTAACCAAAAACTATATAAGTCTTCATTCTCAAATAACTTACCCCAAACATGAAATGATTTATCTTTTTCGATTAAAAGTTTCTCGACGTATATTTGTACAGGTCTTTTAGTTAGAAGTTTATCTTCCATCATTCTTTTACCAAAATATTCATCCATTGGAACCCACTTTCTAGCTATCTTAGGGACGACATCGTGGTAATCGTTTATGTAGTCAGATTGAGCCCTTGTAATTTTAAAATGTTTTTTGGTTTCCATTTTTTTCTTAATGGATAGTATATAGTTATTGTACCCCACGTAACCCTCAAGTATGCGGGTTGCCTTTATCTCAGGGATATTTGATATAACTTTATTTTCTTCCATACAAGTAAATACCCTTAAATATAATCAATTTATAGATATTTATCAATTGATGACACCAAGAAAAGTACCAATAACTCGATTAAATAAATTCTTTGCAGAGGAAGATTTTGCATTGGAGATTGCTATGGGTCAAGAATGGCTCAACGGGGACATGAATTTTACTCTCGTTCTTTATTCGGTAGACCAACAAAGAACGGTTAAAGATGACGTGTATGGAGAGGTTTCGTCTAATGGTGTTCAATTTAAAGCTCCTGTTGAATTTAGAGCTTCAGTAAGAATTGAAGAACCTGTAAATAATTTCTTAGGGACAAGTAGAATAGTACAAAATGAGCCAGGTAATTTGGTATTCTCAGTATATGAAAACGAATTAGAATCTTTAGAGGTGAGTATTGAATTAGGTGATTATATTGGGTATATGATTAATGAATCCGAAGTTAAATATTATAGTATAGTTAACGCAGCACAACCTAACTACGATAACAAACACACTTATGGAGGTTATAAAAGTTTTTACTTCACTTATACTGCGACTCCAGTATCAACCGACGAATTTAATGGGATTTAATGGGACTACCTAAAAAAATAAAAAAACATTTACCTTTAGTACCTGAGAAAGTTGGGTTTCAAAGGAGAGAGCAACTTTTGGAATATATTCAAGAGGATGGGACTTACTTACCTAAAGGTGTTGAACATTCGGATTTAGATAGAGGTATGTTAGATTTTGTTAGAGACGAATTAAAAGTCGTTGTTGATGGTAAAATTATTCCACCTGTTGATTTAATTATAACCACACAGAATTGGGCTCAATTTACACAAACATGGAAATTTGAAGATTTAAATGGAAATCCAAACCCTCCTTTTATTACTACGGTAAGACAACCCGAAGTTAAATATGGTTCCACACCTTCATTACAATATACCATTCCAAACAGAAGACAATTTTATTACGCCAAAGTTCCTACGTGGGATGGACAAAGAAAAGGTGTGGATGTTTATAAAATACCACAGCCAGTACCCGTCGATATCACATATAATGTTAAGATTATTTGTAACCGAATGAGGGAACTTAACGAATTTAATAAAATTATTCTTCAAAAATTTTCATCTCGTCAAGCATATACCTTTATTAAAGGGCATTATATACCTGTCATTCTTAATAACGTTTCCGATGAGTCAGTATTAGATATCGATAAGAGAAAATATTACATCCAAAATTATGAGTTTCTTATGATGGGATTTTTAATGGATGAAGACGAGTTTGAGGTCAGTCCTGGAATTAGTAGAGCGTTAACTATGTTTGAAGTATCTACACGAACAACTAATAGACGTGCAGAGTTGTATCCACCAAGACCTGATGAGTTTGATTTAGATATTAAGTTTATCGGAAATAATAAAGAAACTAATGAATTACTTAGCTATACGGCTAATTTAACCGTAACAAGAACAAATAACATAGATTCTTATTCGGTATATATTAACGACAATTACGTTGGAGATGACATTAGTAAAATACAGATTAATACCAACGACTTACTTAAAATTGTTGTGGAAAAAACTAACCCATCTTTAGATTCTGTAATTTTTACTACTGCAAAATTACTTTAATCATTCTCCGTAAATGTCTTTAGATTTAGAGCATTTTTCTAAAATAAGATTTTCCAAAAACTTATACATTTTTAACCCTTTTTCGTCACAATAGGTTTTTAAAACTGAATGGACTTCAGGCGATATTTTAAGGTTTTTAATTTCTTTCATATTTAAAAGGCAGAAAAAAGGCAGACAATTTCCCTACTTTTAATAAATATAGTGATGACGAATATGTTTTTTACTATTTTTAAAAATATTTATTAAGTAAATAAATTAAGAAACATATAAAAAACATGGCTAGTTCAAACAAAGTTTTCGTTTCCCCAGGTGTATATACATCTGAAAGAGATTTAAGTTTTGTCGCACAAAGTGTTGGTGTAACGACACTTGGTATTGTTGGTGAGACCCTTATCGGTCCAGCATTCGAACCAATTTTCATATCATCATTTGATGATTTTACATCATACTTTGGTGGTACCAACCCGACAAAATTCGTAAACACACAAATTCCAAAATATGAGGCGGCATACATTGCTAAATCATACTTACAACAATCAAATCAATTATTCGTAACGAGAGTGTTAGGTTTGAGTGGATATGATGCAGGACCATCGTGGTCTATCACCACTCAAGCAAACGTAGACTCATCAACCTTATCTGCGGATACAGGTACTGATTGGTCTCTGACTTTCGCGGCATCAACTGCGGGTACAGTTACTATTAATGGTTCTTTTCCGGCACCAATATCAACATATGTTGATGAAAATATCACTTTAAATGATGGTAGCGTTGTTACGATGAGGTCACAAATAGAAACCTTTATTACTGACGCAGTTTTAAAAAATAGTCTTTCGGCAACAACATCATCACAATGGGGTGTTCTTCCTGATTCTATATTCAATTCATATACAGGTGCGGGGTTCACTTCGGTTAATAATGAGTTAACTGTTCAAGGTTTAACCAATTCAACTGCAGACTACCCTAACGTCGCAATGGACGCTTGGTATTACGGGGCATTCGAACCGGCATCAGGTGATGATTATGAAGGTATGTCATTCAACTCGGTTATCGGTAGTGATTTTATTGCTACTAATTTAGTAGGTGATTTCACAGGAACTATTTCAGGTTCCGTGGTAAATTGGGTTGGAACCGCGTTTACAGAATATAACGATTTAGTTGTTGGTACATTCCGTTCAAGAGGTATTGACACATATTCAAATGATAATGGTCCTGTATATACTGTATCGGGTCTTACTGACGTAGTATTAGACTTTAGTGGTTCATATTCGGCAGCAACTAAAAACCCATACTCACCATTTGGTGTATCAGGGGTAACTGCTGAAAACGATATCTTTACATTCCAAACATCATTTAGTTTAAGTGATACTAACTATATGTCTAAAGTATTTGGATTATCTAATTTTGGTAAACTTAGAAATGAGGTTCCATTATTTGTTGAAGAAACATTCCAATCAATGTTAACACAAGCATATAGAAAAGGTAAAATTCGTGGTTTAAATTCTTCATTGATATCATTACCTGAATCAAGAAACGGTAATTCAACATCAATCGGTTGGTACTTAGAACAATATCAAACACCTGCAACACCTTATGTAGTGTCTGAACTTCGTGGTACTTCGGTTGATAGATTATTTAGGTTTATCTTAATATCTGATGGTAACGCGGCTAACGAATTAGTTAAAATATCAATTGTTAATATGTCGTTTAATAACGGTACGTTTGATGTTATAGTAAGAAGTTACTTTGATACGGACGCTAATCCTGTAGTTATTGAAAAATTCACAAATTGTAATTTAAATCCAAGTGAAAATGGATTTATAGCTAAAAAGATTGGTACCTCTAATGGTGAGTTTGAACTTAAATCAAGGTACATTATGCTTGAAATGGACGAGGACGCACCAATAGATGCTCTTCCTTGTGGTTTTGAAGGTTACGGGTTTAGAGAATATGCGGGAGCAAATTCACCATTTCCAGAATATAAAACAAAATATAACACATCGGGAGAGATTTTATATACACCACCATTTGGTACACCTGTAAGAAGTAGTGGTGACCAAGTAAGAAAAACCTACTTAGGTATTTCAAATACTGTTGGTTATGATACTTCTTTCTTTAGATATGTTGGTAAACAAGTCCCTAATAATGTCGCTACCGCAACTGAATCGTCACCATGGAATTACCTTACTAAAGGTTTCCATATGGATTCAGGAGCTACAGTTGTACAAATTTCAGGTGGATATGTAACCTCAGGTACGTCATCATTTGAAGTGGGTGACGCGTCATTCCAAACTGACCCAACAAATCCGACAAATCCTTATTACAGAATAAACTCACGTAAGTTTAGTTTATTAGCTGCAGGTGGTTTTGACGGATGGGATATCTATAGGGAATATAGAACTAACACCGATAGATTTATATTAGGTGGTTCAGGATACTTAAAAGGAGCGGCACCTTCAGTGTCTTTCCCAACAGCATCAGGATGGGGAGCATTTAAGAAAATCACGGTAGGTGATAATACAACCGATTGGGGAAATACTGATTACTACGCTTATTTATTAGGTCAGAAATCATTTGCAAATCCTGAAGCGGTTAACATTAACATCTTCACAACGGCAAGTGTCGATTATGTAAATAATTCAAACTTAGTTGAAGAAGCTATTGATATGATTGAGACAGACAGAGCAGATTCTATCTACATCTGTACTACTCCTGATTACAATATGTTTGTTCCAAGTACGGCTAACTTCCAAACTGATTTTATCTACCCACAAGAAGCTGTTGATAATTTAGAAGAGACTAATATCGATTCTAACTATACTGCAACTTATTACCCTTGGATTTTGGTAAGAGACGGTGTGAATAACACACAAGTCTATATTCCACCAACGGCTGAGGTAGTTAGAAACTTAGCGTTAACAGATAACATCGCATTCCCTTGGTTCGCATCTGCGGGTTACACAAGAGGTTTAGTGAATTCTGTTAAAGCACGTAAGAAGTTAACTCAAGATGATAGAGATACAGTATACCAAGGTAGATTAAACCCAATTGCAACCTTCTCTGATGTTGGTACGGTTATTTGGGGTAATAAAACTCTACAAGTTAGAGAATCTGCACTTGATAGAATAAACGTAAGAAGATTGTTATTACAAGCTCGTAAGTTGATTTCAGCTGTCGCAGTTAGATTGTTGTTTGAACAAAACGACGAACAAGTAAGACAAGATTTCTTAGATGCGGTTAACCCAATCTTAGATTCTATCCGAAGAGATAGAGGTTTGACTGATTTCCGTGTTGTCGTATCAAACACACCTGAGGATATGGATGCTAATCAGTTGGTCGGTAAAATTTACTTAAAACCAACAAGAGCACTTGAATTCATTGATATTGAATTCTTGATTACTCCAACAGGAGCATCATTCGAAGATGTATAATTAGATATATTTATAATATGGGGGTTACATTGTGACCCCCATTTAGCCATAATTAAACGTTTAAAACAATATAAAAAAGATGGAATTTAAAAAATCAAATTTATCAGAACACCTGAATATGAAAAATAAGGGTGTTAAGACATTCTCTGAAAAACCACAACAAGTTGTAGTTACAGAGTCTCAATTAGAAAGATTAATCGAAAGATTAAACGAAAAAAAATAATGATTCGTAAAGTATTAAAAGAATTCGTCGAAGAAAAACTTCTTAATGAAGGGTTTGATGAGGTTGGTAACCCAGATTTAAAGTATTATGCTTTTGATTGGGACGACAACATTGTTGAAATGCCTACTAAGATAGTTCTAAAATCAGAAGACGGGGAAGAAGTTGGGATGTCCACAGAGGACTTTGCAGAGTATCGTTCGAGGATAGGTGAAGAACCATTCGAATATAACGGTAAGACGATTGTAGGTTATACAGATGACCCATACAGGAACTTCGGAGTCGAAGGTGACGCACAGTTTATTGTTGATTCAATGTTAGCCACTCCAGGACCTTCTTGGGATGACTTTGTTGAGGCAGTCAATGGAGGTTCAATATTTTCAATTATTACTGCAAGAGGTCATACTCCAACCGTTTTAAGGGATGGTGTATATAATATGATTATGACAAATCATAATGGTATTAATAAAACTGAGTTAATATCAAATTTAAAAAAGTATCGTGACATTTTTGATGATGAAGAAATGACTGACGAACAAATTGTTGAGTCTTACTTAGACTTATTAAGATTTCATCCTGTAACTTATGGTGAGGGTAATGCTGCGAATCCTGAAGAGGGTAAGATTAAGGCTTTACGTAAATTTATATCATACGTTAAAGAGATGTCTTCAAGATTCAATAAAAGGGCGTTCTTTAAAAATGACATTAAAAACAATTTTGTACCGATGATTGGGTTTTCCGATGACGACCCAAAAAATATTGACACAATAAAATCTTTCCTAGATAAAGAATATAATGATAAACCAGTTAAAACATATTTAACTAAAGGAGGAGAAAAAATAGAAGTTTAATAATATTTTAAGATTTATAATCTAGTATTATTATTATCTATAATCACTTTTTCAAATTAAAAGTAAATAGAAAAAATTTTAACTTACTTACTATTTATAGGAAATAAACTAAAAGAAATTAAAAAAATATACAATGGCTGATTTATTAATGAAAATGCCGATACCCTACGAACCAAAAAGAAAAAATAGGTTCATTATGACTTTCGATTCTTCGTTAGGTATCAACTCTTGGTATGTGGAGACAACTTCACGTCCACAAGTATCGATTAACCCTGTTGAGATTCCATTCTTAAACACATCAACATATGTTGCTGGTCGTTTTACTTGGAATACGATTAACGTGACTTTCCGTGACCCAATTGGACCTTCAGCATCACAAGCCTTAATGGAGTGGGTTCGTTTACACGCAGAATCTGTAACTGGTCGTATGGGATACGCCGCAGGATATAAAAAGAATATCAACTTAGAGATGTTAGACCCAACAGGTGTGGCGGTTGAAAAGTGGATATTACAAGGAACTTTCTTAACTGATGTGAATTTTGATTCATTAGGTTATTCTGATGATGGGGTAGCAACAATTACCGCAACATTACGTCCAGATAGATGTATTTTAGTTTATTAAGAAATACTATTTACGATTAAATCAGTTCAATTATATTTAAACCATAGAAGGGAGACTTTCTATGGTTTTTTATTTAAGTAAATATGGATAATTCAGCACAATACGGACAACAAGATTTTAATTTACCACATGACGTGGTACAATTACCTTCGCAAGGAAAATATTATAAAAATAAGAAAGAATCTGTAAAGGTCGGTTATTTAACGGCTGCAGATGAAAACATCTTATTAGGTCAAAAGAATGCTGATAATATTGTAGGTACTCTTTTAAGAAATAAAATTTACGAACCAGATTTTCATCCTGACCAATTATTAGATTGTGATGTTGAAGCTATTCTTATCTTTTTAAGAAACTCATCTTTTGGTTCTAACTATACATTCACACTTCGTGACCCAAAGACTCTTAAAGATTTTGAAAGTTCAATCACGTTAGATGAGTTAAACATTCTTCCAGCCAAAATAGAACCAAATAATGAAGGATTATTTGAGTTATTACTACCAGTATCTAAAAAGGTGGTTAAATGTCGTTTATTGAATTCTGCGGATAACAAAGAATTACAAAAAGTTCAAGACCAATATCCCGATGGTGTCATTGCACCTGTCGTAACAAAAAGACTTGAAATGATTATTCAATCAATGAATGACAACAATGATAAAATGCATATCGCTCAAGAAATCCAAACATTACCGATAGCTGACTCAAAATATATTAGAAATAGTATGAAAGATGCAGAACCTCGTATAGATTTAGAGCGTGTTTTTATGGCCCCGTCTGGAGAAAAAGTGAGCACACGAATCACTTTTGGGGCCGAGTTTTTTCGTCCTTTCTTCTGATTATAGGAAAATTATGCTTGACGAGATTTACTTCTGCGTCAAGGAGCTCGGATTTACTTATTCCGATTTAATGACCATCCCCGTTTTTGAGAGAAGATACTTCATCAACAAATATGTTGAAGATGTTGAACGCATTAATAGTTCAAGAAAACAATAATAAGGTATTTATAGTAAAAACCACATATGTTCCTACAAGATGATGCCGGAGGACCAAAGAGTCTTAGTGAAATAGTTAATAATTTAAAGAGTGAACTTGTAGGAATGCAAAGTGCCATTCTTAATTTTGAAATCCAAGCTAAAAAAGTTTCAGCTCAAACATTTGGTCAAGGGGCGGCATTTGCAAAAGAGATTCGTCATCAATTGGCTGAAAGTGCTGATTATGCGGCATCGTTAGGTGTTCGTATTGATGGTGTTGCGGATTCGATGAATGCCGTATCAAAGGCTTTTGGTACTAACGTAATGTTAGGTGAAAAACAATTAAATGCTATGATAGCCTTTCAAGCAGCAACAAATATTAGTGCAGAGTCTTTAGGAAAATTAATTGAAGGGTTTGCGACTATGGGGGTAGGGACCAATCAGGCATTAGAAAGTCTGACTGCAATGAGAAAACAGAGTAATGCCTATGGTTTAAACACCGCTCAATTTATGGAGACAGTTGCCGACAACATTAAATTAATGAACTCGTATAATTTCCGAGGAGGTGTTGAAGGTTTTACAAAAATGGTTGCGAGGTCACAAGCTCTACGTATTAATATGGCGGATGTTAAGGGATTAGCTGGGGATTTACTTAATCCTGAAAAGGCTATCGAATTAGCTGCTGAGATGCAAATATTAGGTGGTAGTATCGCCGGTCTTTCTGACCCATTCCAACTTATGAATATGGCCCAAAATGATATGGAGGGTCTACAAAAGGCAATAATAGATACCGCAGCTGCGTCTGTATCGTTTAATCAAACTAGCGGTTCGTTTGATATTTCAGCAACTGAAATGAGAAGATTAAGGGCTCAGGCGACCGCTCTTGGTATGGATTATGAAGAATTAGCCAACACCGCA
>TARA_R110000803_G_scaffold5634_16_pt1 | contig 16824 bp, 15 predicted proteins | sample TARA_R110000803 | Tara Oceans TARA_R110000803 (sample SAMEA4397772) | marine metagenome | biome: Polar Biome; feature: [SRF] surface water layer (ENVO:00010504); material: water (ENVO:00002006), including particulate matter (ENVO:01000060) such as... | depth 5 m | reverse complement strand
AAGATTTAGAATCTACGATAAAAAAACAAAGGGAGAAAGTTGAAGAAGAAATAAATGTAGAATTAGTAGAAAATTTTAAAAAAGAGACTGGGTTTAATCCAACAATAAAATCTTGTTTTGAAATATTGGCCAATAATACACAGGCAATGATTGAAACAATTTCTGATATTACTGTAAAATCAGAAAACGAAAATTTAATAAAAGAGAGGGGTAATATTTTAAAAAATTATAGTACAGATATACCAAACTCTATACAAGAAAAAATAAATAATAGTACTTCTACTAAAGGTGTGGCGTGGCCATCAATTTATAGAGAAAATGGAAAGTCTTCTGAAGAAGAAATATATATAGGTGAGATTAATAATGTTAAAAAAAGTGTTTTCCCAGAATATGATTTTGTTGAAAATGTTTTTGACAAATTAGTTAATAAAAAAGAAAAGTTAAGGGAAATTACAAGGGCGAGTATTCAAAGGAATGGTTTGGATACTGATAATTGGTTCCCAATAAACCCAATAGATTATGATATTAACCCTTTTATTAATTTTAATGTAGGAAACGATAAAGATACTATAAAAAATGAATTATATAAAACAATAATAACAAGATTAATGTTATTAAAGAATTATTCAAGATTTAAAGATCCCTTTATTAGTAATTTAAATAGTTATGGTAAACTTGATGGGTTAATGGTTGATAATATTGTTATTGGTAATCAAACCAGGTTATTAATAGAAAATATTTTAAAAGTTTTTACAGATAGTAGTAGTAACACTGAAATAGGTAAGATTTTATCTGATATTAAATTTAATGAAAGTATTAATATCAGTAATACTAATATTACATTAAAAAATAACTCTTTTGATTTTTATGGTGTAAAAATAGGTGGGGATTATGATAATGAAAGTAATGATTATGTCTTATTTAATAATGAAGGTGTAACCACAAATACTAAAAATTTATTACAATCAATAATAGATAGTAATGTGTACGGTAATAAAAAAAAGAGTTCGGTTACTTCAAGTGATAAAATTTCTACTGAATATGATTCTACTAATAATATTGTTACTAATAATTTAATTAATGTATTTAAAGATTCTGTGAGTAAAAAATTATTATCAGATAATACTAAATTATCTTTGGATATATTAAAAAATTTAACGTATGAGTCAATAGAACCACATATTAATAAAACTGAATTTAAGACTATTGGTACAACTGAATACGAAGTAAATTTGGTTAAAGGTTTATTTTATAGAAACCAACCAAGTAATTTATCAAGAGGTCTTCTATGTTTAAGTACATTACCTTTTGAAATATTTAAAACTGGATTTATTGATCCAGTATTTGAGGGTAATAATTTTAATAATTCCAGAATAGTAAAACTACCTAGTTTATATGTTTATTATATTGGTGGTTTATTATGGAGATTAGAAGAAAATGTAACTGGGAGTATAAATTTTGGTACATTTGACGGGGTTTCTTACGATAGTTTTAGAACAGATAAAAACAAATATTTTACTAAATTTGGGTATTTAACTGAAAAAAAGGATATTTCTATTGAAGATAATTTAACGTCATTACCTAAAAGTGTTAAAATAGAGTTTATCAATCAATTTAAAAATTGGGTTAGTGGAAATTTTAATAAAAATTTTACAGGTATTTTTGAAGGTAATTTATTTATAATTAGTGAACCTGACGGGGTTTATAGTGAGGAAAAAATAAAAGTGTCAAAAGAAATAATATTAGAACAGGTTAAAGACGTTACTAATTTTATTATATTAGACCCTAATATTTTTAACCCCACAAAAGAGAATAATAAATTATCTATAACTTTTGATGATATGAGTAAGTATATTGGAGGGTTATATAGTGTACTAAATAGTGAAACAGAGACTAATGATACTAATTCTAATAGTCCAACTGAAGAAAAAAAAGAAAAAAATAATTTAAAGATAAAATTACAACTTTATAATTATTTTAAAAATATAAATGATAAATGGATTTCAGATACAGAAAAACCATTTAATATATGTGGTGGACAAGGAAGAGACTTAATAGATTATTTTAAATTTATTGATAGAGGTTGGAATGATATAGGTTCAAAGGCAGTTTTCAATTTAAAAAGTTTTTTAAGTTTAGGTAGTGATTTAAATGTTAGTTTATATTTTTTCATGAGTAAATTATTAAGAGATAGTAATTTTCTATTACAAATTTTACCAAACTATATAAATTATAAAGATGTAGAAGAAGTATCTAAAATATTTAAACCACAAACAACAATAGAGAGTAATGTTTCTTCTGCACCAATTTATTGTTGTATATACGCAGGTGGTAATTCACAAGTTTTAGATATTGGAGAAAGAAATAATTATTATTTTAAAGATGATGGATTCACATTTAAAAATGGTAGTCTAATACCACCAGACATGGTTGATGATAGTAACCCAGTAAAAGATATAACAAATAGTAATTTTTCTTTAGTTGCCTTTAGGGTTGCCTTTGGTGCCCAAAACCAAACAATATTTAAAAGTGTTTCATTAAACCAACAGGAACATAAAGAAACTGGCGAATATTTTAGAACATTATCAGACTTAGTTGATAAAAGAGGGAGTACCCAAAGAACTTACCAGGGTACGAATTTATTAAGGTTGTTTAAAACAAGATCATATACTTGTCAAGTGGAATCTTTAGGATGTATGAATATACAACCATTAATGTATTTTGATTTACAAAATGTACCATTTTTTAACGGGGCGTATCTTATTACTAATGTAAATCATAGTATTTCACCTAATCATATGACAACAAGTTTTCAAGGATTAAGACAATCTAAATTTATAACACCACCAATAGAAGATATAACAACTAGTTTAGATATAGATTTAAATGAAAGTAGTGAAATACCAAAAATTGTGTTTACTAATTTAAATAGTGGTAACCCTATTTTTAGTATTGGTGTTAATGACCCTAATGAAGACTTTGATTTTGTTAGTAATTTTACTGAGGTTAATTTTATTAACAGTCTTGGTGTTAGTGAGCCTTTAGATCTAACAAAATTAAAAGATGTAATGATAAAAAATAAGTTAACTACAAATAGTCAAGTTACTATGTTTTTAACAAATGTTTTAGTACAGTCAAATAATTTAGTAGAAAAGGAATTACCTTGGAATATAGTAGATGAAGTACCTAATAAAATTAGTAATACCAATAATAACCTTTATTATGGGGATATTACACGTAGTGATAATGTATTACCTATTTATACTGCATCTACAAAAGAAACAAACTTTATTGTAACAGACACCCCTGTAGAGGACTATTTAACAATACAACCAATATTTTCTTCAAGTACAAGTACAATAGATTTATCATATACCCCAAAGGGTAATTATAATTTATCCCAGGAGAAATATTTTAATATTTTAGATGGTGACGAATATAGGTATAAACCTAGAGGGTATTTATATATTATAGGTAGAAAACAATATAAAGATTTAGTGATTAATGGTTTAAGTAAACCTGATCAAATAACAAATACTCAAGATAGTTTATTTACAAATTCGATACTAGTATGGAAAGAAATCAAGGATAGTGAAGATAAAAGTTGTAATGATTATGTAACAGGATCAACTGGAACTGGGGCGGTATTTTCAAAAACTGTGGAAATATGTCAACAATTAAATACCGATGGTAAAACCATTCAAAAATCTTTTGAAGTTTTTGAGAAAGTTTTAAACACATTTACATACAAAAAAGACGGTTCTAATGTCCCATTAATTAATTATTTTAACCCTTAATTAATAATTTAATCTTATTAATATTTGATAAGGCATTATTTTTTTTATAATATTGTGTTATGTATATAGGAAATATAATAACAAAACAAAATTTAGATATAGAAAATTTTAAAATTTGCCCTACTTTAGAAGGGATAGATGAAACCTTACCTACTTTAATAATAGGGTGGAAAAAAGTTAAAACTATATATGGTAATACAGTATCAATTTTACATAAAAAAATAAATTCCAGGATTTTTTGGACTTTTAATAAGAAAGAGAGAAAAGTAGAGTACGATGAAGACATAGAAAATTTTAAAGAATATTGTTTCACTAATTTTGGTGAAAACATTCCTTATGTTTATTTAGATATTCTTTATGGTAAAAAAAGAATTAATTATAGGATTATAAAAAAAATATTATCATTGGAATCTCCAATAACATATTTGGATAAAAATGGTATGATATATATTTTTTGTGAAAATATAATTTTTGGGGTAGATTTAAATATATTAGAATTTTTTAAAGGTAAAAAGGAAAAAGTAATATCTAAAATACATAATTTAAAAAATAATGTTTTTGTAGATAATGAGATATTTAATAATAGAAGGGATTTTGTAATAAAAATAAAAGATAAAAAAAGATTAATCCCTTATGTTGTTAATATCGAATTAAATGGGTAGAATGATAACTTTGGCATCTTTTGTTTATAATGACAAAATAGAATCTTTTAAGAAATATTTAAATAAAAGATTTGATATCCACATAAAAAACATTTTTGAATACGATTATGGTGAACCTAATAAAGTTATTTTAACTTTTAGGGTGAAATTAGATGAAGACCAAAAAGTAGATATAAATTCTTTTTTCCCACCAACAATAATAGTACATAAAAAAGGAGAATGTTTTTACACCATAAATGCATTAAATAAATTAATAGAAAGTTTATATGATGTACAATCTGGAAATGTTAATTATTTAGATTTTAATATAAATTGGGATGATTATCAAAATAATTTTATAGTTATTTTTTCTAAAGAATTAAATATATTAGACATAAAAAGGAATTTTTATTAAAATTATTATATTTATATATAAATAAAATTATGGAAAATAAAGATACTAAAAAAGAAAAAGAAACATTAGATGATAAATTAAATGATTTCTTAGGTGGGATTAACAAAGAAGAATGTATTGGTGATGAATGTTTAATAAATGATGGTAAAGAAATTGTAGAAAGAGTAAATAAGATCTATAAAACTAATGATGGTAGACAACTATTAATGTAATATGAGAAATAAAAAAAATTTATTAGAAGATTTAAAAAGACATAAACAACTTTTAGAATATAACTTCTATGCAGAAAACAAAGATGATGATGATTTAAATGGTGAATTATTATTAGATGATATGATAACTGAACAAGACCCCCCTGGTGATGAAGAAGAACCTATAGATATGGAAGGAGAAACCCCTGAAGGTAGTGATAACCCATTCGGAGACTTAGAAGGTTTAGGTGCCGAAGGTGGTGAAGAACCACTACCAGATATGGGTGATGAACTTCCCGTAGAAGATGATGTTTTAGATGACCCATTTTTAGGTATGGGAGGTGACGTTGGTGTAGAAGATGAATTTGCGATAGAACCTGAGGGTGACACCGTTGAAGTTGATGTTACTGATATAGTTGATAAGACTGAAGAAACAAAAAATTCTGTAGATCACGTTAGTACTAAGATGGATAGTCTATTATCTAAATTTGGTGATTTAGAAAGTCAAGTTTCCAGTATGGATGATTTAATCGTTAAGATTGATGACTTAGAAAAAGAATTTGAGAAAAGAAACCCCACACCTTTAGAAAAATTAGAAATGAGGTCAATGGATTCATTTCCATACAACGTAAGTCTACCACAATATTGGGAAGAAAAAGAAGGGTATGACGTAGGTGGTGAAGAAGAGGAAGAAGAATATATACTTAGACAAAGTGATATAGAAAATTTTAATGATAGAGAAATAAAAAATTCTTTTAATAAATAATATTTTATTATTTATTTTTTTATATGAAAAACCCACAAAATTTGTGGGTTTTTTTATTGACTTTTTGAAAATTTGTTATTATACTTAGATATTATTAATTTTAAAAAACTTAAAAAATGAGTAAAACTTTAGATTCGATTCTTTCTCAATATGAGAAGAACACACAAGAAAAGTCTACCAAAAAAATTTCAAATGAGGATAGATTAAAAAAATACTTTACGGAAAAGTTACAAAAAGGTGTGAAAACACAAACTAAAAAATTTAGAATTTTACCTGCCAAAGATGGTAGTTCACCTTTTGAAGAGGTTTTTTACCACGAAAAAGAAGTGAATGGTAAATGGCCTAAAATTTACTGTAACCATTTAAATGATGGTTCTGAATGTCCATTATGTGAAGCCAAAGATGCCTTATACCAAGATGGGAGTGAAAAGGCAAAAAAACTTGCCAAAGGTTTTTTTGCAAGAAAATTTTATGTTGTTAAAGGTATTGACCGGGACAACGAAGATCATGGGGTAAAATTTTGGAGATTTAAACATAAAAATGGTGATGGTATTATGGATAAATTAATCCCACTTTTTCAACAAAAAGGTGATATTTCAGATCCAAGGGAAGGAAGAGATATTATTATTACAAGTAATCGTGATAGTAATGGGTGGACAGTAGTTAGTTCAATAATGCCAGATGATGTTTCTATATTAACTTCTGATAAAGAAAAGGCAGATGAATGGTTTAATAATGAAGAAACTCATAATGACGTTTATGCCAAAAAAGATATGAACTTTTTAAATATTGTCGCAACTAATAAAACCCCAGTTTGGGATAGTGAACAAAGTAAGTATGTGGCGGAAGAAGATAAAGAGGAAAAAGAATTGGCATCATTGGAAGATGAAATTAATCTTATGAGTAATGGTGCAGATACTAACCTTGATGTAAGTAGTGATGCGAATAAAGAAACCAATTTAGATAACGATGAAGAACTACCATTTTAAATTATGGCTAAAAGAAAACCGATAAAAAAGAAAAAAACCGATTTTTCTGCTATTAGAAAGAGATTTTCCTCTTCTGAGAAATATAAAGAACAAAAGTATTTTGATTTAGGGGAAGCCTTTCAAAAGGCTACAGGTTTACCAGGTCCAGCAATGGGTCAGGTAAACATGTATTTAGGACATTCGGATACAGGAAAAACAACTGCACTAATAAAAAGTGCGGTTGATGCACAAAAAAAAGGTATTTTACCTGTTTTTATTATAACTGAACAGAAATTTAGTTTTGAACACGCAAAACAAATGGGTTTAAAAACTGAATATGTTGAAGAGGTTGATGAAGAAACGGGTGAAGTTACTGCATATTGGGATGGATTTCTATTATACAAATTAGGGTTTGATTATATTGAACAAGCGTTTGAATATGTTAGTGAAATTTTAAATGCACAAAAAGATGGTGAGTTACCACATGATGTATTATTTCTTTGGGATTCTGTTGGTACTATCCCATGTAAAATGAGTTTCGATGGTAAAGGTGGTAATCAACATACCGCAAGAGTTATTTCCGAAAAATGGGGTATGGGTTTATCACAAAGAATCACATCTTCTAGGAAGGAAAGTTCTCCTTATACAAATACTATGATTTTTGTTAACCAACCCTGGGTAGAGATCCCTGAAAACTCCTTTGGTAGACCTAAGATACAACCAAAAGGTGGTCAATCAATATATTTATCATGTGCATTAGTATTTTTGTTTGGCAACCAAAAAAGTGCGGGTATTTCTAAATTATCTGCCTCTAATAAAGGTAGAAAAGTTAACTTTGCGATAAGAACTAAAGTCGGTATCCATAAAAACCATATGAATGGTTTAGGGTATGCAGATTGTAGAGTTTTAGCCACAACGCATGGGTTTATAGAAGATGATAAAAAGGCTATAGACAACTATAAGGCAGAATACAAAGAATATTGGGCAGAGATATTCGATAGTGTTGGTGTAGACGATTCATTCACTATTATTGAAGATACTGTTATTGTTGAAACACCTGTCGATTATATCGACTAGGTTATTAATTAACCTTGTAAAGTTTGTAGTTTGAAAACCCCAAAAAGAAAAGTTTCTTCACAAAGTAAAACTCTTGTAGTGGATGGTGATTCATTGATTAAAACCGCCTATTATGGTGCCAAGAATGTATATTATAAAGGTAATCATATAGGTGGGATTTTTCAGTTCTTAACTATGTTAAGGAAAGTATTAAATGAATATAAATTTGATAGAGTTTATGTTTTTTGGGATGGTGTATTTAGTGGTAGGTTAAGACATGAAATATATCAAGACTACAAAAAAAATAGAGATAAAGATTTTTACACAGAGAGACCACCATCTGAGATAGATTTATATATTCAGAAAGAAAGAGTGATGTTATATTGTGAAGAACTCTTTATTAGACAATACAAAGATGATATAATTGAGGCAGATGACAGTATTGGTTTTTATGTAAACAATAAAGATGAAGATGAAGAAGTGGTAATCATCTCCAATGATAGAGATATATGTCAATTGATATCTGAAAAGGTAAGTGTTTACGTAATAAATCTTAAAAAGGTTATTACTATGGATAACTATGTTAAACATTTTAACCACCACCCATCCAATCTAAAGTTAATAAAAATTATTTCTGGTGATAATAGTGATAATATTAAAGGTATTAAAGGAGTTAGTAATAAAACTATTTTAAAGTTTTTCCCTGAAATAAGAGAAAAAACTTTGACTTTAGATTATATTTTTAATAAGATTGAAGATATACAAAGTGAGAGGAAAAGTAGGTTAAAAACACTTGACAATATCCTTAATAAAGTTACTATTGGTACACAAAAAGATAAGATTTATGAGATTAATGAAAAAATAATTAATTTACATAAACCATTATTAACAGAAACATCAAAAAATGAATTAGAAGAATTATTTTGTTCATCAATAGATCCTGAAGGTAGGAGTACTAAGAATGTGATTAATATGATGATAGAAGATGGTTTAATGAGTGTTATTTATGGTGGTAATGATGGTTACATTAATTACCTTAAACCATTTTTAACGATAATAAAAAAAGAAAAAAAATATTTCAAAAAAACTAACATTCTTTAATATGAAAAAGACGTATAAAAAATATCTATTTGAGTTTATGTTTTTAATAAATGATCACCCTATAGTTGGTAGAAATTTCCCTATTAATAACTTTAATAAAGAAAGTTTACATAGTTATGAAATTAAAGAATCTATAGATTCTATTGTTGAAATCATAAGAAAGTATTTTAAAAAAAGAAGTTTTGAATACCTATATAGGTATCATAATTATTACAATACTAATGATAATTTAAATTGTGAAAATGTTTATGAAAATGAGGACATATTTAAATTCCAAATAAAGTATAAGGGTGATGTCGTTTCTTCTAAAATATTTTCTGGTAATGATTATCCACCTAAAGTTAGATATGATGTTGATATAAGAAAAATTATCCCTTTAATTGTAGAAGAACTTCAGGTGTCGTTAAGTGAAAAAACATATAGTCAAAAATATTTAGAATATGACTTGACCGATATATTTAATAATAAAGTAAACAAGTAAAAATAATGTCTAAAAAGAAAGGGTTAAATTTAGGGTATTTAGGGCATACGTTTCAAATAAAACTACTAAAACAGATTATTGAAGATTATAAATTTTCAGAAAATATTATTTCTATTATTGATCCTAATTATTTTGATAATGAATACATGAGACTTGTGGTTGCCGGGATAAAAGATTATTATGAAGAATATAATACTATTCCTACTTATTCTACTATTAAAGATAATATTAATATTGTTGTAAAAAGGGAGATACCTAGAGAATCTGCCGTAGAATTGTTAAGGGAAATACAATCTACAGATAATAAAGATTGTTTACACATTCAAGATACTTCTATTAAATTTTGTAAACAACAAGAACTTAAAAAGGCAACACAAAAAATTCAAAAGATATTAGATTCAGGTGACTTTGATAGATATCAGGAATGTGAAGAAATTATTAAAAATGCGATATCTGTAGGATCTGATAAAGATGAAGGTATTGACGTTTTCCATAAAATTGAAGATGTTTTAGAAGATGATTTTAGAAATCCAATTGCAACTGGATTGACTTCTGTAGATCATTTAATGGGTGGTGGTCTTTCTAAAGGTGAACTTGCAGTCGTTCTTGCCGCCTTTGGTGTTGGGAAAACTACATTGATGACTAGAATGGCAAATAATGCCTATTTAGAAGGGAATAATGTTGTACAAATATTCTTTGAGGATAACCCAAAAGTTATTCAAAGAAAACACGTAACATGTTTTACTGGTATTGATTTAAATGAATTAAATACTAGAAGAGATGAGGTTAAACAACTTTTACCTAAATATAAAGACAAAGGTCATTTAATACTTAAGAAAATGCCTAGTGATGGTACAACTATCCCACATATTAAACAATATCTTAGAAAATTAATTTCTAGTGGCATTAAACCAGATATTATCTTTTTGGATTATATTGATTGTGTTCAACCATCAAAAAAGTTTGAAAATGAATATAGTGGTGAAGGGAATGTGATGAGACAATTTGAAACTATGATTTCTGAATTAGATATTGCAGGGTGGACTGCGATACAAGGTAATAGAAGTTCAATTGGTGCAGAATTAGTAGAGGCAAATATGATTGGTGGGTCTATTAAAAAGGGTCAAATTGGTCATTTTATATTATCTGTTGGTAAAACATTAGAACAGAAACAAGATGGTACTGCAAATATCGCAATATTGAAATCAAGATTTGGTCCAGATGGTGTTGTTTTTGAAAATATTATCTTTAATAATGGTAACTTAGTAATAGACTGTTCAAATAGTTTAGATGTAAGTTTTTTACAACATGGTCACAATAACAAAAGAAAGGATTCGAAGTTTATTGAAGAAACAATTAAAAAAAGTAGAAATAATCTTAGTTAACTATTGTTATTTTCTTTAAAAGTGTTACATTAAAATAATAAAAATACAAAAATAATAAATAAAAAATAAATGGAGTTATCAAATAAAATTTTATCTGACATTACAGTTTATATGAAATATGCAAAATTTTTACCATTAAAAAATAGAAGAGAAACGTGGTATGAATTAGTAACAAGAAATAAAAATATGCACCAAAAAAAATATCCTAATATGAAGGATGAAATAGAAGAGGTGTATAAGATGGTTTATAATAAAAAAATATTACCATCTATGAGAAGTTTACAATTTGGTGGTAAACCAATAGAAATTTCACCTAATAGGGTATATAATTGTGCATATCTCCCAATTGATCATGTGGATGCGTTTTCAGAAACTATGTTTTTGTTACTTGGGGGTACTGGCGTTGGGTTTTCAGTTCAAAAACACCATGTAGAAAATTTACCTGACATTAAAAGACCTAACCCTAAAAGAAAACGAAGATATTTAATTGGTGACTCTATTGAAGGTTGGTCAGATGCAATAAAAGTGTTAGTGGAATCTTATTTTGGTGTTAAATCTTCCACACCAGTATTTGATTATTCTGACGTAAGACAAAAAGGTGCATTATTAGTTACTTCTGGTGGTAAAGCACCTGGACCACAACCATTAAAAGATTGTATTCATAATATCAGTAAAGTTTTAAATAATAAAGAAGATGGTGATAAACTTGAACCCATAGAAGTATATGATATTATTTGTTATATTGCAGATGCAGTATTAGCAGGTGGTATTCGAAGGGCAGCATTAATTAGTCTTTTTTCTGCCGATGATGATGAAATGATATCATCAAAAACAGGTAGTTGGTGGGAACTTAACCCACAAAGAGGTAGAGCAAATAATTCAGCATTATTACTTAGACATAAAGTTACAAAAGAATTCTTTCTAAATCTATGGAAAAGAATAGAAATAAGTGGGGCAGGTGAACCAGGTATTTATTTTTCGAATGATAAGGATTGGGGAACAAATCCCTGTTGTGAAATAGCATTAAGACCATACCAGTTCTGTAATTTATGTGAAGTAAATGCTTCAGATATTGAATCACAAGAAGATTTTGAAGATAGGGTAAGAGGTGCATCTTTTATCGGTACATTACAAGCCGGATATACTGATTTCCATTATTTAAGAGATGTGTGGAAAAGAACTACAGAAAAAGATGCTTTAATTGGTGTAGGTATGACAGGAATTGGTTCGGGTGTTGTTTTAGGTTATGATATGAAATCTGCGGCTAAAGTAGTTAAAGTAGAAAACGAAAGAGTATCAAAATTAATTGGTATTAAAAAGGCGGCAAGGACAACTACTGTTAAACCTTCAGGTACATCTTCATTAGTATTAGGTACGTCTTCTGGTATACATGCATGGCATAATGATTTTTATGTTAGAAGATTGAGAGTAGGGAAAAATGAATCAATTTACACATATTTAAATAATTTTCACCCGGAATTGGTGGAAGATGAGATTTTTAGACCACACGATACTGCGGTAATATCTATACCACAAAAATCACCATACGGATCTATTCTTAGAACTGAATCATCGTTTGATTTATTAAAAAGAGTTAAAAAGGTTTCTCAAGAATGGATAAAAAATGGTCATAGAAGTGGTCAAAATACACATAATGTGTCTGCGACAATATCAATAAAAGAAGATGATTGGGTTCTTACGGGTGAATGGATGTGGGAAAATAGAAAACATTATAATGGTTTGTCAGTATTACCTTATGATGGTGGGTCATATGTTCAACCACCGTTTGAAGATTCCAATGAAGAAACATTTAATAAAATGATGTCTACACTTAAAAACGTTGATTTAACTAAAATAATTGAAACTCAGGATAATACTAATCTTTCTGGTGAAATTGCTTGTGGTGCTGATGGATGTGAAATAATTTAATTCAAAAATAAAAACTTATAAAAAAAATAATAAAATGGAAACAAAAAAAATGTGTAAATTAACAACAGAAAATGCAATAAGGATGGTTAAAAATAGTTTCCTTTCTAATTTATGTGAAGAGTTAAATTTAGATGAAGTATCTGCCCCAGTAGTTGTTCTTGATGGAACAGGTGTGAATGATGACTTAAATGGTGTTGAAAGAGCCGTTTGGTTTCCTATTAAAGATATGAATGAACAAAGGGGTGAAGTTGTACATTCACTTGCAAAATGGAAACGCCTCAGATTGAAGGAATATGGTATTGAAGAAGGTAAAGGTATTGTTACTGATATGAAGGCACTCCGACCAGATGAGGAAATGTCTAATATACATTCAATATCTGTGGACCAATTTGATTGGGAAAAACATATTTCACCAAAAGATAGAAATCTTAATACACTTAAAAAAACAGTAAATAGTGTTTATAGAACACTTAAATATACTAATCAATTAGCATTAATTAATGGCTGGGGAGATGATAAATTATTTTTACCACAAGACATTACATTTATTCATACTGAGGATTTAATAAAGAAATACCCTAATTTAACTCCAAAAGAAAGAGAAAATGTAATTGTTCAGAGATACGTAGCAGTGTTCCTTATAGGAATAGGGGGGAAACTATTAAATGGTGAAAAACATGATGGTAGGGCACCAGATTATGATGATTGGTCTACAGAGACTGAAAATGGTAAAGGTTTAAATGGGGATATTTTAATATGGAACCCAATACTTGGTAGGTCATTTGAAATTTCTTCTATGGGTATAAGGGTAGATAAAACTGTATTACTTAAACAATTGGAAATTGAGGGTTGTTTAGAGAGAAAAGATTTATATTATCATAAACAATTATTAGAGGGTAAATTACCACAAAGTATCGGTGGTGGTATAGGTCAATCAAGATTGGTAATGTTAATACTTCAGAAAAAACATATTGGGGAAGTACAAGTAAGTATATGGTCTGATAAGGAAAAAGAATCGGCAAAAAAAATGGGTATAGATTTATTATAATATATGAAAAAAATTAATGTAGTTTCTTTATTTTCTGGTAGTGGTGGGTTAGATTTAGGATTCACAAAAACAGGTAAATATAAAATAATTTTTGCGAATGATTTTAATAAATATGCATGTGAAACATATATTAAAAACATTGGTGACCATATTGTTTGTGATGATATAAGAAATTTAGAAAACATACCATATGGGGATATAATTATAGGTGGTCCACCATGCCAAGGGTTTTCTACTGCTAACCCATTAAGATCATTTGATGATCCTCGGAATAAATTATTTAAGGAATATGGTAGGATTATAAATAAAATTAAACCTAAGATGTTTTTAATGGAAAATGTTTCAGGTATGGTTACGATGGAAAAAGGTAAAGTTTTTAATATTATAAAAAAAGAATTGTCTAATTATGGGTACACTTTATCCTATAAAGTATTAAATGCAAGAGATTATGGTGTACCACAAAATAGAAAAAGAATATTTATAATAGGGGTTAGGGATGACATAAAAAATAATTTTATTTTCCCTAATAAAACTCATAATAAAAGTAATTATCTTACAACAGAGGAAGTTTTATATGGATATATACCTAAAAATGATTCTAACCATAAAATAGGTAAATTAAGTGAATTAAATTCAAAAAGGATAACATATATCCCTGAAGGGGGTTCTATGAAAGATTGTCCACCAGAACTTCATAATAATAGTGACCTAAAAAGGGCAATGAGAAGGCTACATAGAAAAAAAGAAAGTTATACTATAGTACATAATAATTGTGACCATTATTATCATCCTACTGAAAATAGACGTATTACTATACGTGAAATGGCTAGGCTACAAGGGTATCCTGATGATTTTATTTTTTTAGGTAGTAAATCAGAACAATCAAGACAAGTAGGTAATAGTGTCCCTATAAAGTTAGGGGAAGTACTGTCAGAATCAATTTATAAATTTCTAACATAATAGATTATGGTAAAAATTAAACACCCAGATTATTATAATAATGGTATTGAAATGTGGGATTATGCCCATTCACACAACTTAAGTTTCTATGAAGGTAATATTATAAAATATGTTACAAGATGGAAATATAAGAATGGTATCGAAGATTTAAAAAAGGCTAAAGAGTATTTGGATAAATTAATAGAACTTGAAAAAAATAAATAATAATAATAATAATTAGATAAAAACTAAAAGATGTTTAATATAAACCAAGATGGTTTAGATGTCTATTACCCTGGGGAGGATATAATTTTTATTAACAATATTGAACATAAAGTACCTAAACACGTAAGAGGTAAGACCCCCTTTTTAACTATAACAGATGGTGAGGTATGGCTTAATGGTTATGTTTATGATATAGAAAATAAAATTTGGTGTATTAGTAAACCTTATAATGTGATAATTAAAATGATAGTGTTATTAATTTTTGTGTTCTATATGTATACATTATTTAATTAAAGAAAAAAAGTAATTAAAAAGATATTGAATTTATTCAATATCTTTTTTAAATAATAGGGACTTTATTTTTTAATATTATCATTTCCTTATAAAAAAATAATAGTAGAATATTTATATAGAAATGGCTAAAACTAGATATATAAACATTGACTTCCCTTTTAGTAATAGTAATAAAGGTTTTTATTTTAAATTAAATCAAACAGATAGGGATGCAATACGGGCAGATTTATTACATCTTTTATTAACAAATAAAGGGGATAGATTATATTCCCCTAATTTTGGTAGTGATCTTAAAAAATATATTTTTGAACCTAATGATGATATAACACATGAAGAAATTAGGAATAATTTAAATGAGACAATAAAACAATATATTCCTAATTTAATAGTTAATAATATTTCATTTAAAAATGATGTAATAGAAGAATTAATAATAGTAGAATTAAGTTATACAGTTACTGAAGGTGCGTTTTCTAGTACTGATACAGTCACATTAACATTTTAAAATATGGCAAAGAAAATTGATTATAACGCTAGGAATTTCTCTGATGTTAGACAACAATTAATACAGTTTATACAAAAATATTATCCGGAAACTTTTTCAGATTTCAATGATGCCTCTGTTGGTATGATGTTGTTAGAGTTAAATGCCGCAGTAGGTGATATGTTATCATTTCATACTGATAGGATGTTTAATGAAACACAAATTAATTACGCACAAGAGAGATCTTCAGTATTAGAATTGGCAAGGACTTTTGGTTTAAATATTCCAGGAAAAAGACCCAGTATTACAATAGTTGATTGGACAGTTACCAATATACCAGTTAAAGGGGATAGTTTTGATGAAAGTTATGCACCTAGAATACTTAAAGGGTCACAATCATTAGGGGCAGGTAAAGTTTTTGAATTACAAGAAGATTCTGACTTTTCCTCACCATTCGCAACTGGTGGTATACCAAATAGGTTAATCATCCCTAATATTGATGGGAGTGGTATAATACAGAATTATTCTTTAACTAAGAGGGAAATTATGATAAATGGTTTCACTAAAATATATAAAAGAACTTTAAATACTCAAGATTTTAAGGCATTTTTTGAGGTTATATTACCTGAAGATAATGTTTTATCTATAGAAAATATAATAGTTAAAGAAGGTACTAATTTAACAACTTCACCGACAGAAGAAGAATTTAATACTTTTGATTTAAATTTTTATGAAGTACCTGCATTGGCACAATCACAAATTTACATTCAAGATGAAAATACAGTTTCTGATAGAGAAGGTATTGTTGTTGGTAAATGGAAAAATTCCCCAAAAAGATTTATAACAGAATTTACTGATAATGGTTTTACTAAAATAATATTTGGTGCAGGTGAATCAGACATAACAGAATTAAATGATTTTGTTGGTTGTAGAGGACAGATAGATAGTATTGGTAAAAAAATAAATAATCTATCGTTAGGTGAAATACCATCACCAAGTAGTACAATGTATGTTAGATATAGAGTAGGTGGTGGTGAAGATAGTAACATAGGACCTAACACTATAACTTCTTTAGGAACTATTAGTACTGTTATAAATGGAGAT
>TARA_R110000803_G_scaffold60710_1_pt1 | contig 16886 bp, 20 predicted proteins | sample TARA_R110000803 | Tara Oceans TARA_R110000803 (sample SAMEA4397772) | marine metagenome | biome: Polar Biome; feature: [SRF] surface water layer (ENVO:00010504); material: water (ENVO:00002006), including particulate matter (ENVO:01000060) such as... | depth 5 m | reverse complement strand
GCCTGTAACGCAAACCACATACCTACAATAGTAGCTATTAGGGCTGCGATACCACCTAATGTTTTTATACTTACTGTTACTCCCGTGTCTTCGTTTAATTCTTTTGCCATTTATCTTCCCTTAAAATACTCTATAGTTTATTCCAGCACTAAATCCGTGCCAAGTTCTGTTCCAATACTTGTTGTAAGTACCCTCTATAAATACACCTAAATTCTTGTTTACCCAATAACCATAAACAATTCCCGCAGAATAATCTAACCACTGACCCCCATTAAAGTTGTGGTAACTAAATTCCCCACCAGCATCATAATGGTAAGGCATTATATTACCCCACGTATGTAACCAATTCTTCTTCTCATAACGATAATAATCAAACCCAACTACGAGTGAATGCTGTATTGTGTTTTTTAATTCATTTCTTTTCTTTTCTGAGTAGTTGGATAACACCTCTGGTATAACCACCGCTTCCCATACCTCCGTACTAGTCGCTACTTGATTACCTGACGGGTCCAAATACTCAACCCCACCTTGTCCGTCAAATATAACTTCATATCCCTCTTCAAGGGCTAGAAATGTATAATGTATGTTATTGTTAGATAATAACCATTCGGACAAAGGGTTGTAACCATACGGTTCGGCTAACCTTTGTGCGGCACCTATGTTGAATGTAAGGTTTTCTATCTTCGGCAATTTATAAGTTAATCTTTCTGAAGATTCAAAATATTTAATATCAGCAAATCCATCTTCAAGATATTCAACTTTTACGATAAAGTGTCTCCAACAAAATCTATCGGTACATCCATCCGTACCTACATACCTAACGAAGTGATGTTGGTCTAAGTATGTCTCACCTTCCTGTCTTTTGTACTCACCTTCAAATAAGAATTCGATTTTGTTGTTCCATCTACCAAGAGTTGCTGCGTCTGAGAAAGAATTTTCGGTTCCATTCTTAAAAGCTTCTTTTGGTTCGTAACCAAATCTTTTTATCTTTCTTATCCCAAATAGTATCGAATAATCGTAAGGGGTTTTGTTAATAGATGTTTGTAAACCATTCGTAACAGAATATACCCCCCTATCTGATAATGAAGTACCTCCATTAACCGCCCCATAAACTGTACCGAACTTGAATATGTCCTTTAGGTTTATCTTTTTATCCTGAGCATTGACCTGTAAACTAACTACTGCAAATAGTATTAGTATTAGTTTCTTCATTGTTTTATTACCTTTGTGTTGAATCTTTTGTTATTATGTATAAGTACTAAGTTGTACATACCGGTAGGGTAGTTTGACATATCTACCCTTTTGGTCTTTTGATTTATCATTACTTTACCCATTATATCATATACCACAACTTCTATCTCTAATCGTGTTTCTATTGTTACAATATCCTTCGTTGGGTTTGGGTAAACTACGATTCCTAGTGACGCAATGTCTTCTATTGAGGTTGGCCACCCTTCTTGACAATAGTCATACATTGACACACATGAGGCATCCCAGTCGGTATCACAACAGTAATTATCCACATCAATTACCCAAGCGTAACAACCATCATTTAACCAATAAGGTATCCCTGGTCCTCCATAACACCCCGCATTATATAAACATACTGTTGTATCGGACACATTAGCCGTCGGGTCGTAATTATAAGCCGAGACATCCGTACACCCAATTATTGGTGTAATACATGAGTTATCATCAAAACAAGCGTTAGGGTTGTAATTTATGGCAAGTGTGTCGGTACATCCACCAATATAACAACACGAATTATCTAATGTGTTGGCAAGTGGGTTGAAATTAAACGCCGCGTTATCGGTACAACCATTAATAAACGAAACACAACTCCCATTATCTGTGTTTGATAGTGGGTCGTAGTTAAACATTGTACTATCCGTACAACCATTAATTACTGGGACACATGAATTGTTATCTACATTAGCAAGTGGGTCATAATTAAAGGCTAATGGGTCAGTACACCCATTTACAACGTCTATACAACTTCCATCGTCTGTATTTGCGGTTGGGTCATAATTAAACATTGTATTATCCGTACATCCAAGTATTGGTAATATACAACTTCCATTATCTGTATTTGCTAATGAATCGTAGTTTGTTGCTAAGTTATTAGTACACCCATATATGAATGGTATACAGGAACCATCATCTGTATTTGCATTAACGTTAAAATTAAAGGCTGTTGGATCGGTACAACCGAGGAATGGATAAACACAACCAACGTTAGTATTGGACAGCGAATCATAGTTAATTGCCGTAGCATCTGTACAACCATAAATGTATGGTATACAACTACCATCATCTACATTAGCGTTCACATTAAAGTTAAATGAAATTGGATTTGTACATCCAAGTAAGGGGTACACACATCCAGTATTTACGTTTGCCGTGGAATCATAATTTAACGCGGTTGGGTCGTTACATCCCAATATAAATGGAACACAACTACCGTCATCAGTATTTGCTAACGGATCATAATTGAACGAAGTTGTATTTGTACATCCGTGGTAGAAAGATATACAACCAACATTAGTATTTGCTAAGGTATCATAATTAAATGCTGTTGAATCAGTACAACCATAAATGTAAGGAAGACAATATCCATCATCTACATTAGCCAAGTTGTTGAAGTTAAACTGTGTTGGATCTGTACAACCCAAAGTTATCGATATACATGAGCTATTGTTTGTATTTGCTAATGGGATATAATTAAACGCCGTAGAATCTGTACAACCATATACAATTGGTATACAGTTGTTATCAGTAGTATTGGCTGATGCGTTATAGTTGAACATTGTATCATCCATACATCCAAGTATTACTGGAACACAAGATAAAGGATCGTTTGTATTTGCAGTTGGGTTAAAGTTGAAAGCAGTTGAATCCATACAACCAATTACTTCTGGTACACAACTATTATCATCAGTATTAGCTAAAGAATCATAATTGAAGGCTAAATCGTTTGTACATCCTAATACTACAGGAATGCAAGTATCAGACATATTAGCTAGTGAATCATAATTAAATGAAGTTGGATCAATACAACCAATTATCCCATCTGTACAATAGTTACCACAATCTGGCGTCTCTTTGTATTTGTATGGGAATTGAAGCATTGGATCTAACCAAGCATTTGTTCCACCTGATAATGTAGTATCACCTTCTGGACTTATTAAATAGAACCCACATTGTTGAGATGTTGTCGACGAATTTCCTGGAGCAAAAAACATTATGTTTACTGGACTTAGTGCACTTAAAGAAATCGTAAATGATTCTGAAGCTCCATCAAGAGGGCCCATCATAAAAGGACCGAATGTCATTGTATCTTGTAATACTCCTAACCAAGCTCCAAACCAACCGTCTTGAGCTGCATCTGTAATTACTAAAGTGTAGTTACAAGTTGGTATGATATCCATTGTATTTGCTAATAAGTCGTAATCTGGTGAGGTTGGATCTACACAACCTAAAACTATAGGTGTTAAACAAGTACTGTCGTCTATGGTTGCTAAAGAATTATATTCTGTGAATCCAGGTGTAGTACATCCTGATATTGTATTAATTATACAAGGAGTTACGCTATATACTACTGATGTATCTGATCCGAAATTAGCGTTAGGTGATGATAATTCAAATATAGTATCACCACATAAAGTTTGTACCATAGCACTTCCATCCACTCCACCAAAACAAGAACCACATAAACCATCACCGAAACTGTCCATCATAGTAAATTGTACAACTGTTCCGTTTGGTACACACACTTCAGTTATCACCGGTACTCCAGTTGCCGTGTATTGTGGAGAGGTTGCTAATATATTACCAGCTGTATCTGATAGTGTCCAACTAGTTTCACCTACATAAGTGTCAGGTGTTACTGTTATTATTATATTTGATTCTCCTCCCACACAATTTGCTGGTGCTGCTTGACAACTCCCATCATCTGAATTTGCCCATGGATTATAATTTATTGCGGTAGCATCCATACAACCTGGTATACAATCTGGTGTTGTAATTACTAGAGTGTCTGTATAAGTTGAATCAGCTAACATACCTATGAAGTAGTATGTTGTGTTTGGTTGTTGACCATTGTAAATAATTGCAGTGTTCGACCAGTTACTAGGGTAAGACAACCAAACATTACCTAGATCGTTTACATTCTTAACTCGAGTGTATGATGTCATTCTGCAACTTGGATTTGACATGTTGGTCCAATTATACTTAACTACTACATCTCCACCAGAACAAAAAGATTCCACCCACAAAGTATCTAAACCAGCACATGGTGGATAAACACAACTTGTATCGTTTACTTGAGCAAGAGGATTATAATTTGTAGCTAATGTATCTAAGCATCCTCCTATCGGTGGAGCACAGGGAGCAATCGTTAAAGTTTTTGTATATAGTGAACCGAAGTTTCCAAATGCAAATGCTAATGTATCTGCAAGTGAACAGCTGTCTGTCACTAGACACCATCCATTTGAAGGATAACTTAAACCGTCACCATAAGAATCGTATAAATTAAATGTGTATGAACCGAAAGGAACTGAGTCGATTAATTCTATAGCAGTGGGTTGGCCGTTAGCATAACCACCTCCACTAGCTATTGTTACTCCATACAAATCTATAATGTTCCATGATGTTTCGTCGGCATATCCGTCGAAGTTGAATTCAATGTTTATCTGTGTTTGTGCAAATAATACCGTCGGTATCAATGCTAGTGCTAATAATAACTTTTTCATAAAATTTAACTATAACTATTCTTTCTTATTTATCTTATACTATCTTCTAACTTGTCTATTTCCTTCTTTTTTTCCTTTATCTTTAATTGATCTCGTCTCCTTTGATCTAACTCCTGTTTCTTTTTTTGGATGTTAATAGACTGTCTAGTTAGGTCCTCCTTCTCTTTGTTAATCTCAACATCAATAACATCCTCTTCTTGTTCCTGGTGCATCACACCACCTCTACTAATCACTTTTCTATCAATACCCATCTGTGCAAAATTATTGTTTTGGATATCTTCACTAATACCCATAATCTCCTTCATCCTTCTTACTTCATCACTAATAGTCCTCATCAACCCCATGTATTATTAATTTTTTTATTATTTTTCTCATCTCTCCAATTACGGTAAACCCTAACTCATCACTAATATCAAGATTCTCAATTAATTCATCAATCTCATCTTTCGTCAACTTTCGCTCCCTAAGGGTCTTTTCGATCAATAATGTCTCGTCATTACTAATAAAATCTGTAATCCTCTCAGTAATGATAGACATTAATTTCATTTTCACCTTTGTACCCATCTCTAAATATAAATATCACATTATTCACAAATGATTCTTTTATAATAACCCACATATTTACTATTAAAATAATATTAAAAAAAAAAGAAGAAAAATGTTTTTAGATAGTGATTTAGATTTTGGTGTTCTGGTAGATTCCATAACAGAGGTTAAGGGTAATTGTAGAGGTACAAGTTGTTTAAGGGGTGTTATTGATTTCCTACACGAACAGATAGAATCCCTAGAGGACGAATGTGAGGAAAGAGAACGTGATGTTGATTTATTTAACGGAGAAGAATAAAAAAAGAGGACGAAAGTCCTCTTTTTTTATTATATGTTATTTACTATTATCTAATTACTTTTCTAATCCTACCCATCAAAGAGTTTATATTACCTATGTTCTTTGATTCGGTTAGCGCACTTTTATAATCATTACCCCAAGAGTCTTTTGTTGGTTTATGTGTTAATGCTTTATACTCTATCGACTCACCCATCATAAAAATCTCCAAATCTTCCTCGTCATCCCCCATATCTAAGTCAAACTCTTCACCTCCCATATCTAACCCAATCTCGTCATCCCCCATATCTAAATCAAACTCTTCACCTCCCATATCTAACCCAATCTCTTTATTACCACAAGTACACTCTTTTTTCCCTGAATTGGTTACATCGTGACCACCATCAAATTCAATAGATGCTAACATGTCATTATTATCCATCAGTTCCATAAAGGATATGTCACCATCTAACATTTGTTCTGGTTCCATCCCATCAGGAGCTCCCATATAGATACCCTCGGTATCTCTAGGTGTTTGACATTGCTCATATAAACCAACCCTAGTCGCTACTTTACCTTTATTCCCTATTGTCGTACGTTCAAGTGACCCATTAGCTCTCCTAATGTTATCTTTTTTTATTTCTAATTGAGTTTTCATATCTTTTCTTTTATAATAAATATACCACCGACTCTAAAATGACTTTTTAATTTGAATTTATCATTATTTTAGATATTTATTACCAATGAAAGATTTAATTAGACGTCACTTATTTGAGGTTGGACATTATGGGAACGTAATAACGAAAGATTTACCAAAGGAGTTGGATAACTCCCTTTATATATTGGCTCACTTTTTGGGTGGGTTTGATTTTATGGATGTTATTAAATTCTCTAAAGAGTCATCTCAAGAGGATGTTGAATTTCTGGGGGAGTTGGTTTCTCAGTTCCCATCGAAACAATATCAGATAATGCGCAACGTAGGGGGTTTTACCGAACTACGAAACTCTAAACAGTACCAAGAGATATTGTCTTTCCTTCTCGATGGTTTCTCCGTCGATAAAACACAGTTATCTGAGGAAGATGATATGTTAACAACCCCCGTTCCAGGGTCAAAACCAAATCTATCGGTGAGTAGTGGTAATTTTGATAAGGACGTTGAGACAGCCATTAATAGTCAATGGTTTAAGAAGTATGTGGACGACAATCAAAAGTCGGCAATTTTTAAGATGTGGGACGATGAGGGCGATGCTTGGTGGGATGCTTTAGATTTAGCTAGTGTTACTAGTGATAAACCCCGTGATTTCTCATACAATACCTTTGGTAATGTAATTAATATTATTTACCCTTTATTACGTCTGTCTTGGATTGGTGGTATTAGAAATACACTAGCCGGTAAATTATCATCTAAATTACAAACACTTCATTATGGTGATGTAACTAATCTTGAATATTATATTGTTCCGACCGGTTTTGATTACTCCTTTGAGGATAGTGAGGGTTTTGGGGGTAATGGTCATTCTTGTTGGTCTTTTGATATTTTCATTAAGGGTGATGGACGGTTTAACGATATTACGGTTTTGGACCTTTTACCAGAACGTAAATACCCTCAGAAGGTATACCATGAGTTTGATGATAACCAATGGGATTTAATAGAATCCGTTTGGGAGCAGAACAGTGGTGACTATCAAATCGTATTTGATCAATTCTGTAAAGTGGGGTTATTTGTTTTCTAAACAGTGTTACCCTTCTCAACCCAGTAGTAATTCTTCCCCATTGAGTAGTACGCATCGTGAGCTAAACCCTTCATTTTTAATTTACCAACCAACACTAACCTACTATGGTCCGTATTCTTAAGTCCAACTAATTTATAATCTTTACTATTATCTTTCATAATACAAAGATAAGAAAAATATTTTAATTACCGGATAACTTTCTTAGATTATTTAATCTATTTCGTACACTTTCCTTAAGTTTAAGGATTTCTTGTTCCTTCTTAAGTCTAATCTCAGGGTCATTATTTTCCTGATTTAATTTCTTTTGTTTGTCTTTACAATTACACCCCATGTTAATAAATAATATTAAATTATCTCTAAGAAAAGACTAAACTCTCTTCTACTGTTATATCCGTTGGTTGTTAGTCTTTCTCCCCACACTATCCCTTCTTCGTTAAATTTAGTATATAAACCAAAATCATATTCTAAAAACTGACGTACTATTCCGATAGCTTCCTTGATGTTTTCTTTAGGTATTCTATTACCTGTTATTACTATGAATTTATCTCCGTCGATATTCTTTAGTGAAAACCCTTCAAAAAAAGCAAAGTTCTTACTATGTAGGTTGAGGTTCTCATTCAACTCCTCAAGAAATTCGTTACCACTCTCATTAACTATTGGGTCATAGTATTCATGACCAATCCACTTACTAACATATGGTTCGGTTTTCGACATAATATAAGAATAAGAAAAAGTAGAAATAAAAAAAGGGTTCCGGTCCGGTGTATAATGGGCGTTCCATTTTTCTCTTTCTTTAACCCCCAGCCCCCTCCATACATTAATATATACAACGGGAAAGTGGAAAGGACATTCAACGGAGAAAATCTTTATCCTGAGTGATGTATTTATATGTAATGAAACTATTTGATTTATATGAAAAAATTAATGAATCTGAAGACGATGATTTAATATCAAAGATATTTTCTACTGATGAGAGGTGGGAGTTGGACGATTATGTATCAATGTTTAGTGGGTTAGATACTTTATACCAATATATGGAGATGAAAGGATATGGTGATCGTTTCATTTCACTTTTGAGAGACACTTTTGATGATTATTTGGGTGTGATAGAATCCCTTGATTTATCTTTACCTTCAACATCAAGAGAGGACGATGAACTTTTTACAAAACATATATTCAAACATGTGATTCAGGACTCCGCACAGGAGCTCACTTATGACGAATCAAAGGATAAAGTATTTATGGATTTAGAGCCAGGTGATGAGTCGGTTTTCTTCCGAATAGGAAGAAACTCTTGTATTAATCAAGTTAAAGAGGTTTTTACTGGTGAATTAGATATGTGGGAACCTTACGATACGTGGGGTACCCCTCTAAGTGACCTCCTTGGTAAAGATATGTTAGATGAGGATTCCTATGTGAAAATACTCAACCACCTTATTAGTAATTATGAAAATACTGAGTCTGGTGGTAATACTGGGATTCTTAAAAAGTGGAAAGAGGAGGGAGACACAGATAACGACTCATTTTACTTAACTAAAGATAAAATAAATTTCTTACTACAACACCCGAACAGGGAGGTATTAACTGATATGTTAGAGAGTACTAGTGAGTTAGAGGTAATCGTAAGTGACATTAGGGTGTCTTATAATGAAGCTTACAACCAGATTATGGTTAACTCGTACATTAAACAGTATTATGATATGTTAGAGGGTTCTATTGGTAAACCAATCTGGTCGGGTGAACGAGATCATTGGTACAGTAATAACAAAAGTAAAATATATGTTAACCGTTATGACGTCACTTCATGGGTGAAGGACTCTTATTACAATTCTATTTTAGGATATGATGTAGAATCTATTGATGTTTTGGAAGTTCTAATACATGATTTTAGTGACTTAGTGGTTGAATGTCCCCGGGAAGAAAGGTATCCGGATAACGTTGAAGTGTCTTTTAATGAACGACTTGGAGACTATATTTCTTAATTACCTATTAGTAGGAGTTATTTTTACCTTCTCAATGGACCTTATGGTTACCTACAACCCGAAAGTCTCTGAGATGTCATCAAAACCACTTAAGTGGACAAATACGCAAAGAATATTAACGTCGATATTGTGGCCGTTTGCACTACACTACTTTATTAAAGGAATTTTTGAGAAATGGGACTAGGTAAAGAGTTCGTTATACATGGCCTCAAGAGCACTAAACATTTTGTCGTTGACAAAACTTTTAGGGTCATCCAATTTCATATCCTTAACAGGGATATCAATGGGGATTTGTTTGTCTTCACTAATTGTCTCATAAATGAATGCCGGTTTTATGTTTAATTGTTTCCCAATAGAATCGGCTTGTATCATCTTAACACCATCAACAGTTTGTAACCCCCAGGCTTTACCAGTGGAATATGGTACCATTGTATAGAATAAATCCCTAACTTTATCTCTATCGTAACTAGAGACGTGGATTATGATTTTACCTAAGAAGTTATCGTCATAGACTTTCTCTACCCACACAAACTCCTCAGTATTCTCTTTCCCAGAGATTTTATTAATTATGGATTCGATACGGGTTTCCAACTTAACCAATGAATCTTTTATTTCTTTTTCATTACCAACACCCCCAAAATCGGTTTCCTGAGTACTCAACATATCCCCTAATGTCATACCACTATCTAAGAATAATTGTTTGAAGTTTTCGTCGGACATAAAGGTAGCGACCCCTTCCAAATCACCTCGACTTACATTCTTACTATCAGACCCTAAATTAATTGGGGTCTTACTCTTAGTTGTTTTTAGAGAAATGTTCGTGTCTCCCATCCTAATGTCGGTAATACCTTGTTGTTTACCAGTGTGCTCAACATCTAAACCCTCATCCTTTAATAACTTAGTTAGGATAACCTCAGAGACCGTCCCAAGACTATGTGGGTCAAATAAATTAAAAATTGTTAAATATCTAGCGTATCTAGGGGAAATTTTCCTAAATAAATCAACTAGTTCTTTTTCCGTCTCCCTCGACACAGCAACGATATCTCTTGACTCAATAATACCCATTAAGGTTTTCACCCTAATAACCTCTTCATTAATTGTAATAAAATTCTTCATCTATAATAAATATCCATTGTTTTAATAAAACGTTTTACCTATCTTTAATGAAAAAAAAAATATGAAAAATATATATGAAGATGTTGTGGGTGAGTACTTAAAAATGGAGGGTGGTAACTTTATTCAGTGGTTTGAGGGTTTATCACCAATACGACAAGAATTACTACTACTATTTATTAGGTAATTAACCTACTTTTGAATAGCATCGTCCCATTCCATATTAAGGTTAGGGAGATATGGGTTATCTCCATAACGCCGTAAGAGGGGAATGGGATTATCAACAATGGGGAAGATAACATTAATATACCTATTATTAATGAAGGTCTACCTCCCCTAACCGTCTTAAGAGATTTTGATAATCCGTACAGAAAAACAAACAGACTATATCCCAGGAAGAATATTGTTGCAAAAATATTATGTATTAGGGGTTGTTCCATTGTAAAGAACGTTAACCCAAACAACGACATTGAAGATATTGTTAATATTATCTTAAGTGGGTTTTGGTGTATCTTTATTATGTTCTCATCCACCCTTCTCTCCCCGTTTAACACAACCCCCAGGAAAATCATTAAGAGTGAATAGAACCAAATATTGGAGGTTTCCTCAACTATCCCAAAATAAGAGAGTGGTTGGTTAAGGATATTAAAATTTGGTATTAGGAGGTAACAAATAAGAGGTGATATAAATCCCAATATTATCGACACTCCGATATGTATTCTCCTAAATTTCCTAACTTCCCTTATTCCCATATTAATAAATATAAAAAAAAGGCCCTTAAAAAAGGACCTTTAATTAAATTTATTTTTGAGAGGTTTTAATTCTTCCTAAGACCCTTCCTTTCCATACCTCTTTTGGTTAAATCTTTCGATTTCTTCATTTGTAAAATTGCGTTATCATCATTACCACCATTACCACCATTACCATCATTACAACACTCTATTTTCATACACTCCAAGAATGATTTCCTAGCAACAATAAAACTCATCCATTTTGGACCAATGTTTTGTCCATTTGGGCCGGTTCCAGAAGTTATCATATCTCCTTTATGTGAGATTCGATTATCTAAAAAACTACAACCAAAATTATCGAACCCTGTTTGGATATTCGTTAGGAAAGTTAATTGTGTAGGATCGTAGGTAATATTGTTTACTGCCGCATAGTTAGCACTTTGTAACCCAGCAACCGCTGAAACGATACCTGAATTGGTAAAGCAAGTGTTACTATTATCGAATGTACATCCCGAAGGTTCATCTACGTCACAAGGGTCAGTATGTCCATCGTCTAACAACCATCCTGTTGGACAATCTGGTCCTGGGAACATATTCCCAACGGGTTGTCCACTATTACAACGAAGACAACTAATCATTAGAGTATTTGGTTCCTTATCTAAATCATCATGAGCTAGTGTAATTTCATCATCATTCCCAACATCAAAACTTGAACAATGGTCACCAGTCCAGAACGTCCCTTTTGGGCAATCATCACCTGGATTCGGAGCCATATGTTCTCCGGAATTATTTGTACGTTCCTCACTTAACCCCATCAACTTTCGTGAACGGATAATTTCTTCGTTTATTATATCTTTCTTTTTCATAGTGTATTAATTTAGTTTTTTTATTTAGTTTTCTTCAAAATTTCATTATATCTATCCAATTCTTCGTTAAGTCCTTTTTTTGGATTATCTTTTTTTAGTACCACTGTTGTACATTGTGATTGACAATCAGATGAAGACGTGTATATCCCCATTACATTTGGATCTCCCATTTGATATGTTCCAGCTGGATCAGGTCCAACACATGCATTAGTACCCATTGGTCCAGCAACTCCTCCCATACATGTCCATTCATCTTGTGGTGGTGGTGGCATACCACAACAACTATCATCTCCGTACCCCCCTGATGGTGGTATATTACCAGAACAATCTACCGTGGCATTAGTATCATAACTTGGAGAATTTGGGTTCATACATCCTGATATTGATGTCGTTCCTGTACCAGGTCCTGGACCTCCCGTTAATGGTGGTACATTAAGTGGTGAACAACCACACTCATTTGCTTGACATTGAGCCCATAACCCCATTTCCGTCTTTCTCGATATTTGAATATTGGTTAACGCGACCCCAGCTCCAGTTACCCCAGAGTTTAATTGATTTGTTGTCCAATTAACAACATTTTGTAAATGTTGACACCCAACACTATTATATCCAACCTCCCTTAAAGATAGGAAGTTACTCCAAGAGTTTTGTCCTCCTGTGTTTAAGTCACTTTGTGCACAAGTACTAGTCCATGTAAAATCACAAGTACTTAAACTATTTGTACTTCCTGGACATCCCGTTGTTATTTCAGGAAAGTCTTGAGTCCCCCATGGAGATGATCCTGAAGGTGTTATCTCTGTAATTTCAAAATAGATTGGTCCGTTAGGGTCTGATGCTCCAGCATCAATAACTTTCCCAACAAAACTCTGATCAGGTACTACACCGTCTATTGTAGCACAAGGCCATTCTCCACCACTACTAGGGTTATTACATTGTGTGGTTTTTACATTCATACATGTATTCTGACCTGGTCCTCCTCCACATTGAGCGATACAGTCTTGTTCAGTTGTAGAAGGACCTGTAAAATATGATTGAGGTTGTATTGCTGATTGTAAACAATTACCTCCTGTTGAATTGACGTATTGACCGGTTGGGTCACACCACCAATCACCTGATGTTGTTCCTGATGTTGTTCCTGATGTTACATTACCTCCACACGCTGGTGTTATTACACCTGGTTCCCAATAGTAAACACTTGTTGGTGTACCTGGTGGTAATGGCCATGAGAAAGCTGTTACTCCTTCTATTGGTGTTGGGTATTGTCCACCACCTGGAACTAATTGTCCAGAGTTTGCGGAAGCTACAAAAACATTTGTTACATTGGTTCCTGGGTCTAAATTACATACAACTGATCCTGGTGCGTATGTTGTGGTTGCGTCATACGGTTGTATACTGTTAGGTCCACCACCTTGTGCAACCATATCATCTGTACCTGGATCACTTATGTCAACACATGAAAGGTCACAACCGTAACTATTAGTTCCTAATTGTTCAGTCATGATACTTCTTTTATTGCGAGACTCGAATAATCTATTAGATTCTTCAATATGTTCCCTCTTGTTAAATTTTTCTCTTCCCATTTTTTACGTATTTTAATTCTTATTCTATAATAAATACCCAACCATTCAAAAAAGGGTCGGAATACTATCCAAAACAGCACGGACGAAGTCCGGGACGGTTCTAGTTAGGTTTTAATTAATACATCCATGAGGGTAAAACAATTAAGAAACCAACAATAATCGTAATCACCAAATGACCCATCTCAACTAATGGGAATCTTGTCTAATACCATCTTCCTTATATTTGTCAACAGGACAGGGAGGTAACTTATTACAACATCTACAGTCCGATATCCCCTCCACCATAGTTCCAGGACAAGTATTAGGTAAACAAAAGTCACGACACCAACAAAGGGTACCCTCCTCACCTTTACCAACATTCACAGGGTCGTTGTCGACACCCATAGGGCGATTACTCTTATCTTCCTTAATAACTTTTCTAACGATATTCATTAGATCAGATTCCTTTAGTTTTACGATTTTCTTTTTCATATTAATTTTAGTTTTAATTTTATTAGCAATTACATGCTTGTTTTTGACATTGTGAATATTTGGATTTTGCCATTTTCCCAACGAATTGGTTTTTGTGTGGGTTTATCAATCCACTGTTATTACCCGCGTCCCATATATCTTGGAATCCATTAAAGGGTCCTGTTTGAGGGTTAGGTGTGTTAGTTCCATAATTATTAATATCATTCATTATATCTAGTGCTTGTTGTTCTAAAGTACCCGCTGGCCAAGTGTAGTTTGAACAATCCCTATTGTTTATCCAGTTAGCCGCCCAAGTAGCATTAGGGTTTTGCCACCACTGGACCGCACATGGTGAAGCTGTTGATGTGTCACACGATGGACAAGCTGCCGTACAGTCAGTCATTGTAGGGTACTGACCATTCCCTGTTCCTGGATCGGAACAATTTCCTTGCCCATCACAATCAAATGAAGCTGATGAGTATGAAGGACATCCCGCAGCATGATTTGGGGGCATTGTCCCTGTCCACTTATTAAAATTGGATCCTCCTGCACAATTTTGTTGTCCTGTACTATTACAACATTCACAATCAATCATAGCAGGATAGTTATTAGGTCCCCCCGGAAGTCCCGGACCTTGAAAGTCCGCTCCTGGTGTACCATCATTTACCATATCAATAATAAAAGGTTCATTACCTATGTTAATAAAATCTCCAACTTGAGGAGGAGCCCCTGCTACCTGATGTTTTTTCATCCAGGTACTATAAAAATAATCTCCATTCAAATTGTAATTACCTGGATTTCCTCCACCCGACCAAAAATCCTCACAACTATCATTTATGGCATCTTTACATTTACACATTCTTAATCCATTTTCGTCATGAGTCCCTGGCATATTAATTTGTTCAGTCATTAATGTCTTATCGACCCTACCAAGTATTCTATCGTAGTTACTTCTAGCGTCTGTAAATTGTTCTGTTAGTGTTTTTAATTTTCTTTTCATAATTTTTTAATTTTTTAACAATTACACGCTTGTTTTTGACATAATGAATATTGACCTTTTGCCATTTTAGCGACAAATTGGTTTCTTTGTTGTCCCGTTAATCCACTACTATTTCCTGCGTTCCAAATGTCGTTCCAATCATTAAAAACATTAGGTGCTGGAGTAGGTGCAGTTGCCATTATAGCCATTGCTTGAACTGGTAAGTTATTTGCTGGCCAAGTGTAATTTGAACAATCTCTATTATTAATCCAATTTGCAGCCCAAGATGCGTTAGGATTTTGAAACCATTGAACAGCACAAGCTGAAGCTGGTGATGTGTCGCAAGCTGCAGGTGGAGGTGTGTATCCTGTAAGGGGTGTATCGTTTGCAAATCTTTTTGAACCATTAGAAGTATTTGCTGGACTTACATTTCCTGTTATTACAGCTAAACTTCCTACATTACAAGGACCTCCGGGATTTACCCCAGTAGCTGAATTATTTGTATGATCACTCACACACCATGTTTTTCCTACTACGGGGGTGGCATAAGTACAATTACCCCCTGAAGGAAGACAATTTGCCCCAATAGTAATTAATTTTCTATACCCATTTGTACTATATGTTCCATTTGCGTTTTGGTTTGGGTGATTGGTTACCCCATTAATTACACACGTAGTCCCATCCCAATACGAACTAGAAGTCATTACCCCATCTGCAGGTAGGGGACAATAATCAAAATTATACGCATCTGCAAATGGTTGTTCATTCATCAATTCTTTAATTGATTCTCTTATTATTCTTTAGTGTATTAATTTTTTCATTTTTTTATTTTTTTATTTTTTGATTTTTTGATTTTTTAGCAATTACATGCTTGTTTTTGACATAATGAATATTGACCTTTTGCCATTTTGGCAATGAATTCAGCCTTTAAGTTTATTGGACTTGTTGGTAAACCACTAGCATTCCCTGCTGCCCATATATCACTTGCGTCATTATAAGGTCCCATTTGTGGGGTTGGTGCATTTGTCATTATATCAATTGCTTGTTGCACCAAATGAATGGACGGCCAAGTGTAATTTGAACAATCTCTATTGTTTATCCAGTTAGCTGCCCAAGTAGCATTAGGGTTTTGGAACCATTGTGTTGCACAAGATGAAGCTGGTGTTGTGTCGCATGAAGTAGTTGATGGATCTACACAATCAAAAGATTCATTATCACAATTAGGACAAGGAGTACTCATTGTTGCGGGGTCTAACTCAATTCCACTACAAGTCCCACCTAAAATTGTTTTAACATACACTTCTCTCCATGTCCCCGGATGAGGTTGACCTACTTGAGCTCTATATCTGTGTCCTTGTACAGTACCAGGAGGTGCACACTTATACTGTTGCATCCCTCCATTACATCCTTTTACTCTTACTCTTATATTACCACTTTGTTCATTTATCAATTGTTTATCACTCCTACCAAGTATTTTATCGTAGTTAGTTCTAGCATCTGTAAATTGTTCTGTTAAGTTTTTTAATTTTCTTTTCATATTAATTTCCTTTTGTTTACAATAAATACATGTTAAATGGAATAAAACTGAATAACCATAAATAACACCCCAAAAAATCTGAGACAAAAGATATTGAGGGAAAAAATTAGTTTCCGTTAACAACAGACACATCAAATTCGATACCAATAACGGAATTAAATCATCCAACTTACAATAAAAAGGTTATACGTAAAAAGAAAGGTCCCGAAGGTCCGATTCTGTGTTAATAATGGATTTCTACCCTACAATAAGGTAAAACAACCTACTAGTTCTTTGATTTGGTTTGAGTAATTGCATTTGGACTATTAGGTAATTTTTTCTTACAAGATACTTTGTCCAATGTG
>TARA_R110000803_G_scaffold72574_1_pt1 | contig 17110 bp, 19 predicted proteins | sample TARA_R110000803 | Tara Oceans TARA_R110000803 (sample SAMEA4397772) | marine metagenome | biome: Polar Biome; feature: [SRF] surface water layer (ENVO:00010504); material: water (ENVO:00002006), including particulate matter (ENVO:01000060) such as... | depth 5 m | reverse complement strand
TCATCCCAACTATCATAATCAATCCCAACACCATAAGGTGGGGATGTGACAATCAGGTCTACTGATTGTTCAGGCATCTCAGACATAAATTTTACAGTGTCCGAATTGTGTATTTTTCCTATCATTTTTCTTTTTTTTATCTAAACATGGCTATTATAAAAACTAATAATGTAAATGGCCAACAAATTATTGAGAATAATCTTTCGGACATGCTAAATGTTTGTCCTATTATCGCCCTCATTATCACCTCAATAAAAAATGTCGATACCGTACCAATTAGTAGGTAAATTATAAAATCATTCATTTTCTAAGGTCTCTAAGGTATGTATTCTACGTTTTAAATACCATACCGCCTTTTTTAAGTCTTGAACAGGTGGGTTATCTTCTTTCTTACCACTTCTACCAATATACTTTAACACATTGAATAGGTATGCATCTCTATCTAACCCCCAAGCTTCGGCAACTTTAACCACTTCGTATACATTTTCTCCTCCACCGTAATGGTCAGGATGATTTACCATTTCTTTAATCATAACTAAACCTTTGACTTAAGTACGTAATAACCTTCTTGGCCAGACTTTTCAATTAATCCTGATTGAATACATTCCTCTAATATTCTTGTGGTTTCATCGATACCCTTATCTAAGATGTATTTAGAAATATACGTTATATGGATTGGTAATCTTAACTTACCTTCTAATAATCCCATTTCTTTTTTATCTATCTTCATATTTTTTTTTCTTTAATTCTTTACGTGCCTTTCTTTTTTTCTTATCAGATAAATTATCACTAACAGTATCTTCTATTACCGACTTATTATTTTTACTGACTTTTTTTGGTCTATTCTCTTTCCATAACTCTTTAGAACAATATTCCCATCCATTATTTACCATCATATGTGCTTGACCATCTTCGACACGTCTTACAACATCACCCCTCTTTACTGTTTTCATCCCAATCTTCTATTTTCCAATTATTATAAGGTATCATCTCCATACAATGTTCTTTAAGGAACGACCTATGTATATAAGTATGAGGATTATTTTCGACATTATCAAGATATGCTCCCCAAAAAGATAATGTTGAATTTGATAATATATGTTTATCGCATTTCGACATCAAATCTAAGCAAATATAAGGGTCTTCATCAATAAAATAGAACTGTGACCTAGGCATTTGACTCTGATAAAGAATTGCCTTAGCCCTTTCAATGTCATCTGAAAATACTAACACCCTTTGTTTTTTATTAATAACTAATGTTCTAAGCTTTTCTATAATCCAACCATACGGTACTTGGTCCACTCTCATAAAGTCAGTCTTATTACCCAATCTCATATGTAGTGATATTGTTTCGTCACTAAATAAAGACCCGTAATTGTGGTCTATCCACCAACGTAGGTCATCATCTAACTTTAATTTTTCAACTATATATTCTCTATTATGGTGCCAGTACTTCTGATTAAAAAAGTATCCTTGAAATAGGTATGGTAGCTTTACTAACTTATCTAAGTCAATGTACACACCACCTTTACCAGTATCGTAATCATATGCAGTTTCTTGACTAAACCACCATTTAAATGAGTTTGGTTTACTATCAAACCATGGTAATTGACTATACACATCACCTGGAGATATAGGTCTGTCCTCCATTATGTGTCCACCCCACGGTTCAAAATGATGATTACGTGACCATCTATGTAGTCTATAAGACCACCGTGAGGTCTCAGATTGATGGGTAGTCCAATAACCAAGTAAAGGACTATAATTCTTATCTTTAGCGTAAGATAGTAGTGTTGCAATTTGGAATAGCATATTTCCTAAACCACCCGCTAATACGACTGAGACCGTATCAGGTTCAATTACTACTGGCGTTATCCGTTTTAAAGGACCGTCATATTTACTGTCATCAACTTCATCATACGTCATTTCTCAATTATGTCTAAAATCTCATCTTTATTCATACCCTTCTCATAGTACTCCATAAATTTAGACGACCATTCGTCTATAATAAACATATCCGCACTAAAAAGTTTATCAATACGGTCTGAATCTGTTTTTAAAATTAAATCTTTAGTTATGTATCTTTTATTGAAACCCATTTGTGTTCTGAATTAAGTCTAACGCTAATTATATGTTTTTGTCTCCATTCGTTAGGAGATATCAAAGATAAGAAATAAATTCCATTTTTGTTCTCATATAAATGATAAATGTTACCAATTACCGGTTCAAAAGAATGTTTTGAATTATATATTACCTCATTAAGTTTGACCTCATCAACCAAATGGTTGTATTCATCAACCAATTCCTTATATTTAGCCCCAAAAGTCTTTTGGACCCGGTTAACTCCCCTCTCCTTAAATGCCCCAACATCGTCTAAGACTATTGCCGGTGCAGAAACACTAGAACCATACGGTAGTAAGGCTGCGTTGTATTTTTGGGTTTCTTCATCCCATACAATATGGTCTGGCTTTTTCAAAAGAATATTATTCTTTAAGTTCTTTTAGTTTAACTGTTTGAAAAATATAGTTCATTATTTTTCTCTTAACTAACGATAATAAAGAACCTTCCAATGGAAACTCATCAGTAAAAGTAATTTTAAATAATGGTAAACTTTCAATATGTTTTATTCTTTCATCTTCATTAAGTCGTATTCTATCTCTGGCACTGAATATTCCATGATTTACACCCTTATCCTCGACATCTTCTAATATTTTATAACAACCGATAAGAATATTATCAATATTTGAAATATTTCCTTGGTAGATTTTCTCAACAAAACATTTATTCTCTAAGGTTTTTTCTTTTATCGTCGTAATCTTATATTGATAGACATATAACTCATCGTTATATTCAAAATAGAAAAATCCTCGACCTGATTTTTTATCGACGACGGTGGCTTTGTTTTTAACTAAGTCTACCATTAACGACTCATAAACTATAGACCATAATGATTTTGCAATCATAAAAAGGTCTTTAAATTTATCGTTAGCGTATTCTGCGGTCTTAATAATTGACTTTCTTTCCTCCTCGGAACCAACCATAATACCATTGTATATTAAGTCAGTTATTAGTATCTCGTCATCACATTCTTTAGGTGATTCCTTTAATGTTATAAATTGAAAGTTTTTTTGGACTTTTTCCATACTGGCAAAATGAATTGCCAACTCTTGAAAAGTTGGGTAGATTTCTAAATTATCTAACTTTTTTTCTGCCCTTTTGACATAATCTAAAATTAAGTATTGTTTGTATTCAAAATCTATCGGCTCTTGTATTATCCAATCTAAATCCATAATAAATGTTTAAGAAAATATAATTGAGATTGGATGTTAATCAACTCTATATACAAAATACCAATTATCATTAATTCGTACTTCCGACTCTATACCATCATAATGCGCAATTGCTGGTCCAACACCATCTATATCTATAGAGTCTTCAATCAATGCCTCGACATCTATAAAATTAACCAAATTAAATCCATAATCATTAATATAACTTACCGGGTCTGACATGACATCATCTAACATACCTTCTACTAGATTGTTTATTGCTTCATCTGTTGGTGACCCTTCAGGTGACATCTTAATATCCTCAATATCGCTTTCAATCTCATCAATTCTTTCCTCTGCATCTGCCTTTTCTAACTCATCATCAGAATAGTAAGCAAGTTCATTAACCTTTGTTAGTTCTTCCTCTAATTTATTTACAATCGTTTCTTGTTCATCAGAAAGTGGTAATTCACTACTATCAAAATAGTCTTCAGGTGAACTATAGACCATATCCTCGAACATTTCCTCGAAATATTCTTTAACTATGTCGTTATCAATATGAGAGTTAATGAAATCAGGATTAAATGTCTCGACACCCATGTCGTCCCACATCTCCCTAAGATTATTTTTAGCCGCCTCTTCAGCCTCATCTTTCGTTGCTACCGCCCATACTGTATCGGTATAATCACTACCTAACCACTCAAATGTGTCTAACCCCATATGTGCATAGTCGGCAGTAACTAAGTTATATACAGATTCCCCATCTTCTATTGTAACACCATATTCATCTTCAATTGAATCGAATACCGCGTTGGCTTTATTTGACAAGTCAGTGTTATTATTGAGACTCCACTCATCATTATCTTTAATCTCTCGTTGTCTGTCTAAACGTCTACGTCTTCTAGCTTGTTGTTGTGCATTCCTAATCCTTTCTAACTCATATCTTGCACTTTCTTTATCTTTGAATATATTAATTTCTCTTTTAAACCTATCGTTAAGATAAGATTGTATCTCCTTATTAATTTTTTCCCATTCAGGTGTGTTTAGAATCCACTCGTCAGAAAATGATTTATCAGGAGCATCATAGAATGTTTGTTTACCGTCATAAGTATTTAGTAATGCAACCTTATAAAACCTATCGTTAGATTTAGCTCTTTTATTAATAATGTAGAATAACTTACCATCTTGATTGTACTTGTCAAAGTGCGTATCACCATTCATAGACGCAGTACACCATTTAGTACCGGCACCGTAATAACAAGACGCTTTATGTGTTTTTGGCGTTACGACAACGAAGTTTTCATCTTCATATACTTGGTCAGCATCAGATAACTCTTTAACTTGCCTCCTTAACTTATTCTCATGATTATAAATCTCACCCTTAATATCCTCTAAACTTTTAAAAAGGTATATGTCTTTCGTTGGTAGGACTTTTTGGTATTTTATGAAGTTTTGAATTATATCTTTGGCGGCCTCTAAATTAATATTACCCGATTCCAAGACATCCCCTAAAAACATTAAGTATTTATTATTCGTCGCTAAATCACGAGAAAGCATGAATATACTCTTTAATTCATCGTTGGTGAATTTATTTCTGAATTTCGATAGAAAATCGTCCTTCCTACCCTCAAGTAAAATTACTGATAGACTCATGTTATTGGTTTAACTATAAATACTACAGTTTCCAAGAATCTTTATCATATTCTCCCAATTCAAAATATTCAACGTGAGTTTCGTATATTCTATCCGCCAATTCTTTTGTGTAGTATTTTTGAAAGTTTTGAAACTCTCCTCGATACTCGTCATTTGGGTTTTGATTTTTATATGTATTTACCCGAATCACACTATTGAGACTGTCTTCATATCTTTCAGACTTTAATATTTGCGGTATCTTTTTAATATCCTCTTCCATATGTTCCATCCTAATATAATAATCAGGTCGTCTACCGATACCGTCCCATTCACTTATAAAATAATGTGGATAATCTTGAGACATCCTATCTTCAGTCGTTAAACTATTTAATACCCAATCACTAAATGACATACCATAACTATTATGGTTCGTATCTATGGTTTCGTCCAGCCAAGATGAAACTGAAAGCGAATACGGGTTACGTAAATTACAGATAATTGGATATTCTTCCATTCCTTTTGGGATTCCTTGCATATGTGTATGTGAACATTCGTCATTTACATGACAATTTTCATTATAATTACGTAAATCCTCACAACCTGAAGAAACTAAAAACGATTGTGTCGCTCGAGATGCACATCCAGCGGTGCCCCACCAAATAAATTTCCAACTATCACTACCATTCATATTTACAGATTTTTAAAATATTATATATTTATAATTAAACAATAAACTTTTTAAATTAAAAAGATACAGTATTATGGGATGTGGATGTAAAAATAAAGCCAACAGTGCACCAAAAGTTCAGGCGCAAAAAGAAAATGCTCAAGTAGCCGTTTCCAATGCAATTCAAAAACAAGTAGAAAAGTATTACGCGGTTAATAAAAAATAACCTACAGTAATAGAAAACTAACTATAAAGGGGATTAATTTCCCCTTTTTTTGTATTTATAATTAAATATTAACAATGGATTTAATTAAATTTTTAAAAAATGCCGATTTAAACGAGTTCATAGACACGTACTTTAATGAGGATGTTCCAAGTTTTATTGAATTTATAAAATCTAAAGGATTATTGACCTCTTTAATACAACACTTTGAAGATAATGAATATGATTGGTTTATACTTGCCTTATCTGAATACTTTAATGATGACCCTCAATTCGTTATAGACTATATTGTCTCTAACTATTTTTTAGATGTTATAATGGATGATAACCGATACTGGTTAAATATGGAGCGTGAAGATTTATCAAAGTTTTTTAGTGGTAAGTCTAGTGGAATATCTAATGACTTTATTAGAAAAATGTTAGGTGAGGATATTCCCGAGTTAAGTAATTACCACAATATACCTGACTTAACAGATATTATATCAGACTTAACCTCTTCAAATTTAAGTTCTCTTAAACAATCCGTATATAAGGAGGTTGAGTCTAGTGAAGTGTCGTTTGGTGGTCAAAATGATATCATCACATATGAAGTCATTAAAGATATGGACGAAGATGATTTATCAAAGTTCATAATAGACAATTCACCTGAAGTATATTCAAATTTAACTCAAACGTACAATAATGCTTATGAGCAAGGGTTATATGATGAGTTATATGGTGAAATTAAAAATGAATTAATAAGTTTATTTGAAAACAATACATTCTCTCGTGAAATTCCATACAATAAACAGACATATTCTTCTAATACCGGGACAGATAAACCTAAGGGAGTCATCGAATATAAGTATCAAGTTGATATTACTAATATAATATCAAAAGTAATTAAAACTGTATTAGGATGGAATGGACTCTATTCAGACTTTAATGACTTTGAATATTTTGGAGACTTTGAGGATACACTTCAAGGATATTTGGTGGAAGAAGGTGAATTATTGACCGTTAACTATCCAGAATGGGTGGATGATGATATACTAATGTCAAACATTAATGATATGTTTGAAGATTATATATAAAATATTATTTTCTTTCACTACTTTATATTTATCTTTTTAAAAAAAAGAATGTATGAGAGTTAATTCACTTATTATAGACGACTTCTATTCTAACCCTCACGAGGTTAGAGAATTTGCTCTAAGCCAAGATTATGATGTGACAGGTTCTTTCCCTGGTTTTCGTAGTCAACCATTTTTAAATGAAAATCTAAAAGAAGGTTTATCTGATATTTTAAGACCAATCGCTGGAGAAGTGACCTATTGGGGTGACCAATATACTGGAGCATTTCAATTTACAACTGCACAAGACCGTTCATGGATACATTCCGATTCTTATACCGATTGGGCTGGAGTCCTTTATTTAACTCCTGACGCACCACTAACCGCAGGTACTGGTATCTATAAACACAAACACTCAGGTTTAATGACTTGGGATTACGACGCACATAAAGATGATGGGTACGACCCAAAGTCTCCTTCAGAAACAGCTAAGGATGTTACTAAGTGGGAGCAAGTGGACAGATTTGGTAATCTATTTAACAGATTGATTCTATATAGAGCCGACAATTTTCATATATCATTAGATTATTTTGGTAAAGACATAAACGATGGTAGACTTTTTCAAGTATTCTTCTTTAACACCGAACATTAATGGAACTAAATTTTAACAATTCGCTAATCAATCCTAACTTAGACGTAGAGTCTATTCGTGAGGAATTTACAAATAATCGTGTTGTAGTTATTGATAATTTTTTATTACCCGAGGTAGCTGAAAAAATACATAAATACTTTACTGAAGATATGCCAGCTGATTGGTGGAGAGTTAGTAGTTGTCCGAAAGAAAATGGTGAATCAGGATTTGATTTAGTTATCAACCATGAAGACTATAAAGATGAACTTAAATCTAACTATATTCGTAGTATTGAGGCTTTTAAAGATGGTGAGTTTTCATATAACTTTCATAGAACGGTTGGTGACCATTCTGACTCATGTACCTGTCTTGAATGTAACTTTAAAAGTTGGTTATACTCAAAAGAACCTATCACATTTTTAAATAAGTCTTTGGATATGACCGTATCGACAACTGACGAAGTATTTGCTGCAGTATACCTACCTGGTGATTTCCTATCACCTCATGTTGATTCTCCAAATGGTAGTGTGGGATTTGTATACCAACTAACTAAAAATTGGAAACCACAGTTTGGAGGTAACTTACATTTCTTAGACCATGAAACAATGGATGTCGAAAGAGTTGAAGTTCCAAAATTCAATACTTTAACTTTATTTGATTTACCAAAAGGTGTCGGTAAATGGCACTACGTATCTCACGTTGGTCCAGGTGTTGAAGAGTTAAGACTCACTTACGCCGGGTGGTATAAATAATTCAGGATGTAATGAATTTAAAATGTCTATGTATGTTTCAACACAGTAACAACTCCCAACTGAAGTTTTTGTTACCCAACCATCTTTAACCCCGATAATTAAAGGCTTATAATGCCCATCATTACCCTCGTCCCATATCTCTTCATGAGATATTCCAAAATGCGAAACTAAATCATAAGATTCACTATGGTATGTTTCAACATATGTTACACCACTAAACGTTTCCATAATCTCTAAATTATGATTACGTGTGTCGTTTAACTCCCACGTTGGTAACAAACCTAAAAATGAATTTCCTCCATCCCATGTTTGTCTCTCAAAATAAACTAGTAGAATAAACTTATTATTATCATTTAATAAGTCTTTAAAGTCTCCACCTTTGAATCGGGTTACTTCCATCTCGGTCCAGATACCCAACTCACTAATGAACGACGTTCCCCTTCAGTAACAGGTAAGACTCTATGTAATGCAAATGACGGGAATACTATTACCGTTCCTTTATCTTTAGGTCCGTCAACTAAATGACTACCTCTCGATATTTGAAATAACCCTCCTTCATATTCCTCTTCGTTCGTTAATTGAACAATGATTGATAGTTTTCTATGTGGTACCCCTGGTCCAATATCACCATGCCAATCGTAATGACCTTTATTCGTTCCTTGATATTTTGTATATTGAATTTCATCACCAAAGCCAGATAAATCTAAGTTCCAATTCATTTCTTTATTTGCCGTGAGAGCCGCTTGAGATAGACGATTATAAATCCATTCAGTACCTTCTTTATACTCTATCCAACTAATAGTACTCATACGTATGTTTTCATTAACACTGAGTTCCTCTTCTGAACCAATCTCACCTGGTAGTTGTTGTGCGGACTCACCCCATTCTTTAATAAACTCAATCTCTTCATCACTAAACATGTTAGGGAAAGAGTAATAGTTATAATAATCAACTTCAGTGTCTCTGTGGTCGTCAATAAATGGATTTGAATAATACATAATAATTTCTTTAATTTAATACAATATAGATTATCATTAACTAAAAATAAAGTTTTCTATTAATAGTAAATGAAAATATTAGGATTAAGTATTGGGCACGACGCATCTGCGTGTTTAGTTATCGACGGTAAACTCATATCTGCGATTTCATCAGAACGAATTTTAAGGGAAAAGAAATCACATAGGTTGACTTGGGATGTTATAAATTATGTCTTAGAACCAAGTGGTTTGACTATTGAAGATATCGATGTCGTCGCGGTTGGTAAGTATACCCCATCAAGCGATGAGTTTGTCCGTATATTTTACAAACCTGAAGACCTGAATGAATATCCGTTCTCAAGTACACACCCAAATTTTAATTCACTCTTTAATGAAAACTCATATGTCGATGGTTTAGGATACGAAATATTTGTTGATACCCATTTTTATAAACCAACTATGGATTATAAACAACAAGACTATGTTACCTGTAAAATATTATTTGATAATAATATAGAAAAGGAATGTATCCTTATTAATCACCATATGGCACATGCATCATCAGTATTCTACACCTCTAACTTAGAAAAATCATCAATATTTTCTGTGGATGCCTCGGGACTTGAAGGTCCTAACTCTTCAGGTTACTTTTTAGGTGACGGTAACAGTATACAATATCTTGGAACACCAGGACTAATGGTTGGTTCATTATACAACGCAATGACTGAAATATTATCTTACGGTTCAGGATTAATTAAGGCAGGTACTATGATGGGTGCAGCATCATATGGTAAGCCATCTCAGAAAGTAATTGATAATTGGGAGAAGATTGTTGAACCAATTCAAAATCGTAAATTACATGCCGATGACATAACATTTAATTTATGGGCAGCATCTTATATTACTGAAAAACCAATAAAAGAATTGATGTTTTGGCATGAGGAAGATAGTAAAATACTCTTAGACCGATTACATAATTGGTCTTATCTAAATTATACCATTGAAGGTGATTACCCTATAGATAGTATAACTAATTTCAACTACGCAGCCTCAGTACAATATGTATTGGAACGAGCAATTATTAAGTACACTAATGAATTATTTGATTTAACTGAAGGACTTAATAATGATAATGTGTGTTTAGTTGGTGGCACTATATTAAACTGTACGTCAAACTATAAGACACTAAATGAAATGAAATTTAAAAACCTTCATCTATATCCGGCAACTGGTGATGATGGTACTGCTGTTGGAGCAGCACTGTATCAATCTCACCACTTAGCTAGAGAACCTCGACACACATATTCAACATCTGAGGTTTGTTATACAGGTATAGAGTATGATGACTTAGACGATGGTTTAGACTATGATGAAGAATTAGTTGCAACAATGTTGTCAGAATCTAAAATAGTTGCATGGTTTCAAGGTGGTTCCGAATTTGGCCCACGCGCTTTAGGTCATCGTTCTTTCTTAGCTAACCCAACTAACCCAAAGATGAAAGACATACTGAATAAAAGAGTTAAACATAGAGAGTGGTTTAGACCCTTTGCACCTATAGTATTAAAAGATAGATGTTCAGAATGGTTTGACATTAGTGTTGATTCCCCTTATATGTTATACTCCTGCCCTGTAAAACAACCATGGTTAATACCTGCAGTTACACATGTTGATAGTACCGCCAGAGTTCAGACATTAGATGAAAAAACAAATAGTAAATTATATAATCTTATAAAAAGATTTGACTTGATTACAGGTGTACCCGTAATCTTAAACACATCACTTAACGTAAATGGACAACCTATAGTGGAAACACCTAAAGAGGCTTTAGAACTCTTCCATAGTAGTGACATAGACGCAATAGTTATTGATAATAAAATGTTTTTAAAATGAAAAAGCAAAAAATAATAGATTCATTTATTTTTTTTAATGAATTAGACCTATTAGAGTATCGTTTAGAGTTACTATACGATAAAGTAGACCACTTTATATTAGTGGAATCAAACTTATCACACACAGGTGATGATAAACCATTATATTTTACCATACATAAAAAAAGGTTTGCAAAATATTTGGATAAAATTGTTCATATTATAGTTACCGATGTTCCAAAGAATCTAACTCAACCTGAGATTGATGAGTTAGTTGAGTTACCCGAAATTAGAAATATCAATTGGGTTAGAGAACATCACCAAAGGAGAGCTATTGAACGTGGTCTTAAAAAGATTGATGTGACTTATGATGATATCATTTTTGTGTCTGACGTTGATGAGATTCCAGATTTAGATAAGTTAGATGAAATTAATAAACTATTACCTTATGGTCCTGTCGTATGTCAACAGCGTTGGTTTATTTGGAGTACTAAATGGGAGAAAGATTATATTTGGTTGGGTTCAACGGCTTTTAGTTATTCACACTACCTTAATAATAATGATATATTTCAACACGTTAGGAATCGTAGATGGGATGAAAACTCACCAAAGTTTAGTACCGTAGTTTCTGGATGGCATTTCTCATGGTTTGGCACACCTGACTTTATTAAGTCTAAAATGTTTGCGTTCGCACACACTGAAACCGCTACAGATTTCTTTAACTATAAAAGAAATATTGTTTATTTAATGTCGGTTGGTTTACCACCTGAACTACCTAAATTTGATACCGAAAAATTAACAAAAGTAACCGGTGGGTATCTACCTCCAATGAGAGATAAAGTCGACTTATTCGATACCGAATCCTACCCAAAAAGATACGATTGTGTAATATTCAATGATGAAATTGAAATATTAGAATTTAGACTTCAAGAAATGGATGCTCATTTAGATTACTTTATAGTTGTTGAATCACGATTTACACATACAGGTCAACCTAAAGAATTGGTATTTGAAAAGTATAAAGATAGATTCACTAAATACGATAAAAAACTAATCTACGCGGTAGTTGAAGAGTTTCCTGAAGTACCCGAAGGTGATGACCCTAATTGGTTTAGAGAGAATTACCATAGAAACTCAATTAAGGATGTATTAATCAGTCTGAATATTAGAGACCAAGATTATATCCTTATCTCCGACGTTGATGAAATATTTGAATCTTCCACCTTTGACTCAACCATTAGTGAATTCGAACATATTGAATTCGACTTCTTAACTGTTAAACATAGAAACTTCCATTGGAACTTTGATTGGCAGTTTAACGAACCTGATTGGTATGGTACACAAATAACTAAGTGGTCAAAGCTTAAAAACGCTCAACCTCAGGATTATAGAAATATAAATAATAAACCTAACCATTACCTTAACAACTATCGAGGTTGGCACTTATCTTGGTTTGGAAATTCCGAGCAGTTAATTAATAGACAAAAGTCTATAGCTTTTCAGGGGATAGAAAAAATGGATACTGACGAAATTAATAACCGTATCGAAAAGGGTATTAATGTCTATGGTGAAGCTAATTTATCAAGTACAGAATTTTGGGACTATTACCCAAAGAATAAATTATTTTTAGAAGAGATATTATTCACCTCTAAAAATAATTTATCAACTTATTTATTGGATATCGAATAATTACTTCAATCCTTGTAGAACTGATGGGGGGTATTTATTTATCCCCCTAATTTTCATAGGTATCCTATATGACTCCTCTATTGTTATATTTTCTACTCTTTGTTTCCACCAATACTTAGTTCTATCACTCGCAGTCTCGTTTACCATCATCTCAATTAGTATGGGAGATTTATTGTTTTTAAGGACTACCAACCTACTAAAGTTGGACCAATATGAACCGATAAAAACTTTACATTCGGCTAGTAACCAAATCTCATAGATAATCTTTAACATATCTTTCATTTCGTAATTTAAAGTTTTTTCTAAATGTACTGGGTCTCCCTTAACCGTTTTAATATCTAACATTGGTAGTCTTTCTTTAATAATATCTACTAATGGGGGATGGTCAGTACAGATTAAAACTCTTGAATTGGGTGGAGTGTTATTTTTAATCGCTTCAACAAATAAATCAACATTTTCATTTTTTATTTCAGGTACGTCACCCCAATTCCAATTTGTTCTTAAGTGAACACCTATTAGATTTTCAACCCCTAAAGTTAGTTTAGATTTTAAATAGATATAATTTTTCTTATACTCATCTTCCAAATCAAAAATGAAATTTAAAGCATAAATGAATGCTTCATTTTCAGGAATACCTTCCTTTTCTAATTTAGATTTATAGATTGGATTTTTATAAATTTGTGATATGAAATTTTGATTACCGTATACTGATATTACATCAGAATTTGGATAATGGTCAGATATAGTACCACCTGTAATTATATTAGAGTATTCGTTATAGGAAGACTCTAAATTAAGTCTACCTCTTTTATATGGAGAATTGTACCAATCTTTTTGCCACCAATGATAAGGTGATGTAAAAACTTCAACAAATGAAATTGGCTTAAAATCTTCAATACGGAATTCATAATCATTAACATATGCAAGTATAAATGTGGAAATCGCACCGAGAAGTCTATCCCCCATACCACCTTTATTTGACCTATAAACTAAAAATTTATTTGAGTTTTTTGGTGTGTAGTTTTGTACCATAACTTTTTTATAAAATTATAATACAAAACTAATAAAAAAAAATAGATGCTATTACATTAGACCTTTATCCTTAGCAATTTTTTCTAACTGTCTAAGTTCAATATCTTTTTCGTCTAAAATCGTAGTCTGTTGTTGAATCGCCTCAGTCAATACCGCAACTAATCTATCATACTTTACGGTAAGTATACCACTTGGAGTGTGAACCACTAACTCAGGAAAATATAATTCAACTTCTTGAGCAATAACACCCAATTCTTGAATTGTAGTATCCGAATTTGTTGGTTTACCTTCAAAGAATTCCTTCCAATAGAATGATACTCCTCTCAACTTTAACACCTTTAATAGTGCCTCGTTAATTGGTTTTAAATTAGTCTTAAGTCTTCTATCTGACGGTGAACCCGCAGAGCCGGCACCACCTTGTGGTCCACGAGGACCTTTACCTCCCGTTGGACCTGTTCCCCCTTGTCCACCGGTAGAACCTCCTGGTGCTGCTGAGTTACTAAATGGACCTTTAAGACCTTTATTACCTTTACTTCCGGGTAGACTATTACCTTGAGCTCCTTGTGGTCCTTGAGCTCCTTGATTACCTTGAGGTCCTGTGGTTCCTTTTTGACCCTTCTGTCCTTTTTGTCCTGTTTCTACGTCACCTGGAGGACCTTCTGGTCCTTTTGGTCCTGTACCACCTATCGGTCCTTTTAGTCCTGCAATTGCTGCATTAGGTCCTTTAGGACCCGTTGGTCCATTATTACCTGTTGGTCCTACAGGACCACCTGAACCTCCACCACCTTGATTTGAATCTCCTTGCGGACCTTTTGGTCCTGGATTTGCAGCTCCTTGTTCACCAGTATCTCCTTGATTACCTTGAGGTGACGCTCCTGTAGCACCTCCGGGTCCTTGTGGTGAGCCTCCAATATTACCTTTAAATCCTTTGTGTCCTTTAAGTCCCTTTGGTCCTGCTGGTCCTGTACCACCTTGAGGTCCGTTATTACCTCCAGGTCCTGTCGGACCACCTGAACCACCTGGCCCTTGAGGTGACGCTCCTTGCGGACCTTTTGGTCCTGGATTTGCAGGTCCTTGATTACCTTGAGGACCTTGAGGACCTATTGGTGAGTTACCTGTAGCACCTCCTGGTCCTTGTGGTGAACCTCCAATATTACCTTTAAACCCTTTATGTCCTTTAAGTCCTTTTGGTCCTGCGGGTCCAGTACCCCCTTGAGGTCCGTTATTACCTTGTGGCCCTGTCGGTCCACCTGAACCACCAGGTCCTTGAGGTGACGCTCCTTGCGGTCCTTTTGGTCCTGGATTTGCGGCTCCTTGATTACCTTGAGGACCTTGGTTACCTATTGGTGAGTTACCTGTTGCACCTCCTGGTCCTTGTGGTGACGCTCCGATATTACCTTTATAACCTTTATGCCCTTTAAGACCTTTGGTTCCTTTTTGTCCTTTATTTCCTTTTGGTCCGTCATTACCCGTCGGACCTGTAGGTCCTCCTTGACCTCCTGAACCTGGAAATGCTGAACCTCCTGGACCTTGTGGTCCTGGATTGGCAGCCCCTTGATTACCTTGTCCTCCTCGAGGCCCTAATGGTGATGCTCCCTGATTACCTTGTCCACCTTGTGGTGACGCTCCGATGTTACCTTTACGACCCTTAAGTCCTTTGGCTCCGAGATTTCCTGTAGGTCCTTTATTACCTTGCGGTCCGTCATTACCTGTTGGTCCTTTATCTCCCCCGGGTCCTGCGGCACCTTGGTTGGTTGAACCTATCACCCCTTTTGGTCCTGTGTCAGCAGCTCCTTGTGGTCCTTGACCTCCTTGGTTACCTACCGGTGAGTTACCTATATTACCCTTTGGTCCTTGCGGTGATAGACCAATTAAACCTTTATGACCTTTTAATCCCTTTGGTCCGGTTGAACCTTTAATACCTTTATTACCTTTTGGTCCGTTGTTACCTGTTGGACCTACAGGTCCACCTTGACCCACTGGACCTAAAAACGCTGAACCTCCCGGACCTTGTGGTCCTGGATTAGCGGCTCCTTGCGGTCCTTGTGCTCCTCTTCCTGGTTGTGGCGATGCCCCTTGGTTACCTTGTCCACCTTGTGGTGACGCTCCGATGTTACCTTTATAACCTTTATGTCCTTTAAGTCCCTTTGTTCCTTTTTGTCCTTTATTTCCTTTTGGCCCATCATTACCTTGTGGTCCTTTATCTCCTCCAGGTCCTGCGGCTCCAGTATTAGTTGACCCTATTATCCCTTTCGGTCCTGGATTTGCATCTCCTTGTGGTCCCCTTCCCGGTTGAGACCCTTGAGGTGATACCCCTTGTGCACCACCACCACCTTGTGGTGAAGCTCCGATGTTACCTTTACGACCCTTAAGTCCTTTTGGTCCAGTATTACCCGTCGGTCCTTTATTACCTTGTGGACCTAAATTACCTTGTGGTCCTGTATCTCCTCCAGGTCCAGTAGCACCTTGATTTGAATCTCCTTGAGGTCCTTGTGGTCCTGGATTAGCGGCTCCTTGTGGACCTTGTGTTCCTCTTCCTGGTTGTGGCGATGCACCTTGGTTACCTTGACCACCTTGTGGTGATGCTCCAATAGTACCTTTAATACCTTTACGTCCCTTAAGACCTTTGGTACCTTTCTGACCTTTATTTCCTTTTGGCCCATCGTTACCCGTTGGACCTGTTGAACCTCCGTCACCACCTGAACCCGTAAATGACGAACCACCTGGACCTTGTGGACCTGGATTTGAGGCTCCTTGAGGTCCCCTTCCCGGTTGATTACCCTGAGGTGACGCTCCGGTTGGTCCGATTGGACCTACTGGTGACGTACCTATGATACCTTTGGTACCTTTTAATCCTTTCGGTCCGGTTGAACCTTTAATACCTTTTGGCCCTTGCGGTCCATCATTACCTGTTGGTCCTTTATCACCACCTGGACCCCCAAGACCTTGGTTCGTATCTCCTTGATTTCCTTGTGGACCTGGATTTGCAGCTCCTTGCGGTCCTCTTCCTGGTTGATTACCTTGAGGTGAAGCTCCTTGATTACCAATTGCTCCTTGTGGTGATAGTCCTTGTGGTCCAATTGGTCCAACGGGTGAAGGCCCAATTAATCCTTTATGACCTTTTAACCCTTTAGTACCTTTAGTACCTTTAGAACCTAACCCACCTTTTATACCTTTAGGTCCTTTGGCACCTAAATTACCTTTTTGCCCTTTATCTCCACCGACACCTACAGGTGCTAATGGTCCTTTGTCTCCACCAAGACCTGTAGGTCCACCTGAACCACCTGAACCTTGTGTTGAATCTCCAATAGGTCCCGT
>TARA_R110000803_G_scaffold94802_2_pt1 | contig 17157 bp, 15 predicted proteins | sample TARA_R110000803 | Tara Oceans TARA_R110000803 (sample SAMEA4397772) | marine metagenome | biome: Polar Biome; feature: [SRF] surface water layer (ENVO:00010504); material: water (ENVO:00002006), including particulate matter (ENVO:01000060) such as... | depth 5 m | reverse complement strand
GCCATTTAGGTTCAGATATTAGTAAAAAAATTATTAACGTAATTAAAAATCATTTTAAAACAACTGACTCATATGGGACGAAGGGCAGGAAAAAAGAATTTTTAGCAAGAAAATATAGACAAGCACTAGCGACAATCCCACGAGTACTTAAAAAAGTCGCTAAAAGCATGGGTCCGGACCAAACATTAGAAATGATATTTAAAGTACTTGATAACCCAAAATTAAATGATCAGACATTAGATTTTATTTTTAATAAATATTTTAAAAAAATTGACTCTAAAATGAGAAAAACTTCAATTTTCTCAGACAAAGGGGAAACAGGATATCTTTTTGAATTAAGCAATAAAATTTTAAATGTACATAAACAATTTTCTGAAGATCAAGCTAGCGATTTAGCAAATTATTTGTTAGATAATCTCAAAGCTTATAATTATGAGTTAGCCTTCAAACGGGTTTTTAGATCATCGTTGTGGAGTGCTAACTTAGGACATGTAGTTTTTGAAAGAATACTAAGCATGATTAATGTATCTGAATTTGAAAACTATGACAGCCCTAAAGCCAGAGATGAGTTTAAGCGCTTTAATGACCGATTCCCCTTTAAAGCTTTTACAAGCATGCTAGACATGAAAAACCAGCATGCTGCAAATGCTTTTTTTGAAAAATACAATTTAGGTATATACGACACATTTTTGTTTAATTTTACTAATAGAGCAAAATCACAAATGAGTGGTGCTGATAATGTAATGAGCGCATATAATGATTCTTATACTGGCGCGCTTTGGAATATATTTACGCAAGCGAATAGTAGTAATTTGTTACCTCAAAACGTTAAAGATGATTTAGTAAAATTAAAGATAAGCAATTCAGAAACGATGTCTCACAAAGATTTGCATTATAGCAATTCCCCCTATAAAGATTTTTATAGAAGTGACATGTCGCAAGCAGACAAAGAAAAAATAGGCATACAGAACATTTCAGAAGAGTTAAAAGCAGCTGCCGAAGTATGTGATAGATATTTAAGCTTCACAGCAGACGGTTACTTTTATAGAGAGTTGTTTAATAATATTGCTAGCAATGACACTTCAGAAATCAGAAATATCGTAGTAGCTAAAATGAAAGAGTACTTAGATAATCACAACAAGCTTTTTGATTCTTTTCCTAATTCCAAGTCAATGAATTCAACTATGTATAAAGAAATCATACAAGTCGTTGCAGCTTTTCCCCCCGAAGACTCTATAGCAATGTTAGATTCAATCAAGGGGTTAAGTCGCCATAATGATTATTATTTTGTTTACAACTTTATATCTAGCGTAAAAAGTCTAGAAAGGGGTGACGAGTATTTTGTTGAAATTTTTGATTGGGCAAACATTAGAGCGAATGAGAAAGCCGCACGCGGCGAAGATACACAAACATTTCTTAATAGACTTTCACGAATGGTATACGGGGGTTATGACGGTATGAAAAATCGTGGCCAAGCGCAGGCCAGTTATAATCTTTATAAAAAAAATCCACAAGTATTTTTAAAATGTTTAGAATACGCATTTTTATATCTGGATTATAATGATGCCCGGCATCCGCAGGAAGAACTATCTAAGATGCTCCCCAAACTTGTTAATCTAGACATAATGACATATGAACAAGCTTTAATAGAGCATAATGAAATAAATAAAAAGATTGAAGAGCTAGGCATGAAGCTGCTAGCAGATGAAAAATTATCTGAATATAAAGTCAAGTCAATGATGACGTCCCATTCATCTGGTGGTTATATATCAATTCGAATGCTTGAATCACTTAATCCCGATAATATCCTAGATGATGATGTAATGGAGGCAGTGGATGCGTTTGAGTAAAGTATAGAATTTAAAATAATTGTTTAAAATGTGTTACAAGGTTGCTGAGAATGCATTTTAAACATACATAAAATTTGCATGTGTATATTTATATAATAAAGAGGAGAGGCTTATGATTGCAATTCTGGTTGGTTTAATGTTACAAAGTGTATATGCTGAGGATCCTAGCACTGTTGATAATGAAAAAGTTAATGCAACTATAGTTGTTGAGGCGCATAGAGCTCTTGAAGTGTATGTAGCGCCTATTGAGATGTCAATACACTCATCTGCTGTTGAAGCTATTGTATCTGATAAATCTGTTTTTAGTTATACTAACAGTTTTTGGAGGAATGCAAAAGTAAAAAACAAAAGAGGCACATGGGAGCCGATAACAATGCATCATGATGTAAATGTTTATGACAAAGATACGATAAAGTACGCATGGGATGATTGTGACTATGTTGCTGATCATAAGAAGTGTGGTTATAAGAATAATCATATGACTATTGAAACATTTATAACGATTGATGATCATCAGATAGCTGTTGATATGATTCTTTTTGGACCAGACATGACTGTTATTAATCAGTCAACATATACTAGTCAGTCAAAAGTTAATTGGATACGCCAACAAGAAGTCACAGTCATACAACAACAAGGGATGTTGGGATCACAAACAATGATGAACAAGCCAAAAGAAGCATTGCCTTTAAAGTGGTTGATACCTACAAACTTAATGAATAAACATATACATCAAGCTTCATTAGGGCTTTGGACGGGTGCTAAGATCGATTAATAATCTTTCCACGCGTTCTTTTTGCGATCTGACAGGTAGTCAAAGTTATTTTGATTTGCATATGCTTCTTTTTCAAAAGGAATAGACATATAAGCGTCCTGGCTGTTCATTCCTTGCATTCTAGCTTTGAGCCAATACCATATATAGAGAGTATAAAAGGGAACAATCCAGAGTTCTCTTTGTTGCTTTAAATGTATCTTTTCATGATTCATGATAACAGGGTGATCGCATGCTTCGTTGATCACAATAAACGGGTATAATGTGATTGCACATACATCTATGTAAACAGATAGTAATTTTGTGATTAGATTTGACTTAATGATGATAGGTTTCATAAAAACTCCTAAATTCCTTTAAACTTTTGTTTAGATTGTTATAATTATGCTAGTAAACAATTAATTTCACAGGAGAAATAACAATGCCTACAAAGAAAACAGTAACTGCACCGGTATCAAAAAAGCCTATTGCAAAAAAAGAAGTTGAAGCAGTATCACATGATCATTCTGTACTCGAGTCAGATATCGATAGTTTAAAGAAAGAAGTTGCTAGTTTAAAATTAGCGCTAGCAGCGTACGCTACGCTCGAAGCTAATATTAAGTTACTTAAAGTAAAAGTTGATGAGATTAATTCTAATGAGACTTCATTAGAAGACGATAGATTAACAGAACTACTACAATCAATAAAAGCATCAAGTTCCCAGCCTGGGCCTTTGTCTAGAACAATAAGAATAGCTGCATCAAAATTATTAAAAAACAAATAATCATTTGTTGTAATTAAATGCATTCTTAAGTAATATATAATAGTAGGCCCGTTACATTGCATAAAGCTGACCTCGCCAGCGTGACGGAATCTTGCGAACAAGTAAACTCTAAAACAAATCTAAAAAATAGGAGAAAATTATGCCAGCAGTAGAAATTACGGACACAAAAGGTCTGATTCAAAAAACAGGAACAGGGGTAACATCCAGTTCTTCAATAACACTAACAGCAGGTCTTAACGCTAAGGATGCAGCTACAACATTAAAAGGCGATTCTGTGCTTATTGTGGGCGCACAATCAGATCCGGACGCGTATGCAAACCCTTTTGAGCAAAGTGCAACACAACTTTTTCCAATGGGTACAAAGCTTCAATACGGTGATAGAACTTTTAGATATGCTTTCTCAGGTGAAGCAAACAACGCCGGTGTGCTTATCGAAGGCGCGGCTTTAACCAATCCGCATCACAGAAACATAGCAGTTCAGGCAGCAACAACTGCTGGAGACAGAGCAGTTTCACTTACAAAAGGTGCAACAGCAATCACATTAAATCAATTTGCAGATGGCTACCTTCATATTAATGATGATACAGCTGATGTCAATTCTCAAGGTGGGTTATACAGAATTAAGTCACATGCAGCCAAAGCTGATGCAGGCACACTAGCATTTGTACTTTATGATCCAATTCCTGTTGTTGTCCCAACAACAGGAATTGCAGATTTAATTAAAAACATCTATACTGATGTTGTTAAGACAGCAACAACTCCTGTCAGTTCAGTTTTAGGCGTTACTCCTATGGAAATAGCTAATGATCGTTATTTCTGGTTGCAAACAGGTGGTCCAGCTTCTGTATTGTGTGCTGATGCAGCGCCAACTATTGGTGAGCCTGTTACAAGAAACACAGCAACTGCAGGATCGGTTCAAGCAACTGCTGGAGGTGCTGACAATCTTAACGACAATATTGGGCGTTGTATTGTGACTAACGGTACCGGTGACAACATTGTTATACAGCTTAATTTAGATACTTAATTAAGTAGTTATATTTAAGTTTAAATAATTAAAAGGCACTCCTTGTGAGTGCCTTTTTTTATGTTTTCTGCAAACGAGGTTAAAATCTATGATCATTTACGTTCGCACAGGTATATTTAATAAGGTAAACTTTACAGGAGCACAGAGATGTCAAAATTAAATCGGAAACAACTACAAAAAATGATTCTTAAAGAATTCAAAATGATCGGTATGACTGGCATGCAGCCAATTGGTAAAATCGGTGCATTTTCACAAGAACATAAACACAATGCATCCGGATGCGACGCATGTGGAATGAGTCCTTGTGGTTGTGATGAATACGAAGATGATATGCCTATGGATAATGACATGGATGCACTTCTTCCAATGCACACATCAGACTCAACTCCAATGATGGGTGGTTCTTCAATGGGAAATGTTTCTCGTGAAGACTGCTGTGCTGCTGTTATGTGTCTTATTGAATGTTGCTCTTGCGAAATAACAAAAGCTTCTCTCATGGAATGCTGTGAAGATATCATGAGCGGCGACTACGACAGATAATGAAACTAACAATCAGAAAACTGCGCGATCTTATATCTGAAGAGTTAGAGCGACTTTCTTACGCCAGCAAAGAAGATGGGTTTACTTACGGAATTGAACATGTAAGTAACAAAGATCAGGCTGCAAAAGATATTATAGGTCATACATGACTGTCTCACGTTAAGCGGAAGGATTCTGCTTTAAATGAGGTTGGTGAAGTAATGTGGCATTCATTAAAAAAGAATGGTGATATTAACTTTTATGATGTTAGATGGCCAAGTGGTGTTATTGAGACTGATATACCCACGATGATGCTGGAAAAAGTAAAAGACTCAGATGCTGTTGATGAACTACATGAAAAGCATGGCGTTGACATGCATGAAGAAGGGTCAGATATCAGCGAAAGAAAGTATAAAAAGAAAAAGAAAACTAAAAAGAAAAAGAAGAAAAAGCACAGCTTGTATCCGTATGTATTTGGGTATGGCTCTGGTGATAATGACTTTACCGGCGAATTTGGTGACTTTGGAGGCGGCTTCGGTGACGGAGGCGGAGGTGGCGGCGAATAGTTTCTATAATATTAGACAGTCCTGTTGAGTTTGCATATATATTAATGAAGAAGATTTTTAATTTTAAGAGGATGCAGCATGGCTACGTTTGCGCAAATTACTAACCCAACACCGTTTGGTTTTTATGATGCAGAAGGTGACTTTATCACTGAAGCAGATAACATGGTGACGTTTATTAAACGAAAGATGGGTGATGACATTCTTTCTGTTGAATTAACAAAAAAGCAGATCTTTGGTGCATTTGAAGAAGCAGTATTAGAATACAGTTCAATACTAAACCAATTTCAAGCAAAATCACAGTTAGTTAACTATTTAGGCTTTCCTACCGGTTCTATGAGCGGAAGTGAAGAAAAGTATCCTAGAGATAACCTAGAGTACTTGACAAGATTTGCTGAACCTTATGCTATGGAAGCAGGTATCGGAGGATCTTATAACACAACCTCAGGATCGATAACATTAACAGGAAGCATACAAGATTATGATATATACAAAGGATTAAAAAATTCAGACGGCTCTTTAGTATTTGACGATACAAAAGGCAAGATAAAAATAGTTGAAGTATATCATTTCAATCCACAAGCTGCATATAGATTTTTCGATACAACATCAGCAATAAATTATCTTAATAATGAATTTAGCTTTGAATCATTTACACCTGAGACTATATTTTATGTACTTCCTGTTTTTGAAGATATACTGAGAGCAGGCCAGTTAGATCTTTCTAATAGAGTACGAAGATCAAATTATAGTTACAGAGTGGAAGGAACAAAAATAAGATTATTTCCATGTCCTTCTGGAAGAAACTTAAAACTATGGTTACGTGTAAGACAATATCCAGATCCTAATTCTCCTTCTTATAAGGATGCAACTATTTTTGGTGTATCAAATATGGGAAACCTTCCTTTTGGAAACATACAATACAATAAAATTAATTCAATTGGTCGACAATGGATCAGACAGTTTACAGTTGCACTGTCTAGAGAGATTTTAGGGCTTATAAGATCAAAGTTTGGTAGTATACCTGTACCAGGCGCAGAAGTTACTTTAAATGGTACTGACTTAATAAGTCAAGGGCGAGAAGATAAGGATAAGCTGATAACGACACTTCGCGAAATGTTAGATACAATGACATATGACAAATTAATAGAAATGCAGGCAACAAGAGCAGAAAACATGAACAAACAATTAAAGTATGTGCCAATGCCAAATGGCTCTGCAATATTCTTAGGATAAGATATGAGTAGATTTTTCATTACACCGAGAGAGGTTAATTTTATAAATGATATCGCAAAGGAGTTAGTAAAAGATATCGTAGGACAAAAAATATATTATTTCCCAATAAGCGAAATTAAGTCAAAAGTACATGATGTATACGAAGAATCACCAGAAAAAATCTTTGACAATCCAATTGAGATTGATTGCTTTGTCAAGTATGAAGCACCAGAAACAACAACAAATAGATTTGGTTCTGAAAAGTATTATTCTGTTGAAGTCTACATACAATCTAGAGACTTATTGGATAAAAAAATAGAAGTGCTAGAAGGTGATTTCTTTTCATATGGATCTGTATTTTTTGAAGTAACCCAAAGTCCTAACGCTGATGTAATATTTGGACAGATTGAACATGGACGATATATCTCTGTCAAAGCAAAGCAATCAAGAAAAGGGCAGTTTATTTCAAAGGTATTCGGACCAACATCAGAGCAGTATACAGATGCAGATGCAGTTCAAGAAACTTTTGTTCAACAGCGAGGTCAGTCTGAAAACAAAGAAGGTAAAACAAATGACGTCAGAGATCTACAAAAGAATGGTGTATTAGAAGCTCCCTTGACAGGCCCTAGAGAAGTTTCGCCAAGTGGTGATGAAACAGGCGCCGGATCATCTTTTTACGGAGACGATGAATGACAGTCAAGAAGGGTGATAAAATTATAAAAAAGTTTGATGGTGATAACCCACCAGAAGACTTTGAATTTCCAAGTATAGGAATAGAAGACATTGATAGGGCGGTGTTCAAGCTATTTGACAAAAAATTAAATTTTCAAACAACACAAAAGAAAGAATCAAAGAAAGTACCTGTTGTTTTTGCTTCTGGTGAAAGATTTGCATTGACTCGTAGAAAAAACCCAATAAGAGACAAAAACAATGCATTGATTCTACCGCTGATATCAATAATAAGAAATGATATAGACTTTTCACCAGATCAAAAAGGAAAAGGCACAGCTATATCATTTAGAAATCAGCCTTCGTATACAATTAAGAATAGACTTAGCAAAAAAGACAGAAACTATCAAAATGTCATAAACAAACTAGGTTTAACAAATCAAAAAAATGTATCTTCTAGGCGAGCATTTGTGCTTAATGATGTTGTACCTGGAAATGTTGCTAACAACGATGAGCAAGCTTCTAGAAGAAATAGTAATAATATAAGTTTTTCTTCACAATCTGGACTTATTAACTTAGATCCCAGCTTAGGAAACAATATTTTTGAAATAATTGATATTCCCTACCCAGAGTTCATCGCTATCACTTATGACATAACTTTTTGGACACAGTATATCCAGCAAGCAAATCAAATGATGGAGACATTAATTTTTAATTTTGACGGTCAAGGTCAAGAAATTGCAATGCAAACAGACGAAGGTTTTGATTTAATTGCATTTTTTGATAAAAGTTTTAGTAACGGATCGAATTTTGATAATTACTCTGATGATGAAAGAATTGTGAAAAATAGCATTAGCTTGACTATACCGGGTTACATAATCAACCCTAAGAATCCTGGGATCCCTAATCTTGCTAGATCTTATTTTTCCGCACCAATTATTAACTTTGGTTATCAAGAACAGTCATCAAAGATAGTTGAAAACAACCAACCAGAAAGAAAAGAAGAAAGATTTAAGAAGAATGTACTCCAAGACTTAACAAATGTCGAAGAAGAAAATAGAAGAGGTGATCTTACTCCTGTTATTCAAGAGAAGATAATCAACCCATTTACAGGCGAAGAAACCGTACAGTTTTCTAAAATTAGGCATAGAAATCAAAGAAAAGGAGAAACTGTGGGATCTTCTTTAATAATTAAAGATATTGAAAACCAGAATGAGTAAAATAGCAGTTTTTTGGTACGGAAGAAGATAGTTATGAATATATTGAGGAGTGAATAATGAAAGAACAAACATTCAGATCACCCGGATTTTTTGAAAGAGAAATTGATCTAAGTGCAAGAGAAACAACTATCGAGGGCGTCCCCGGTGGTGTTATTGGAACGGCTGAAAGAGGCCCTGCTTTTATCCCAGTAACTGTTGGATCTTTTTCAGATTTTGAATTTAAATTTGGAACACTGGATCCGGATAGATTCGGGCCATACGCAGCTGATGCTTTTCTTAAGCACAAAACAGCTTTATCTTACATAAGAGTATTAGGTGCAGGGGCAAACAATTCTGTAGCTGATATACAAACAACTGAAACAGCAGGAACTGTTAAGAACGCCGGATATGTTATAGAAAGTACACTTGCCGGAGCACCAGATACACTAGGTAGACACAGAGGATCAGTTCAGTTTATTGCTGCTACTCATGAAATAAAAGCAACTGAAGAAGGTGCAGGAGATTTAAGGTTTACAGACAATAATTCATTTGGAGCGACAAAGGTCAATCTAGTAAGAGGCGCCATTTTTTCAACTACTTCATCACGAATTGAAATATTGGATCATAATGCATTTTACACGGGTACAGCTACCACAAACGATGTTGCTGCTATTAAAGCATACGATGGCACAGATACAGAAGGTATGTTTAAGTTGGTGATATCATCGTCAGAAGGATCTACTTACTCGTCAGATGAAGGAAAACCTGGGATTAAAATTGTAACAGCATCACTTGATCCAACCAGCGAGTATTACGTTGGTAAAGTACTGAATACAAACCCAGATAGATTTGAAGAAACACAACATTTTCTTTATCTAGATCTACCGGTTGAATCTGAAATTGCAAAAGTCTATCATGACACCGGAAATCCTGCAAATTATTCTGTCATTATAGCATCAGGTTCAGCAGGAACTAGTTCTGTTAGTGGTCTTTCAACTACATCTTTTAGAGATCTTTTTGGAAACTTTAAAACAAGATATCAAACAGCTAGAACAACTTCATTCATATCACAGCCATTTGGTGCAAACGAATACGATCTTTTTCACTTCGAATCGCTTGATGATGGTGAGGTAGGAAATACAAGAGTAAAAATAAGCATTTCAAATATTAGAAGATCAACAAACATAAAAGATCCTTATAATACGTTCTCTGTTCTAATTAGAGCATTAAATGATACTGACAGGGATATGAATATTTTGGAAATGTATTCTCAGTGTAATCTAAACCCTGCTAGTGATGATTATGTAGGTAGTAAAATAGGCGACATGAAAGCTTACTATAACTTTGATGCTCCGACAGAATCAGAAAGAAGAGCAGTTGCATCTGGAATGAGCCCTAATCGCTCTTCATATGTTAGAATAATAATGAACGCGCAAGTAGCAGATGGATTAATTCCTAAAAATGCAATACCATTCGGGTTCCGTGGTTTACCTGTTCTTAAGTTTAATGATAATTTAACTGATTCAGCAACACCACTACCTATGGGTTCTGACAATAAACGACTTGCTTACGTTGCAGCTGGTACGCCAAATGACGCAACTATCGCTTACTCTATTGCACCTCCCATTCCTTTTACTTTTAAAACAACAAAGGGGAAAGTTTCTGCTAGTCCAACCTTTACTGGACAGCCCGGGTCTTTAGAATTAGCAGATAACAGTGCATTCTGGGGAATAAAGACACAAAGAATGGGTTTGACTGGTAGCATGGGAGATGCTGCGCTTTTTCCAAATGGTTATGGTGGACAAAACAATCTTATTACTAGCTACTCAAAATTGTTAGGAATTCAAAAGCTAGACACACTTGTAACAGGTTCGGGTGCAGATGCATTTAATAATAATAAATTTACTTTAGCTCGCGTGTGTTTAAATAATCAATCAAATGCAACTGCTGATCTAGAATCTGCGCTTACATCTGAAATAACAGGATCAGCAAACGAGCATATGCGAGAAGCTGCATATATTAGAAATGCAGAACTAGTTTCTCCGAATAGTACAGTTGTTGATGTAGGGCTTACTCGAAGATTGACCTTTGCTTCATTAGCAGCATCCACAGAATATAAGTATCTTAATAGATTTACTGATTATCTTAAGTTTACAAACATTATGTACGGTGGGTTTGATGGTCTTAATATCCTTGATCGTGATATGCGACTTATGAATGATAAAGCTAGTTCAAATGATACTGCTGCTGGCGGAAAAGCGGGTGGTACTGATCATGGTCCGCTTAAAGCGTTTAATTCTAGTGCTAATACAGGTTTCACTTCAGGTCAAGGCGAAAATAACAATATTATTGCTTCATACAGAACAGCTGGAAAGATCATGACCAATCCTCTAGCTTCTAGAGTTAACGTCATTTCAACACCTGGCATTCGTTCTAATTATGTGACAGATCACATAGGACAATTAACAAGAGAATACAGTAAAGCATTGTATATAATGGATATAAACGCTTATGATGATGATTTAAACACTATATTTGATGATAGTATCACCAGACCGAATGTTAGAAAGACAGTGGAACAATTTGAAAGTCGTGCTATTGATAACAATTATGTTGCAACATATTTTCCTGATATTATCAAAAACGATAGAGTCAATGGTGATGCTGTTAATATGCCGGCATCAGTTGCAGCAATGGGCGCGTTAGCTTATAATGATGCAATTGCATATCCCTGGTTTGCACCGGCTGGATTTAACAGAGGCGCATTAAACGAAGTCATAAACACAGAAGTAAGACTAAACACAGAAGATAGAAATATATTATATGAAGCAAGAATTAATCCGATAGCAAATTTCCCAACAGGACCATTTGTTATATTTGGACAGAAAACATTACAACAGTCAAGATCAGCACTCGATAGAGTTAATGTTAGAAGAATGCTTTTAGAAGTTAAAAGAATTGTTTCTGATATTGCGAATAGAATAGTATTCGAACAAAACACACCGAGCACAAGAAATAGATTTGTTGCAGAAGTCACTCCTGCTTTATCAAATATTCAAGTTCAGCAAGGTGTTGATCAGTTTAGAGTAATCATGGATGCATCAAATAATACTCAGAGTGATGTTGAGCAAAACAGACTTAATGGTAAAATAATTCTAGTACCTACAAGGGCAATAGAATTTATTGCGATGGATTTTATTATTACTAATTCAGGCGTTAGTTTTGAGTAATATATATATAGTTATAAGAATATAATCGGAGAATTTAAATGGCAGAATTAACATTCAAATCAGCTGGCGTTAGCACAAGAGAAATTGATCTTTCTGGTCCTACTCCCCAAACTCCTCAAGGCGTTCCTGCTGGTATTATAGGCACATCTGTTGAAGGGCCTGCATTTGTCCCTTTAACCTTTGGATCGATTTCAGACTTTGTTACAATCTTTGGCGCAACTGACGGTAAAAAGTTTGGCCCATTAGCAGTTAACGAGTGGATGAGATCATCACGATCTGGAACTTATATCAGAGTATTAGGAATCGGGAACGGAAAAAAGAGAGACTCGGGAACAGGCATTGTTACAAACGCGGGATTCTCAGTAGGCGACAAAACAGTTCAAGACAACGGTCTATTAGGTAACAACCCATTCTCAAATGAGACGTTAGGTGTTAAAGGTCGTACATATTTCTTAGGCACATTCATGTCTGAGTCTAATGGGTCGACTATTTTTAGCGATGCAGGGATTCAAAAAACAGCAGCAACTAAAACAGCAGCAACAGCAACAATTACTATAAATACTGCGCACAGTGATCCTTTTATGGACTCCGGCCAAGATACAGTATTTACAAATGCACAAGGTGGAACAGTTACAATCTCATTAAACAATGGTATCTCGACTTCTATTGGAGGTTCAATCGCAGGCAGTGGCGCTGGAACCCCGGCCGCATTTGCGCAGAGAGTTGCAGAAGCCATCAACCTAACAGTTGCCGCCGGCGGAGGAAGCACGACTCCTGGTGCAACAATGACTGCATCACCTACTGATGGATCATCAAACATAATAACAGTAACACAAGCAACACCAGGCCTAGTAGGCAATAAACCAATAACAACTGCTAACACTGATGTATCAACAACTATTTCTAATAGTTTTTCAGGAGGTTTTGTTAATAATCACGCAGTTCCTATTCTTCGTGGTGTTCTTTTAGCACCAAGTGGCGTTATACTACATCTTAGTGGTAACAACATGGCTGAACCAGGCCCTCCAGGCGTTGCAGACACTGCAATTGCTACTTCTGGCGATCTTATGGGTCGAAAAGGTGGCGTAACCGGTTCAGTTGACTTAGCATCTCAAGACTTTGTTATGTTAATGAACGGTTTCAAAGGCGATGCATCAAACCCAACAATCGTTACAGCATCTTTTGATATGACTTCAACTAGCTATTTTGGTGATGTATTTAACAAAGACCCACTAAAGATTGAAGAAAAAGGCCACCTTCTTTACAGCCAGTATAACATATATCCAGCTGTTGCAAACGTGACGGGTAGCGGTGCAATCACACCCGGATCTGAAAACGGTGGAAAACTAGATATTGGTTTCTTATTAACAGGTTCTCAGGTAAGAGGCGGAGCAACAACTGCTGAACATGCTGATTATGAAGACTTTCAAGACAGATTCACACATGCTGAGTCCCCTTTCGTGATATCACAAGGTTTTGATTCTCCAGGTGGTTATGATCTCTTTAAATTCGTAGCACTGGATAGCGGGGAATCAGGAGCACAAAAATTTAAAATATCAATTGAAAATCTAGTTCGTAAAATAAACGGTTACGGTACATTTGATGTTGTTATTAGAGACTTTAAAGATACAGATGATGAAAAAAGATCGCTTGAATCACATAGCGGCCTTTCACTGGATCCGGGTTCAGATAGATATATTGGTAGAGTTATTGGAGATCAACATATTTTCTTTAATTTTGACAATGACCTGGAATCTCAAAAGATAATCGTGGACGGCGTTCATCCTAGCAGATCTAGATACGTTAGAGTTGAATTATCAAATGTAATTAAAAAGAATGAAGTACCTGATGAAGCGTTACCTTTCGGTTTTAGAGGTCCTAGACATTTAAACACTAGCGGTTCACTGCTTTCAGGTGATAACGGTTCTGTATATGCTTCAACTGATTTAATCCAACGCGTTGTTGAGCCTCCGTTTCCGATGAGAAAAAAGGTGGCAAAAGGTACAGGGTTGAGTCAAGTAATAGACAAAAACTTATATTGGGGTATGAAATCTGAACAGTTTACGACGCCTCTAGATCCTAGTAAAACAGCAGCATTTGACGAATCGATTAGGACGTATAGCAAGCATTTTCCAAATCACAGAAAAACAGTTACGCCTTTTGTGGTTGGAAACAATGCAGGAGCTTCTGATCTAACAGGTGGTACAGTTTTAGACTGTGATAGATTCAATAATAACAGGTTTAGTTTAGAAAAAATTAAAGTTGTTACCGGATCTAATACTCGGGCAGACCCTAGTAGCTGGACAAGCGCTGAGTATATAAGGAATGGTAACATTGTTGCAGACGAGACAGCAAAAACAAGAAAATTTAAAGCTTCTGACCTAGAATCTGTTTCTAATAGAAAGTTTGCTAAGTTTACTTTACCAATGCAAGGTGGGTTTGATGGGACAAATATATTTAATAAAGATAAGTACGAACTAACAAATAACGCTGTTAGACGTGAAATGGTTGACACTGATCAAGGTGAGACAGCAGGTCCTACAGTTGCAGCATATAGAAAAGCTATTGATGTTATGGGCTCTAAAACAGATGCAGAAATTAAATTGCTGGTAATACCTGGAATTAGACATCCTTCAGTGACAGACTTTGCAATTTCAGCTGTTGAATCTAGATTTGACTCTCTATACATTATGGATATTGAAGAACGTGATCAATCAAATTCTATAATTACATCTTCAGTTCAGAATCCTCATGTCTTAAACACTGTCAATGAATTTAAAAATAGAAATTTGGACTCTTCGTTTGCAGCAGCATATTTTCCTGACTTAACAACTATTGATCCGACAACAGGCGGGTTTATACAAATCCCACCTTCAGTTGCTGTACTAGGTGCTTACGGTCTAAATGATGTTGTTGGTCATCCATGGACTGCACCGGCTGGATTTACAAGAGGCGTATTATCTTCCATAGAGACAGCAGCTGTTCCTTTAGAAAGACAAAATCTTGATGATCTATATGACGCAGATATCAATCCTATCACTGCATTCTCGGGAACCGGTATTACGGTATGGGGACAAAAAACATTACTCCAGGGCGCTTCTGCATTGGACAGAGTTAATGTTAGAAGGTTGCTTATTGATGTTAGAAGAAAAGTTAAAAATATCGCAAATACTTTGTTATTTGAACCTAATAGAGTTGAGACTTTAGAAAAATTCTCTGCTTTGGTTAATCCAATTCTTCAAAGAATTCAATCACAAAGTGGTGTCGACAGATATAAAGTTATTATTGATACAACTACAACTACTCAAGCTGATGTTGAAAATAATACTATTAGAGGCAAGATATTCTTGCAACCTACAAGAACAGTTGAATTTGTTGCTTTGGACTTCGTTGTTACAAATGCAGGATCAGAACTTATTTAATCTAATAAAAAGTCTAGTTGAATAATATATAAGAAATAGCTTAGGAGATTTAAAATGGCAGAAACATTATCAGTAACAGACATGCTACCAAACAAGTTTGAACCAAAAAGAAATTATAGATGGGTTCTTGCAATAGAAGGTATCGACTCATTTTTGGCTAAAACAACAAAAAGACCAGACTTTACTTTAACAGATAAAAAAATAGACTTTATTAACAGCTATAGAAAAATATCTGGCAAACTTGATATGGGAGATATTTCAGTACAGCTTCATGATCCTATTGCTCCAAGTGGCGCGCAACAAGTCATGGAATGGATTAGAACACATTACGAGTCTGTATCGGGTCGAGCAGGATATGCTGATTTTTATAAAAGAGATATCCAGCTTAAGTTATTAGATCCAATCGGAACAGTAGTTGAATTGTGGGACATTAAAGGTGCATTCATTAAATCAGCAAACTTTGGTAGCCTGGATTATGGTGGTGATGAAATCATGATGATTGACTTGACACTTACATTTGATAATTGCGTATTACAATTCTAAATTAAAGAATTAAACTACCTTTACTATTAATTTTAAATCCTTACAATATATGTGAGGATTTTTATTTTTATAAGAGGAAAATATGTCAGAGTTATTTGGAAAAGACATGACAGGTCACGTCATGAAAAGCAATGTAATGAAAGAGGATTTTGGGTGGGAAGTACCTTATGAGTTGGTACCAATTCCTTCGAGAGGCGTTGTATATGAACCGGACTCAGATCTATATTGTCTAGAATCTGTTCAAATAAAAGCAATGACAGCAAAAGAAGAAGATATTCTTGCATCACAAGCTTTACTTAAGCAAGGTACAGTTGTTACAAACTTAATTAAATCTTGTGTAGTTAACACAGTGTTTGATCCTGCTGATATGATATCAGGTGATAGAAATGCATTGATGTTGGCAATCAGAATTACTGGTTATGGGCCGGAATATCCTTATACTAGCGATTGTGAAAATTGTTCTCATAAAAACAAAGTTACTGCTAAATTAGATCATCTAGGAATCAAGCGTCTAGAAATACAACCGATAGAACCCGGCAAAAATGAGTTTGAGTATAAGCTTCCCGTCACAAAGAAAAGCGTAACATTTAAGTTTTTAACTGATAAAGATGATAAAGATAGAGTAGCAGCGGCGAAGTTTGCTTCTAAGCATCTAGACACAAAAGTTGAAAACAACATTACTTCTTTTTTAGAGTATTCAATATTGTCAATTGATGGTATCCGCGACAAAAACAAAATTAAACATTTTGTCATAAACATGCCTGCGATGGATTCAAAATCATTGCGGAAGTATATTAATAAAAAAGAACCAGGCATGGACATGACTCACAGTTATGAATGTAAAAACTGCGGTCATACTAACGAAACTAGGCTTCCAATAACCTCAGAGTTTTTTTGGCCCAGTACATAGCTGGAGGGTTAGCTTCTTAGAAGAAGCTTTCGTGCTGCAGCGACACCTCAATATGTCATTTTCAGAGGTGAAAGATCTACCGGTTGCATATCGCAAATGGTTTATTAACCGTATAGTGCAAGATATAAATCAAAAGAACGAAGCTATAAGCGGCAATCAGAATCAAGATGCCGGCCATGAAAATATGAGCAAACTTAGAGAATATGAAGATAAGTTGTCAAAGAATTCTTGATGATATATAATTAGTGTTATCAGGAGAAATAAATGGCTAATTGGTGGGAATCAGAATCGTCAGTTCAAAGTTTGCTTGGAGAAGCTTTTAAGTCAGCTCTAAGCGAGTATGGCGTTGCAAAGTCTGGAGATATCTCTTCGCAGAAAAAAATAGACACAACGGAAGTCGAAGGCAATATTCCAAAACAGTCGCAGAACACTTCAGTAGATACCGTCTCCATCTCAGCAGCTAAAGCGTCAGAAGGGA
>TARA_R110000803_G_scaffold206573_1_pt1 | contig 17167 bp, 12 predicted proteins | sample TARA_R110000803 | Tara Oceans TARA_R110000803 (sample SAMEA4397772) | marine metagenome | biome: Polar Biome; feature: [SRF] surface water layer (ENVO:00010504); material: water (ENVO:00002006), including particulate matter (ENVO:01000060) such as... | depth 5 m | reverse complement strand
TGAAGGTGTTAAGATGACGCAATCAAAAAGATCGTTAACAATCAAATGAAATGGAGCATTAAATGAAAATCCTTATACCATCAGTAAAATATAGTGGCGCATCAATCCTAATCAACCAAATGATGAACTCTTATCCGGTATCGACCTTAAAGAGTCCTGAAGATGGCATCGTTCAAGATCATGTTATCTACACTAAAATGGATGACCTACTATACCTTGCATCAAAGTCTGACTTTATTGTTATTCCTGTCAGACATCCAAAGGTAGTAGCAAAGCTTTGGCTAGATAATGGTGAAGAGATCTCTGAAGATATGTTTCAGATGTTTCATTCAATAGTCGAGTTTCAAAGCCTAGATAATGTCATATTCATTCCAATGGACGTAGATGATCTTTTTGATAGAGTGAAGAAGATCAAATCTGTCGAAATTAACCCTAAGCCAAGACTGAGCATCTCTCAATCCGCTGAAATGGCCCTTAGAGCCTATAACATCAAGTATGAGGACTTATTTGAAGTAGAATCAAGGGTAAGGAATGAGAGGGGTGTACTGAGGGCTATTAAAGCCCCTGTAGGTGATAAGCTTCAAGAGCTTTGTGATGACATTCAAGGTTTTCTTGATGATGTCTATGGTTGTGATCCTGAAGTTAAGCCTGATCGAAAGTTGAAGGAGAAAAAGAGAGTTAACAAGAAGGCATCTGCACCAAAGAATAGTTGGAAGCATGAGTGTATTAAGACTGGTGAGAATGCTTACACGCCTAAAGGTCAAATATGTGTAGACTGCGGTGGAGAGGAGTAGTTAAGGGAGATGGAGCCTAATAGAATTACCTATCGGGCTTCCATCCTGACAACTTTTTGTATTCTCCACTTGCAAACCTTTTTGCTTCTTGGTCGGTATCAAACTCTATGAACTCACCTGTCTCCATAGCATAACGAAAGGCATCATTGTCTTCTCTCTGCCTTAGAGATCCATCTTTATCTTGTGTAATAGTCGGATAAGCAATAAATCTTCCATCAGTCTCACCACTAGCCATTCTATGGGTTGACTTAGAGCCGTCATCGTTTGTTATTTTTGGAGAAGAGTCAGGGTTTAAAGCCCTTTTAACAAAGTTTTTGTCTTTGTTTCTGATCATAACATTATCTTCTTTGTCATCTTCGCTTGCGAAAATAAGACCGGCAGAGACCATTCCTTGATTAACTATTCTTTGATTGGTCTTTATCTTTATTCCTTTAGCGCCCCTTTCTAGTAATGCAGCCATGAACTGAGGATTTTCAGCGGCCTCAATCATAATCTTTTGAACACTAACTTGAGGGGCTTTCTCTAATGCGTTGGTCAAGAACCTAGAACCTGCACCGGCTGCAACAATTGTTGATCCAGTAGTACCGGCAGCACCGGCAGCACCCATCTTAGCACCGGCTATTCTTACAATAAGATCAAAGAAAGAATTTATACCAGGAGTTAAGTCTTCAGAGGAAAATGCCTTGCCTCTATTAACATTTCCTTCTATCTCTACCGCCTTATCAAGAAGCACATTAAGTTTTTTAACACCCTCTTTGTCCAATAGCTTGTTTTGTTGGATCAACCATAAAGCAGACTTGCTTCCATAGACTTCATCATTCAATGCGCTCTTTATGCCCTCGAATGTACTCTGCTTCCCTGTTACATGCTCAAAGATACCTCTAGCTAATCCCTCTTTTTGTGCTGGAGTGGTAGCTAATTCTGATAATTCCTTAAAATCCTTTATAGGACTCTTGCCATCTAGCATCTTTCCTATTGCCCTTACAGGGTTTTCATCACCTACCATCTTACCGGCAGCTGAAGCCCTAAAATCATCTATATCTATATCGGTGCTGCCCTTAACCTTCTTCAACATTCTCGCGGCAGATTCAGCGTTACTCAGGTCTGATTTCACTTGGGCAAACTCAGGTCGATCAAGTAATGCTTGGTTATTTCTTGTGAACCTGTTTAGTTGCTTCTCTGTTACCTTTCCTTCTTCGTTTAATAGCCGATTAGCTGCAATCCTAATGAAGTCAGACTGTTCTGTTACTAATTCACCCGCCTCTTTCGATCCTTTTCCTGTAGAAAATTCGACCGCATCTCTTAACTGTCCAGCCTTAACATCGCCAGAAATACCGCCTGGACCTATACCTTTTTCAAGTATCTGCTCAGGTTCTATAATTGGAGCACCAGATTTTCTGGTCCCGATTACTTTTCCTGCAAATGTTCTTCCAAACTTGTCATTAATTCGCTTAGTGAACGCTCTTGCGGTATCCCATGCGGGTAAGCCTTCCATAGTATCTGCAATGCTATCAGCAACCATTTCCATAATCGCCGCTTGATCATTGTTCTCAGACGCTCTTAATTCCCTAGACTTACTCATTAACTTAGACCTAAGCAATTGAGCCTCACCTGATTTAATCGTTTCTCTCTTTGCCATTTTTTCGACAAAGTTTTGAAATTCAAATGTCTCACCTTTTAAAAGCCTATTCGCCTTAATATCTTTCAATACTTCCTTGATAGGAACGGTAGAAACATTTTGGTCTTTAGGTACGTTTTTCCATAAAGATGACTCTACCGCTTTAACCTTTCCAAAAGCTTCGTCAATTAGTTTTTGGGTATTAATTCCGGTATCAGCGCCAGTTTTATTAATATCAAGAGGCGAAAGACTAGAAGATACCCTGCTATTAGCGACATCTAATGCGCTATCAACCGTATCATTTACAAACTTTTCTCTTAAAGTTGCTGCTATTGAAACTGCTTCAGGATTACCGGATACAGTCATTGAATCTATAGCTTTGATAAATTCAGCATTACCTTTTGCAACCATTTCATCGGAAGTATTAGACAGCTCTCTTCCGGCCTTTCCGCTAGATGTTTTAAGCCATTTTTCAAGCTTTAAAAGAGAGTCGAGCCCTACTTTTTGACCGCTAGTGAAATTATCATCTATACCGTCTGCGCTTTTTAGTGTAGCGATCAGCTTTTTCATTCCTGCTTCGGTAGTTACGTCACCTGAAGAGAGCAATATCTCAGTTAACACTTCTGCCGCCTTTTGCTCTTTACCTCCTCTAGTGAGATTTGATATTGCGCCCTTTATTGCGCTTGTTGCTGAGCCGCCAAGTCTTACAGTTTGGCCAATCGGATTTAATATTGCCCCAACAAATTCAGATGCAAATCTTGTAACCTCATCGCCAGGATCTAATGCCTCAGCAGTCATTCCTAGTTGGGCGGCACCGGCAGCAGAGCCTAATTCTATTTTAGCTGTGTTAGGGTTTTGAGCAGATGCTTTAAGAATATCGTTAACGGTAGCGGAAATTTTCTCTTTGCTAATGTTTTGAGGCTTAAAAGGAACCTTGGTTGCTGAAAATACGCTTGGTTGTTCAGAGGCAATTCTAGCAGTACCCGCAGCATTATCGGCAGCTTGCCCTAATGTTCCTAATTCATCAGCAGTCCTAACGGGAACTTGAGATAAGTCATCAACAGACTTGCTTAATAATTGCCCGCCTTGTGCGAATCCTCTTGTTCCAGCAGTTAATGGTAATGCCAAACTTATAACGTCAGCACCAACTTTTGCTACTTGTCCTGCTCTTGACCTGTCTTCAAACTTCGTTCCGGTATGTAAGTCAGCCTTCTCAAAAATCTCTTTAATACCACTAACCGTTAAATTAGAACTGCCTATAAGAGTTTCGTCTCGCTCCATCCCTCTTACCGCAAAGCCGACATTGGCAAAAGCGTTAATAACAGAGCCAGGAATACCTAAAACACCAGAAATGGTCTCATAAACAGAGTCCTTAATAGCTGCGCCGATTCCAGGCTTCTCTTCATCTATCTGAGTTAATGACTTTTCAGGCGCAACACCTTCCATTTCATCAATCGCAGACAAGAATATTCCAGCATCTTCTTCATTGCCTTCTTCTACGGCTATCTGCATTTCCGCGTAAAGATCTTCTAAAGTTGGAGTTTTATTAATATCTTCTGACATTATTCAGTCCTTTGCGATCTACGCTGATTTAATCTCTCGGCAGCTCTTGATAAGTTAGATCCCGCCTGACCGCCTACTGTATTGGATTTTAATATCTGCTCTATTTTCTGCAAAGTACCAGTTAGAACACTAATATCTTCAATTGCATGTCCTGCCCTAGTTTTATCTCCTGCTTCAGTGGCAACTTTAAGTCTTTGAGCTGCTTTTTCTACCTCGAATCCAAATTCTTTATTCGCTCCTTCAAGCTTTGAAATCAGATCACCCTCAGTCTTGAAAGTACCTCCACCAACATCAGTTAACGTACCTGACAATCTTTTCATTTCGCCTTCTGCGTATCTTGGGTTATTCGCTAGTGCCGCCTCAAAATCTTTACCTAAAGCGTTTAGAGTAAATTGTGCAGATAACTGCTCTCCACCTTCAACAAATTGATCTAAGATTGGAGTCCCTTCAAATGCAGCCCTAATACCGTTCGATATTCCAGTACCTAGTAGTATTACATTTCTTCCATCTGTTACATCAACTTTCGATGGAGTAGATAAGTCGGAAATAGCACCAGTTGTATTTTGAACCTGATCTTCTACTTTTACATTTCCTATAATTACTAAGCCTTCAGAAATAGCTTTTTGAAGCGATACAGGGTCATTCATATCAACAGACCTAATATTTGTTATTTGTCCGTTTTCCCCTCTTTCACCGAAGTTCTGAACACTTCCGGTTTTTGGTGCAACTTTAGAAGACGGGTTAGTAAACACTATATTATTATCCGCATCCCTTCCAATCGCGCCAGGGCTAGAGGTCTTAACTTCTTCAGCGCCATAGCCAGGAATATTTAAATCACGCAATATCTTTACTGACTTCTTTCCTGCTCTCATATACGCCCTGAGATCCTCTACAGCTTTTTCAGCATCAGGCGTTCCTCTTGCAGCCCTTACAGCTAATATCATGTTTGACTGCTTCTTGTACTCGGCAGCTCCAGGGCTATCAATTCCAAGCTCGCCCATTATTCGCTCATTGTCCTGAAGCGTTCTATCAAAGGCATTCTGTCTGTCTACAGGATCAAGCGCGAAATGAGGAGTAAAGTATCTTGCTGAATTAGAATAAGGTGCAGCCATTCTTAAAGCTTGCTGCTTCCGGTCATTCTCCTGCTTCTGAATACCAATTTCCTGCTGCTTTGCAGCCATATTGATCTTATTAGACTCAATCTGTTGATTAGCACCCGCAAGCTGAGCCTGTCTGACCTGATCTTGACCCCTCTTCTCCCTAATATCGCCCAAAGGATCACTTTTAGCTAAATCGCCCGTTGCTTTTAATAAAGAAGCTACATTTAATGCCATTTTATTAACCTCCAGTTGTAGTCGTTGTTGTAGTCGTTGGTACAGGAGGCTGAAATGCCGAAAATATAGATGCTATTCCTGTAGATAATGCCTGAGCAGATTGAGCCTGAAGACCTGCCTGAGCATTTGCGCTAGAAGCCAATAAGTTAGATTGAGCAACAGAGCTGCTTGTTTGATTGGTCGCACTAGCCGATGCTGCATTAGCGCCTAGAGTAGAGTTCTGCAATAACTGAGAGAACTGGTTTTGATCCATATTCAAAGCCCTCATAAACTCTTGAGCATCAACATTGAACAAGTCTGAGAACTGCTGCTGATCTTGATCGAACTGCTGTTGTCTTTCTTGATTCAATTGGTTCCTAGAACTGCTTAGAATGTCCCATAACTGCTGTTCTTCAGCATTTAACTGCTGTCTAAAGGCTAGATCCTGATTAAAGTCTACCTCTTGTGTAGATAATCGCTCCATAAACTCATCTGCTCGCTGTTGCAATTGAGCCTGATTTACAGCTTGGTTCTCATTGAACAAGATTCCACGTTTGGCCGCTTCTAATTCAAAGCCCTGTCTATCCTCACCCTGTAATTGATTTCTAAACTGTGAAGCTGATGAGAAGTTGAAGTTAGCCGCATCTAAACTCTGCCCAAACTGTTGAGCATTAGCCGTTAATGAGATTCTATCTCTTTCTGAACTGATAGCTTGGACCCTACCGGCATTAGCTAGAGATACATCTTGCGCTCTATCAGATAACTCAGATAATGTACCACCTGAAATAGCATTGCCTCTAGCTGCCGCGCTTGATTCTACAGACCTTCTTGACTCTTCCTGAAGGAATTTAAGTGTTGCGTCATTAGGATCAAAAGGATCGAATTGGTTAACTTCTACTGGAGCCGCTGCTTGTACTCCACCTGGCGTTACTGCCTGATTCTGAGCAGTATTAGCGATATTCAAAGAATCGTTACTGGCCTCTAATGCGCCTACTTCTGTCAATCCTGTTGTATTTAATCCAGTAGTAGGTGTTGGCCCGCCACCAATTCCGGTAGGAGCCGATATGTCAGGAAGTCCGTCAGTAGAGGTATTTGATGGGATAGCACCTTCTAAATCTATGCCATCGAAAGTAAAGTCACCTAAAGCTGCCTCTGCTGCCGGCCCCGCTGTCGATTCTCCTGCATCTATGAATGGCTGTAATGAAGCCCTAATTTCATCATTAGATGCTTTAGATTGCTCTAGTGCTGCAAGTGTACCTTCTAAGGCTGTCTTAGCGGCATCATTAAGACCGTCCATATTGATCTTAGTGACGAATGATTGGGTAATAGCATTGCCAACTGCGCTTCCTGCAATTTCCTCTATCTTATCAAGTATACCCACTTCTTCTTCCTCCGGTGCTGGTTCGTTATTAGGATCTTGCGGTGGTGGTATTGGCAGATCATCTGGTAGATCATTTGGATCATTTGGATTATTGCCTGTACCTCCTGTACCTGTATCCCCTGTACTTGTATCTCCGGTATCTCCGGCATTTGTACCTGTATCGCCAATTAGAACACAAATTCCTTCAGAGTTCTTCTCAAAGCCACCTTTACAGCCGTTTTCAGTACTCTCGTCTGAATTAGGATCTTCTGTTGTTGGTTCAGCTTCCTCTGTATCAGGGTTTAGCGTATCTTCTATAGCTGCTTGAACTTCAGGATCGTTGAATATACCCGCTTCTTCAGCTTTGGCCATAATATCGCCAATACCCTCGATACCACTAGCTATTAACTCATCTATAATCGTTTGTCTAATGATTGCTTGTTCGGCTTCAGCCTCTTGTATAGCTGCGATAATATCAGGATCACCGGCCAATTCAGGATGTTGAGCAAGTAAGTCAGCTAGTCCTGGAGTACCATTTAAGTCGGATATGTCAGAAATTAAGTCAGTCTCTACTTGGGCTATTCGATCAATTTCAACCTGTTCAAGTCTTTCTACCTCTGCCTGAGCCTCTAACTCTGCTTTAGCTTCCGCTGCCGCTGTTGCTGCTTGCTGCGCCGCTAATTGTACTGCTTCTGCTTGGGCTTGGGCTTCATCTGCCGTGGCTTGTGCTGCCGCTTGTTCTGCCTCATCTGCCGCTTGCTCTGCTAGTGAATCTGCTGCCGCTTGAGCCTGTTGTGCCGCTTCTAACGCTGCTTGTGCCGCTGCCGCCTGTTCCGCTACCTGAGCATCTGCTAGTGTTTGTGCCTCTTGTGCTGCCTGAGCCTCTGCTGCGGCATCTGCTTGAGCCTGAGCCTCTGCTTGAGCTATTGCTTCTGCTTCCGCTGCATCTGCTTGCGCGACTCTCTCTATCTCTGCCTGTTCTGCTGCTGCTTGCTGTGTTGCTAGGTTGTCAGCTATTGCTTGAGCGTCTGCTGCTGCTTGAGCATCTTGTTGGGCTTTATCTGCTGCTGCCTGCTCTGTTTGGGCGATTTGATCTATTTCTGCTTGCTCTGCTGCTATAGCTGCATCTGTAATAGCTTGTTGTTCTGATGCCTCTACTTCCGCTATCGCATCTGCTCGCTCCTGATCTTCTGCTGCTATAAATGCGTCATATTCCGCTTGTTGTTCAGCTTCTTCTGATAAGTCTAATATGTCTTGATCTTCTGCTTGCTGATCCTTAAGGATATGAAGTTCTTGCTCGATTGAAAATGGATTATCGCCACTGAGCACGTTAATACCGCCATCAGTATTTGAGAATGTCTCATCGCTCTTATAAATGGGATTTCCATTAATATCGGTTCCTATCTGCTCTTCATCACTAAAAAACGCATCCTGTTCTTCCTGAGTCTCATCTACATTAATGTTCCCTACAGATGTATTTTGAACAAATGGCTCGTCATCAGTGATAGCGGCTATTTCTTCTGCTTCTGCTTCAGGTATTGGGCCAACAATTGGAGGTGGAGAAAGAAGTAAATCAGTGTCTTTGTTAGAAAGGATGGCGTTTATATCCGCATCATCAGCACCAGCGTCCTGAGCCTCAAATATAAGACCTTCGGTATCGCTCATTGGCTCGGCAATAGTAGGCCCATTAGGACTTTCTACAGCTAATTCTGCATCGGTAAGCCCTTCAAATTCAACAGTTGGCAGAACAGGCTCAGATGGCGGCGAGTTAAAGTCATCTAAATTAAACTTGAAATCAGTCAAATCAAGACCGGCAAGACTTTCCTCAAGTTCAGTTAAGTCCAATCCATCGAAAATCAAACTGACCACCAAGTATCATCTTCTGAAGAGAATATCATAGTGCGCGAATCCCCTACCGATGATAAGACAAGGGTTGCACTGGCTTCTATATTCTTACCATTACCATTAATAGTGACTTGGGCATCAGTCCGAACAACAGTCACTTTATGGTCATCTTGAGGCTCTGAAACCATTGTGATCGTCTTAGCTATAGTATTGGCGCAAATCACCGTTTCATGTGAAACGTTACCCGTTATAGAGTAATCATCAGTCTGTCTTGTCAAAAAGACGCTAGTTATCGACCATGCCTGTATTAAAGCCTCTCTAATCTCAACTAAAGTAGGCTGTGAAGGAAGATAATTAGGATCATTTAACCGTCTGCTAGTCATTAGAGTCCTCTTGCATAGTCGCATCTACTGAAATATCAATAATAGAAACGTCAGTGTTTGAAGTGGTCGTAACTCTAATTATGCACTCACGGCAGACTCCACCAGGGAATCTATGTACCGTCAATATTCCATTGTCAGTAACCGTAAAGCTTTGAGATTGTGTAAAATTGGTCAAATCACCATCTTTAGCGGCTGAAACAGTCAAAACAGTGCTTCCAGACACTTGATAGCGGATATAAACCTTCGATATGCTAATTTTTTGGTCGGCAGTACCAAGGTTATTTGAGGTGATTAATGCGCTGTCTATCGTTCTGTTAATGCTAGCGCCATCATCTGTCAACGTAGATTCTGATAACTCGTAAACTTTCCCGTTAATTCCATCTAAAGCTAAAGTCTTTCCGTAGACGTTGACGTATGAAACTGATCTAAACATATTTCCTACAGAACCTTCTCTCTTACACCATGCACCACTACCTTCATGCATTGTCCATGAGGTATTTTCACTAGGAAATGATATTTCTAAGAAGTTCTCTCTGTTATATGAAAAAGTTGATAGGATTGCATCGCTTACAAACTCATAATTAAATATTTCAGAGTCCATTCCCATTATCGTAATCGGCTCATATTGAGCGCCTGACATTACATTTATGCGCCTTTCCTGATCCATAAAGTATATTTTGTTATCAATAGACGCTATTGCATTCTTTCCGACTATTCCTCTTTCTATTACTTGTTGTCGGCCTAATGGCGGTCTTCCTACACCCGTAGTCTTCCATATTTCAGAGAATGTTTGACCCATCAAGTACAATAATTGGTTGTGAAAGAACACCCTGACAAGATCATCACTAAAAGATTCAGCAGTAGCAAAGTCTAAAGCACTAATATCAGACGCATCATTTAAGGCAGACACTAAAAACTGACCATTAGGCTGTTGATAGTGGAATCTAAGATCGCCGTAAGCGGAACTGGAAGCAGTATCATTGATTGACGTATCTGTAATAATTGTAAGTCCACCGGCTACCGTATATAAGTAAATAGTGGTTCCTGTACAGATAACTAATTGAGTGCCATCAGTTTCCATTTGAACAAAATCTGGATTATCCAATATCGACCCTATGACAGTATTTACACCTAAAGAATCCTTGGATAGTAAATTACTACCTATTACGCTATAAAATACACCATCCATATCTATAGAGCCTCTGCCAGTGGTTCCTACAGCATACTCAACTCCTAGTAGGTTATCAGTGTCTAAAGAGTAAAATCTTCTTCCTCCACTTCTAAATGCTAGCCCGCTATATTCACCTGCGCCGGGTCCACCTGTAGCGATTGTAAACTCCGTACCGACTGTAGATAAATCATAAGCAGTGGTAAGCGGGTATATTGTAACTATCGAATCAGTTCCATCAAGAAGCCTCATTTCAGTGCCGGTATCACTAAAGCTGATTCCTTTAAGTTTTGAAGCTACTGCAAGATCGCTAGTATCAAAACTATCGTTAGCATAAGATACGGTAGATAAGTCCCATGCCGTAGTCATGGTATACCTATAGATAAGATGTAGATTTGTATTTCCGGTAAAAGCTGTTAAGCCATCACTACTGACGAAAACTCCTCTAGAAAAAATATTTGAACCTGAAGGAAGCGTGCTTGTAGTGTCGTAAGTTAAAGTACTTATATTCCAAGGAGAACTTAAAGTTCCACTTATTAAAAGTTGATTTTGCCAATCTAGGCTAATAAACTTTAATCCATTCGGGCTTATAAAGAAGTCTGATATTAATGCTGAATTAGGAAAATAAGCCGAAGGTAAGCTAACACTTACTGAGTCATATACGGCTGTAGATATGTCAAAATTTGTAGTTAAAGAGTATTGATATATAGTCTGCCCTCCAGAGATAAAAAGTCTATCTCCGTCAGTCGTCATAAACAGTCCCATTGGGGTAGCAATAACTAATGGGCTTACAGTATATAAATATATAGAAGAAGATAAACTTGAAGCTTCTATAACTTGTGCGCCAAACTGTAAAAGGCCAGGGAACTGTCTTAATCCACCATCAGAATCAGGATATAGATTAATCCTTTTCTGCGAATTAATGCCTAGTCTAGTTGATCCATAGTTGGAAAAAGGTACAGGAAGGCTCACATATAACTCCCAGCTATTGTTTGGCCAGACCAAGGTTTAGCCATGACGGTCCTTAGATTGTCAGCGCCTTTCTTTCCGTCAACGCCAACTCTGAGAACGATTCTTTGATAGTTTTTATCGGGGATATCCCATCTATGAGATCTTCTAACAGCCATCATACAAGCAAAGTCTTCAATATGCTCATCAGGACAGCTAGTAGAGGCCCATTCGACAGTCTGTATTCGGTCTAATTCTGCGTATAGTTGATCGTAAGCCAGTCCTAAATCATCAGTCATATCGGTGGTCTGAGTCTCTCCAGTACCGATTAAACCCATCATTTCAGCCGTATAAGTAACTACCTGCGCTTTTGTTCTTGACATATAACCCTCCTATTTAGAGGTATCATAACTTAAAAAAAAGGGCAGCATAAGCCACCCCTTTCTCATTTCTTCTACTTAGTCAGATAAAGCCGCTACAAATGCAGTAACCATACCGTGATCCTTGAGATCAGCGACATCGGAAGAGCCTGTACCAAACGTTAACTTACCAATTTTGTGCATCTGCCGAATGGCTAGACCTTGCTTATCGCCGTAATCAAACTCTTCACTCACTGATTCTGGACGTTTAGCAATCAACATACCAAGAGCCTGTACACCACAAAGGTATACTGGAGCTACTTGAATACCCGCTGCACCAACACCGCCAGTAACAGGAATGTCCTCTACTTCAACGATAGCGCAGTTTTTAACTACATAGTCAGCACCAGAGAAGATAGGGTTGTCCTTTCCTCGGCCTCTAGCATTACGTTGGTCAAGAATGAAGTCTGAATTCTGCTCTAAGTCTCTAAGAGCTAAAGAACCAACAAACAAGACGTAAGCATCAGAACGAGAGGTTTTAGTTCTCCCTTTCAATGGCCCAACTTTCGGAGAGGCATTCTTAGCTAGTCGCTTCATCAATGAGATAAGGTCTGGCGTTAGCTTATCCGCAGTATTGTCAATGTTCAACAAAGATGCAGACATATCACCAGAACTATAGTTGCTAGTTGTAGCGCCAAAAAGAACTCTATCATTGTTGTCAGTTATCCAAGCATCCTTTTCACCTTCTGATGCAGTACCGTATACAACTCCATTGATAGAACCTAGAGAGTCGATGATTTGATCTCTAACCAACTCAGTTTCCCAAGTCATTAACGCAGATCGGCCAGCTTTACGAAGATCAATTGCTGAGAACTGCTCCTCAAGAACTGGAATCAATACCGCATGACGATATTGGTCAATCGTTAATTTCTGACTTCTGGAAATAAGCTGTTCTTCATTTCCTTCAAGCGTACTAGATCCGGTTGTAGCCGAACCCGATAGCTTGTTAACAAGACCAAAGGTATCTGAATCACCCTTGCTCTTCATAAGATTTTCTTTTACTTGGATTAATGAATTTTCACTCTGCCCCATATAGGAAGAGAAATAATTTGCATTAATAGAGTCAACAAAGAACTGATCGTCCCACTGTTGTACCGTTAATCCTGCTGCTGCTGCTGTTGCTGTCATTGTGTAACCTCAATTAGTCTGGGAATATACTGCCTATTGGCGTTGCTCCTGCCCTTGCTACGCCTTTCAACGTACCTTTAGAACGAGCATTTGTCATTGATTCAGGTATCGAATTATCAAGTTCAGCCTCTCTATTTACATCCCCTTCGTGCCTAGCAGCTACTTCAGCTTCAATTATCTTTCTCTCATCTTGTTTCCATTTTTCGATAAGATCAGGATTGTTGAACCTTTCCGCATCTCCCAATTCTTTGGCTATAACCATAATCTCTTCAAAAGGAGATTCTGCGCCTCTAAATCGTTCGACAAGCTTAGTATTGGTCTTCATTGCTTCAGTAGCCTTATCTAGCGCCTTCTGAACCACTTCTTCACCGTGTGTACTTACTACCGATTTCTGAGAAGATGTTAATTTGCTGTTAAAGATTGCTTTAGAGATTCCTTTATCAATAGCAACTTGAACACCTTGATTAAACTCTGCTTCTCCATCATAAATAGATGGTATTTCACTACTAACCTGTTTTACTGCTTCAGGCTTCACTTCCACAGCATCTAGCCGTGCCTGTAATGCCTGTCTTTTGTCCCTTTCAGCGTGTAATGCAGCTAATGGAACAGTAATATCGGATTTTGTATCGACTGATTCCGGTGGCGAATCACTTACTACACCCGTTTCGGTTTCACTAACTTCTGCTTCAACTTCTGATTCTGTCGGAGTCTCAATTGACTCTTCACTAACCTCTGCTTCAACTTCAGCTTCGCTTCCAAATATCGACCCTAAATCTTCAGGGGTAAAATCTTGCTCTAAACTCTCACTCATACCTATCCCACTCTCTCGTTGTGGATTCCGAAACGCCCTTGAGGTGGCGACCCTTTATTTAACGTCCTTTAAGCTCGACGGCAGCGTAATTCTTCATATATTAATGTATTTCATGTAAAAAGCAAACAAAGTGAATTAAATTCATATAGAAAGGTTTGTTGGCTGAATTGGCATGGCCTCTAAAATCGCATTCTCTATTCCTGTTTGTTGTGCTGCTGCTACATTCTTGCCTGTCTCAGAAGCATCCTTTCTGACCTTTTCTACTCTGCCAGCCTTCTCTATCTCTATCATTTCCTGTTTCTGAGCTTGTTGTTCTTGTTGTGCTTGCTGCTGCTCAGGTGATAGCTGCTGAGGCGCTAATAAAGCCTCTTTCTGCTTGGCTCTCAGTGGAGATACCTTAACAACCGCTTCCCAAGGTACTTTCTCAGGATTAACACGGAACATCTCAAACATCTTCTCAAACGTATCTTCTTGTAGAGAAGTAAGGTCAGGAACGTCTTCAATAAATATATCAACATCCATTTCGGATACTTTGTTGTTTAAAGGCTTTGACCCGTCTGCGGCTTGAACAGGATCGTCAAGCTTAGGATGGTTTGCTAATTCTTGTGGTACTTCACCGTTATTCTTCTCCATAATCAAATCACGGAAGGTCTTGCGGCGATTTATACCTACAAAGCGTTCATTCTGCTCTTCATCAGTAACACGAACCCACTTCTCTTTAGTCCAGAACTGTCGAATCCTATTCCAAATAGCACGATATACACGAACCTTCCACATAGCGTGAACATTGACCAAAGGCATAATCTCTAGGTTTCTAGCGCCGGCTAACCTACCTAACGCCTTTCCTGATAGATTAGTCTCATTATCAGAGGCAACTGCGCCCTTAGACAAGGCATCCATATCATTCTTTGCGGCAAGGAACATATTATGCTCTTGGATACTCATGCCTTCATTCGGCACAAATCCATAGTCTTTGCCAAACTCACCCATACCGGCAGGGAACTCAAGATGTCCACCTGAGTCATTAGCCTGGCGCTTAAACTTAGCTACATCCTGTATAGCACCCTCTTTAGAGTAAGTCTGTCGTCTGTTTGATAAGTCTGTAGATCGAGAATGACGCTTGTTAATATCATCCTGAATCGGTAGTTTATTCTTTATTGGGCCGTAGTGAGAGCCATCTCTAGCTATCTTAGGGCAAGCCAATATGTGAGGATTTTCGGGAATACCCTTGTCATCCTTGTATCCAGAGATCTTAGGCTTAACAAGAAACATATTCTTAGTGAAGATGGCGTGATGCCATTTATATTTATGCTCAAAGTACATTTCAACAACCATAACCCTTGCTCGATCTCCATGGGAGAACCATCTAGGTGTATCGTCATAAGTCTCACTGTCAGTAGATCCAACTGACGAGGCTGCTTTAAGTTCTAACTTCTGTGAATCAGTTAATTCCCATCTTTGAGGAATCTTATCCACATCCATCCAAGTGATAAGCCCAGAATAGGTAGAATCAGACTTTTGCTTGTCAAGAGAGTAAGGATCAAAGAACATTCTTGAGAAGTTCATCTTTCTTAGAACGATCTCTCTATTCTTGCCTTTTCCCTCTACTTCTACAGAAATACCTGCTGGACCTTCAAGTAGAAAGTTTTCAAATATCTCAGAAGCCATATCATCAAAGAAATTGTTATCAGCAACGTACCTTAGAGCGTCTGTGGCGGCTTCTGCGTCAAGAGATGATGTAGTGTCCAATGATCTAGGATAAGCCTTAGGATCAGTCCTAGACTTCAATTCAAGACCTGCAAGCGTGTCAACAATAGAGACAATTCTGTTATTTACGGTAGGAGGCTGATGTCTAGCCTTAAATATGGCTAATTCCTCTGCCGTATACTGATTGCCGTCATAATAATCACGCGCTTTCTCTGACCAAGCTCTTGCCGACCTAGTTAAAGTATCAGCTTCATCGAACATATCAACGAGTGTTTCTAGTTTTATATCGTCTTCCAAGACCCTTTTCCTCTCTCGTTTTCGGCGAATTTCCTATCCCAAGCATCTGAGTTATGGGAATTTTGATGTAGTTTAGCCTCCCAAGGCCGTGACATACAAGCATATCGCCATTCATCAGCACAATGATCCTCAGCCCTAGTGTCAAGATCTTCCATATTATGTGAATCATGCTGCAATACAGGAATAGTTCTTTTGGAGTCCTTGCAGGTATCAAAGAAATAAATCATAGGAGTCATAACCCCTTCATCATTCTCAAACCCTTTAATTCTAGCCCTCATTACATCCCAACCACCAATCTTACCTTTACCTGGCGTTCTTTTGTTATCAGCAGGAATCCAACCTATACCCTTCTTGCCATTAGCTGGAAGCATTCTCTCTGCTAGTGATGGCCCTCCGTCATGGCTGAATATTGCAGGATCAGCTACAGAGTAACTAATATGCTCATCGCTCTTTTCGCAAGACAATATTCTTTCGCAAACCTCTTCTACATCAAGCTTTAATCCGACATTAGGGGCTTTTGCACCATATAACTCACGGTATCTGACCAATGCACCTCTAGGTATTACTTGTCCGTAATGAAGATAATCCTCGGATGCTACAGCCCACCAACCCATAGAGAACGGTGCAGCAGAACCCCAATCGAATGCTCTGAACTTATTCCAGTGGTCAGGTACGGTAAATGGCGGTATACACATCTTTTCAGACCATCTATCGAAGAATGCACCCTCAATAATATCCCAATCACCATCTAACCATGCCCTTACAAGCGCATCAGAACCCGATAAATACAAGTTATTCTCATAATTAGGGTCTGCTAGTGCCATTATCTTGTTATCAGAGAGTTTTGAAGGAATAAATACCCTTGAATGTATCTTGCCATTGGGTAAAACCTCTTTTAGCACTTCATAGCCATCTGGATTAGGCGTTACGAATCTTTCCTTGACCCAGTTATGTCCAGGGCCACCAGGGTTACAAGTAGCGTGTAATTGAGTTGGAACACCATGAACACTTCTCAAAGTACCGCGAAGTAAGTCATAAGGTATTGGTGTTGGAAAGTGGGTTAATTCTTCGAAGTAAATATCAGAATATGAATGACCCTGGTAACCTCTAGCATCCTTGTCTTTATCCAAGTATTTAAAGGTAAGAATAGCGCCTTCAGGAGAGTAATATGTCTGCTTTTTCTCGCTCCATCTCCATCCTAGTCCTGCGGGGCCGTATATTTCATGCGCTCTTAGTATTGCCTGTTCTAATTCGATCAAAGTTCTTCTAAAGAAGATTGCGTGTTGGTGCTTTCCGTAAATACCTGCTTTGATGGCGTTCTTTCCTAACATGCCATCAGTCTTGCCGCCTCCGCGAGCGCCACCGAACATAATCTCCTTAATTGGGCAGTTAACAAGAGCTGTTTGTGGCCCTTCTTGTGGTGCCCAAATAATATCATTCATCAGGCTGTACCAATGATCTTACATTATCGCCATATTGCTGACTCCACTCGCTTTCCTTCAATGGAGTTGATGAAACTACCTTCTCTTTCACTGTAGTGGACATATCGACTTCAGTTGACCTGTAATCGGGCAATACTTTGTTCAGCAAGCCTAATGATGCTCTAATCTTATTAGCATCCATCTTTGGTACTACCTGCTTACCATCGACCTGTATCTTTGTGCCTAGTACATAAGCCTGCATACGAGAGATTATCTTATCTGCCCTGATTTTCTCTCTTAGTTTGTCTTTATCACGATTATTTAGCTTACTCATGCTATAACCAGTGGAATAGTGGGTGGTGTGATGGTTCTAACTGTCCCATCCTCATCAG
>TARA_R110000803_G_scaffold46198_4_pt1 | contig 17177 bp, 15 predicted proteins | sample TARA_R110000803 | Tara Oceans TARA_R110000803 (sample SAMEA4397772) | marine metagenome | biome: Polar Biome; feature: [SRF] surface water layer (ENVO:00010504); material: water (ENVO:00002006), including particulate matter (ENVO:01000060) such as... | depth 5 m | reverse complement strand
GTAATAAGCGCAATAACTGCAGTTACAGGAAGAGCAATACGCTTGATGAAGTTCAATAGCCTTGTACCAAATAACTTCATTGAAGCCTTGAACGCCGTGAAGCTCGCTATAATACCACTAAAGAGAAAGCCAGAATCATCTTTATCGCCCGAATCTTTGGCACCCGACGTCTTGCCCTGTACGCCACCTTTATCTTTTGGGTCTAATCCTTTTAAATTAGCAAGAGCTTGGTTCTGCATAAACTCTTCGAAGTTATTATTGAGCATGGCGACACTATTCGCGATTACTTCTAGTATCTTTATCTGATCGCGAAGCAAAGAGCTTTGTATGCCCTTGCCTTTGGTCGCCTTTCGGTCTTCAGCGCCTTCTTCGTTTATACTTTGAAGCTGGCCTGTAACCTGCTCCATAAAACTAATATTCTCAGCCACTAGCGTGTTTCCTTCGTTCGTTTTCTTCTTTAATCTTATTGATTAACAAATTTACGTAAACTTCCCTCTCCCAAGGTATCATATTATCTAATTCTTCAAGTGTAAACCTATCTTGGTAAATTAACTCAAAGTTCAGCGTATAATGATTAACCAGACTATCATGAGAGAGGCATATTAAAAAAAACTATTTAGACCCTCTATCTTTTGCGAATTTGGTTTTTCGCAAGCAGAACATTTAAACTTAGCAGTATGTTCTAACTTTGGCATAGTTTCCATAAATTCCATAATGATTTTAAACTGTTCTGATGTCATTTGTTCTAAGAAATCTACAACCTCTTTCTTCGAGACTTCATTCACATCAATCCTTTCTTCATTATGATGAATTGCCTTAATACATTCTGCCGCAAGAGAGAACCCAGTCTCTGTTGAATTGATGTTTTGAAAATCATATTCTAGAAGATTAACAAAAGGAGGATAGCGCAATTCAACAGAGATGTCTTTAGTCAATTTTGCTATGTTCTTAACCTTTGGCATCTTTACATCTAGCTTGTCTAGGTCTATCGAAATTTCGTTGTTTGTTTCGCAGTCGCTACAAGCCATCAAAATCTTTGCTGTTTCTCCGGAGGACTTTGCTCGAATCTTAGTAAACATATATTCGATATCAAATGTCGTCAGGCTGTCTCTATCGATCGACCCTTCACAGCACGCTTCAATCGTATCAGCAATTGCGCCCATTGTGGCTGAAGTGTCTTTGGTCTCAGCAGCCATCATTAAGACTTTCTCTTCTTTCACCAAATAGGGTCGAAACCTAACGCTCTTCTGCGAAGAAGGTATCTTCAATGTATATTTTGGTGAATCATTTAACTTAGGTAACGCCATAACAATCTCCAGTAATAAATTTAATTTCCCAATCCAAATTTGTCTAATATGCCTGCCGCAAACCCAAGTATTGAGTCAACGCCATCCGGCGCAGACGATTTTGCTTTCCAATCTTTGTATGTAAAGCTTACCGTCATTTCCAAGACCTGATCCGCCGCGTCGTCCGACAATTCAATTGCAGTGACAGAAGTCGGAAACGCGTCAATCAACGTGCATTCATAAACAACAGCGTCCTCAGTCAACTTATTAAAATCTAATTCTCCAGTAGCAAGATTCAATGGCCCAAGCGAAGGCAATCGGTTTCTAATGTTGCTAGGTATAGAAGACTTTACTTCAAATATTTGTTGGTTCAAAAAAGAAAACCCAAAAGACTTTTTCAACAATGAGATTGTAATGTCCTGCGCATAATCTCTGTAGTACCCAACCTCATACTTGTTGTGGTCTACAATCTTGCTCTGCCAAAAATCAAAGTAATCTTTTACGTAAGGATTATTGAGCATTCGAAATGTCATTGATATATCTTGAGACGAAAACCCATTCACTATATTGGCGGTAGTCATTCCAATTTGTCTTGCTGTGACGTTTAACTGTCGGGCGGGTAGCTGAACGTTTTTACATAACAGGTTTAAATTTTTTACGTTTGCTCTTGGATCAATCGAAGGTAATCTTACTTTGAATAAATTTCCTCGAGCAAACCCCTTTCCGTCTGATACTGCACTCTTTATATCTTCAACACTATATGGCATTAGAGCATTTTCCTCGAATCTGAATATACTTTATTCTTTGTCGCTCCTGACCATTGAGCAGTGGGTAAAAATACGGCAATCTCATACTCTGGTGCGCTTACTTTAGCGAACTGACTTCTAACCTGCGAATTCAGATAATGTTTAAAACAAGGAGCAAAGTATTTCATCTTAGAAGCTCTCTTGAGCATTTTATACGACAGATTAAATTTGGTTGTTTCGTCGTATCTTGAGTTGTTGGTTACATCTAATAATGAGTCCAAGAATTTCGCCCTCAACACCGGTGGAAGGTAATGCAAGTTCAAACCATAGAATCCACCCTCGGCAGGTCCAGCGACAATTGTTAATGGAAATTTATCATAGTAAGGTAATGTATCTTTATTCTTTGCTTCATAAAAATACATGTACATATGCCCAACAATTTCGCTACCCGTTTTCTTAAGAGGGTCTTCGCTCATAAGAGCTTTCCGGTCGATTCTACGAAGGTCGGCTGCTTTCTTCTGAAACCACGCTCTAGACTCTCGGGTGCGAGGAGTTATACCGGCACGAAACGCTTGTAATTCTAGTTTATTAAATAGGCTTGACATAAGACTTATTTATGCTGATTGAATCTAATAATAAAAACCTTTTTCACTTTTTCTTTTTCCTTGAGTATTTGGGCATAGGTTTTATGCTCTTAAATGGTTTTGGTAAAATCCCCATAAGCCGCAATTCTATTTCGGTCCAAATTTCGAAACTCCATTTTCGATCTTTACAGTACTTTGTGGCGGCTTCCCATTTGTTCTGATTCTTTACGTAAGTAAATCCTTCGGTAATATATCTTTTTGTTCTCTTATTAGAGGTCGGGGGGAGCGTTTCTTTGTGTGGCTTGACTTCAATGAGTGAAGTTTGGCCGCTCTTCCAAGTTACTACAAAGTCGGGGAAATACCGATGATACTTTCTATCCGCCTCATATAAGTAGGGAATGACGACCTCTTCGCTTGACCATTGCACAACGTCCGAACTGTTGTCAAAGAACTGCATGCAATGTTTCTCCCAGCCGCTTCTGTAAAAAACGTTGGTAGAATTCCCGCCATATTTGTCGGTATTTTTTACTTTGTATTTTCCGCTATAAGTATGCATAGAATTACTATAAATAGTTCCATAGTATTTATTTGGATTTTAAAATGTCGCAAGAAACAGCTGAGGTACAAAACCCAGATACTGAGACAAAAGAACAGGGAACAACTACAGAAGTAGTTATTAAAACTCCTCAGAAGTATCGGTTTCCTTTGCGCGATCAAGAAGACTATAAAGGAAAGGTAACATTCAAAGTCGTCGTGGTCGAAGGAATTACACCCAGTCTCTTTAAGTCTTTAGAAAGTCTTGACACCTCTAGCATATTAGACAGATTCACTGGTCTATTTTCTTCTGACGAAGAAACACCAACGAAAGAAGAAGCTAAAGAAGGCCAAGATGCTTTAGAAGGCGTCAATGGCACCACTCAATCATATGAGAATGTAGAAGCACAAAAGACTTATGGCGACGTAGTTACATTATACCTCCCACCTTCTTTTGCTATTAGAGACGCAGTGACCTACGATAATGTTAACCTTGGGTTTATCGGGGGCGCAGTTGAAGCAGTAGGCCAAGCGGGGGGTTCAATCGCACAAGGTGTGGGTGCTGCAGCCAAGGGCGGAGTCGAAAGCTTCATTGACGCGTTTCGAGGCGGTGCAGGCGCAGACGCGGCCAGTGTTGCCATTACTAAAGTCGCAGGCATGGGTGGCGCTGGCGTTGGTGGAGCAGTACAATCCCTCACAAGAACAACGGTAAATCCAAATACCAGATCGATTTTCCAAAGCGTTCCGATGAGAGAGTTTCCGTTTACGTTTCGGCTTATCGCTTCTTCACCCCAAGAAGCAGAGGAAATAAAAAAGATTGTCAAAACTTTTCGAAGAGAATTATATCCAGGAACTATTTCAGCGCCGCTTCCCGGAGATTTAGGTGTTAGTATTCCAATTGGATACAGAATGCCCAATTTGTTTGAAATAAAAATGACCTATGACAACAAGCCGATTTATACAGGCATACAAGACGCTTATCTTAGAGATGTTACTGTTTCGTATAACGCTAACGGCATGGCATTTCATAATGTAAAAGGAAAGGTAGCGCCAGTCGAGGTTGAGGTAACACTATCGTTTATCGAATCAAGAACAATGACCAGAGAAATGGTTGAGGAAGGATTTTAATGGCATACTTTAAAAACTTTCCTTTAATAAAATACAAATTCGGTAACAATGAAGAGAGTGTTTTCTTTAAAGACGCCAGCGTCTATGTTGATCTGATTGATCAAATTGCAGACAATGTATCTTACTACTCGAACTTTACAATTGTGGATGGTGAACGACCGGACACGCTTTCTTATAAATTGTATGGTACCTCTGACTATTACTGGACATTCTTTTTACTGAACGAAAGTTTGAGACAATCAGGCTGGCCGTTAACTGTCACCAAGATGTATAAGTTTATTGAAGAAGTATATCCAAATTATGCTATACAGTTAGACGGCAGCTATAAGGTAGACGGTGTCATAACTCCAATGACGCTCGCGACATTATTCCCTGTTGGTCAATCCTTCAGTGTTGATGGCTCGGCAGTTGCAACCGTCGTTAAAAAGAATTTGGATATTGGTCAAGTAGTTTTTAAATACAAAAGTGGTGATGAGTCTCAGCTACTTAATTTCACTCAGCTAAATTATAGTAATTCTGATGGAGAAATCCTTGTGTTCAATGCAGGAGCATCAACAAACTTCTACAATAATGTTGTTGAGTATAACTCTCCGGCTTACTACACGAATTCTTTGGGCGCGCGCGCAGATATCGACCCGTATGATATAGCAACATCAACCGGTCCGCTTATTCCAGTCACCTACCAAGAAAAACTTATTAGTTTTAACGACGACTTGAAAGTGATTAAGATGTTTAAACCAAGTGCAATTTCTAACGTTGTTAATGAATTTAATCGACTGGTGAAAGGATAAAATGGCAGACGGGCCAAACAATCAAAAGTTTACTCTATCTGAAGCAATTATATCTTCCGATAGATTTGGCGCAGACGATGAAATAGAATGTGCACGGCTTATTTACGAATTAACTATTTTCGAGTCGTTAGATAATCCTTACCTCTCTGGTATGGTTGCGTTGGTTGATGATAAGAGTATATTTGGGTCAATTAACTTTTCTGGCACAGAAAGGATGACTATTCGAATACAGCCGTCAGCAGGTAACGAAACATTTATCGACAAAACGTTTATTATGACCAAAATGGCAGAGACTGTTCGAGGGTCGAATGATGCAGATGTCATTTTGTTTAATCTAATAGAACCTCATGCATATTTTAATTCTCTGCGAACATTGTCCCGAGCATATACTGGTTCTATAGAAACAATTGTCTCTCAAATATTAAATGGTGAGCTTAAGAAAAAAGTCGACCTTTCTTATTTAACAAAGGAAACGACAGCACAAGGTGTACGTAAATTTATTGTTCCTTATTTGACTCCGCTTGACGCTTGTAAAATGTTAATTGATCGAGCGACATCGACAAACGGTTCTCCTACGTTTCTATATGCTACAGCATATGATAATAACATCCGTATGGGAGACTTGGACAAAATGCTCCAACAGCCCGCGTTTAATGAGGAGAGTCCGTTCGTCTATTCTCAAGCAAAAAGTAACGCTTCTAGTGCTACCGACGAATTTACGAAATCGACCACAATCAAAGAATATGTGCGTAGGGATCAAGAAGATACCCTAGATCAAATTATGGCAGGCGGTGTTGGTGCATTCTATACCAACACCGATGTCGGGACAGGGGTTTCTTTTCGCTCTCATGTCTCAATTAAAAACAGTTTAGAAACATTAAAGAACTCTGGAGTCTTAAAGAAAGACGCTACTCAAGTTGTTTTTGACGAGTCATTAAAATACCTTGATAGAACTGCAGACGAATATAACTCGCAGTTTTTTCATCAGGTCAATTCATCGCTAACCTATAACCAAATCAAAAGTTATCATGACGCCGCTTCTGGTGCGGATTTCTTGCTTAAGATTAAAAAGCACCAGATTGAACAAGCGTTATATAAAAACGTGATTAAATTTTCGATTCCAGGAACTGCTTTCTTTATGGCCAAAGCAACGGTCGGGGATATTTGTAGATTCAGAATATTGAAGAATATATCGCAGAATCAGGAAAACCCGACAGATTTGTTTGATGAAAAGGGTTCTGGTAATTTTCTTATTCACTCATTACGGCATACGTTTAGACAAACAGATCATAATGTTTCGATGGAAGTGTGTAGGTTGACTCGAAGTAAGGTGATCTAGTGGATAACGCAATACCAAGACAATATTACGGCGACGATATCCGATGGTTCATTGGAGTCATTGTTAACGCAACGCCTCCTCCTACTCTTCAGGGTAGAGTTAAAGTTAGAATACACGGTGTGCATAATCCTTCGACTGGAGAAATACAAGAAAGTGATTTGCCCTGGGCACAGGTGTTAATTCCTACCACAGAGGGAGGAGTCTCTGGCATTGGAGCTGTTCCAGGAGTACTTCCTGGAGCTTCGGTCTTTGGCTATTTCTTAGACGGCAAATCTTCTCAGCTGCCGATTATAATTGGCTCGTTTCCCAGGATAGAATTTCCCAACGCGGTGCAACAACGAGTGAACTCAGCAAATCAATCAGAAGATGAATTAGAATACAATCAAGAAAGAGAACAGAACTTTATTGAATCCTCATTGATGATTGATGATGAGTTTCAAAAGGGAAATGTATCTCGAAGAAGAAGTCAGGCTATAAAATTTTTCATAGACAACGGATACCGTCCAATACACGCTGCAGCTTTGACTGGTGTTATTGAAACTGTTTCGGGTTTCGCTATCTACGCGCTCGAAGCCAAAGCAGATAAACAAGGGTTAATACAGTGGTCGCAAAGCGAAGGCAATAGATTTAAAAATCTAGTAGAGTTTGCTAAAAATTATCAGAAAACAAAAAGCTGGAAATCGTATTCACTTCAGCTTCAATATATTTTATATGAATTGCGTAACACTCAGAATAGAGCCAATGTCAAACTTCTACAAACAACTTCTATAGAAAAGGCGGTTAAAGTAATCGATAAATATTACAGCAACTCCTCTTCAAACATAAAGGACTCTATACAGTTTGCTGAGAGAGCATATGATGGAGCGTTAGAATGACCACCGTTAATAAAGAAGAAGCAAAAGCCCAAGTATCACAACTTAAAGACAAAGTAAGTTATGATGCAGTAAACGAACAAGCAACAACAGCCATATCTCAAAAGAAAAATGCAATCGAAACTGCAGTTGGTGATACGGTTGGAAGTATCAAAGGCGGCGTAGAAAGCATTAGCGCAAGAGCGACAGATATCGCTGATAAATTAAATACTACGACAGTCGAAGGCTTGATTACTGATGGTATGGAGTCGATTAAAGGATCGATAGATGATACTCTTGCTGCAGCTGCAGGCGTATTGACATCCACGTTTGGAACCAAATTAGAACTTACGTGGACAGATCCAGACGAGGATGGTAACGTAAGAGTCCGAACATCTTCTTTGGTGGCAGACACAAATTCTACATTATCTGCTCTTATCACATTAATCTCTGGGCTGGGCGCTGGTAAACCAGACCTTAAAGGCTTCGCACAAGAAGTAGTAACAAACGCTTCACCAGAAGGTCTAGTAAGTTCACTTAATAGTATCAAAGGGACTGTTGCGGGCTTTCCTGATTTGGCTACTGTCAATGCTCTTTCAGAGAAAGCAAACTCTACTGTCGCTGACATAACAGCAAAAATAAATGCTGGTACTGAATTTGTTGACGCTCCAAATGTAAACTCTGGAGACTCAGCAGGCAATTTTGTCTACGCCTTTCCAGAGGCCGACTCAACCGGTAACATAACAAGTGTTACCATGCAACAGAGTTATAATGCGTTTGATATAGAGACTGGACGCTCGGTCACTGACGCACAGACATTGGTTGACAAAGCAATTTCTATTGATGAAGATGGTCTTAAAAAAGACCTGGCTGGTCTTAAAAATGGCGCTGTCTCTGGCTCATCTGTTTTCTCTGATACACAAACGGTAGGTTCTTCGGTAACTGGTGTAGGACAAAAAGCATTAGACTATGTTTCTTCTGCAGAGAATGCTATTTCGAATTCGAAAAATGGATTAATACAAGGGTTTGTTGCAGACCTCAATCAAGAAGCCCAAAGTTTGCAAAAAGATTATCCTGAGTTATCAGACGAAGAAGCAAAGGAAGTTGTTGAGTTGTCTCAAGGTGGTATAGATGATCAAATCAAAGCGGCTGAAATTGTGCAAGTCAAAACCAAACAACCAGCAAACGCAGTTCGAGCTAGACTGTTGAAAGTTAACACTACAATTGCAGGCACGACGGTCGTTGGTAATGAACAGTCAGCGTTTAACAATCCGTTTGATTTCGAAAGAAACAATTGGAATGACGGTAAGGGCAATAATAAGTTTTCATATGTAAACACCGTCGAAGAATTAGAAGCTGAACTGAGAACTTCATCCAGAGATATTACTGAAGTTGTAGTACACTGGTCTGAAACCTTTACCAATAAAAACATTGGCGCAGAGGAAATTAACTCAATACATCTAGGTCTAGGTCTAAAGGGAATTGGCTATCACTATGTAATTCGTAGAGACGGATCATTGCAAAGAGGCAGACCACTCTCGAAAGAAGGCGACCATTCTTCTGCAAACGAACACGATAAGTATTCAATTGGATTAGTGTTTGTCGGTGGTTTTAACTGTGCTTCTGGAACGCCGAACCCCGAAACATTCTTATCGTCTCAATCATTGACGAGAGCGCAGATGACAACTTTTGAACAATTCTGTCGAGCGTTCTATAAGAGATATCCAGGAGGCCAGCTGTTGGGTCATAACGACATAGATCTAAAAGAATTAGATCCTGGGTTTGACGTTATAGATTATTGTAAAGATGTTTTTGGTAAGGAATCTGTATTTACTGATCCCGCGACTCAAAAGCCTTTTAAACCGAGCGACTTAATTAAACAAAAGGTTGTATCATGACTACTCGGGTTGACAATCTAGAAAAACGAAAAGAAAAGTTTGGTAGTGCCCGAGAAATAACTGAAGGTGTGCCAAGAGATGGATTTGTTGACGCAACAGGAGAATACTCTAAGCGCGATTATTTCTATGGTAACTCAATCAATAAAGCAGCTAAAGGCGAGCAAATTAATAGTCTGTTTGCTGGTGGGGGAGACTATGAAGTTTCTACCGAGTTTCAAGACCAAAAACCCTCTGAGTATCCGCACAACAAAGTATCAGAAACAACTTCTGGTCACATCTGGGAAATAGACGACACTCCTGGAGGCGAGCGAATACTACTTAAACATCGTTCTGGGGCTGGTGTAGAACTCCGCTCCGACGGCTCTGTTTTGTTCTCTGCTGTTAATAAGAAAGTAGAAGTCACCGGTGGCGACCATACCGTAATTGTTGAGGGTGAGGGCAACCTTGTTTACAAAGGTAATTTAAATGTTAAAGTAACAGGCGATTATAATCTGCAGGTTGACGGTAATATAAATGTTACAACTGCAGGTAATAAGAAAGAGGAGATTAACGGCAGTCATATTAAGACTGTCGATGGGAATCAAAATTATGTTGTCAAAGGATCTAGAAACGCTCAAGTAGTTGGAACCAATACCGACACTATACTCGGCAATAACAATCAGCTAGTAAAAGGTTCACAAAAGAATCTTATTGAAGGATCCGCTCAATTATTTGCTGCTGATATAAAACAAACCGCGTCGGGTGAATGGGCAGTCTCATCTTCTATTGCTAATCTGACTGGTATCGATATTTCTATAGTAGGAATAAAAGGAACCATTGGTGGCCAACTGGTTGATCATTATGGTAAAATGTTTGGTGGCCCTCCTACTGGATTAGGCAATGGAGGTACAACTTTCTACGGAACTCTGCTTGGCAAAGCGCAAGAAGCAATTACAGCAGATTTTGCTAACATGGCTGGTTATGCTCGAAGAGCTAGAACAGCGAAAGCAGAAACCGGTTCTGCAGATGGCGCGAACGGTGGTTCAGGGTTTAGAGGATACTATCCTACCTTTCAACCCTTTATTCCAGTGCCTCCGACAACAGTTATGCCCAACGCGGCAATTATTTTACCGTGGCTTACTAAATCTGACTATGCAATTCGTGGCGTTCGGGTTGATACTAATATTGATGATCCAAATTCATTAGTGTCTAAGATTCTTAAAACAGACGACTATGACGATTTGTTTAATCGCGATCCTACGATTCACGAGATTCGTTCTAAATTACGAACCAAGAGCGCATTCAATAATACTAAATTTACAGGAAATCTTGTAGCAACTGGGGCGCTGAGTTCAGAGTTTGCTAATGTTGTTCCTAAGAAAAGTGGAAGAGCAGAGAAGAAAATCCCTTCCTTACGTTTTGGAAACACAGTAATTGGTAATAATCCAGCAGAAACGTTAAGCAAGAGGTTTAGACCACAATGAGCGCACCAATCCTATTCGGGTCGCCCAGAGCCCAGAAAGATTATGTCTCGCCTAAGACAGAAGGTATTGCTCCCAGATATACAGACCGTGGATATACACAAAGATCATCTGTCAATCGATATGTGGTTCCACCGCCACCTCCTGGTATTATTCCATACGGAGGTTTGACATATGCATATGTCTCGGGGGGTAGAGTGAGTGGCACAACGATGAATAATTCGAATAATATCGAATCCTTTGATTTTGCCAGCGTCACTACATCAGTTTCTGGTGGAACAATATCAAATATTGCTGAGCATTCCTCCCATAGCGATGTTTCTGACGGGTTTATTAGTGGAGGGGAACCTGGAGCTCCGCTGTCAAAGTTTTATCTGGCGGTCGATAAATTTCCTATGGCGAACCCATTCGTTTCTGCAACAAATGTGGGTAGTCTTAATATTGCGCAATCGATTACCGACCCCAATTGGACATATTCGGGTATGTCAGATAAAACTAATAGATATGGTCATATAGTAGGATGGCCATCGTATGGGCCGTTACAGGTTTCGCCATTTATAACAACAAAAATATCGAAATTTTCTTTTGTAAATTCTTTTTCACACCAAGAAGTAGGAGATGTCGCCAGCCTCTTTGTCACCGGTGGCTATTTGCAAGGAGCCCAAGGGATTTCTGCTCCAATATATGGATATGTCACCGGCGGGACTGGATTAACAACAAAAATAGATAGATACGCCTTTGTTTCTTCTGGAAACACAACTAATGTTGGAACCTTGTCTTCTGCCAGTCGACAGCCCGAAGCAACACTATCAGATGAAAATAATGGTTTTATTGCGGGCGAGACCTTAATCTCAAGCGTCAAAACTGCAAACATTAAATCCTTTCCATTTGCATCCGAAAACGTCTCAACTACAGTTGAGACATTGACATTCGGGCGCGGAGGAGCTGCTGGTAGTTCATCTTCTACTGATGGTTATGTTTCTGGGGGATTTAAAAATCCTCCTGGGACGGTCCCTTCTTTGTTCATAGGAAATATAGAAAAATTCCCGTTTGCTTCGTTTTCTCCTGCTGTGGGCGTGGGCACTTTGATAAATAACGCAGCATATAGAGGAGGTCATCAAATATGAGCACACCAATCCTATTCGGATCACCTAGAGCCCAGAAGAATTACATAAACCCTAAAACAGAAGGAATGAATAGCAGGAATACTTCTTTAGGATTTAGACAAGTGGGAAGTGTCAGTCGATATGTGATTCCACCGCCACCACTACCGGTCATCGCTACCGGATACAATGGTATGTGGACTGGTGGTGAAGGTTGGGCTAGCAATATTCCGACGGGAGATTTATCAACATATCGAGTAGAAAAATATGATTTTGCCACAGATGCTCCAATAGCGTCACCTATCGATATAGTAGGTGTTCCCGGATTTAGTGTTTCTCCTTCATCTATATATGAAGAATTTTATGGCGCTGCGTATCAAAGATCTATAGTAACAAGCCATGGTTCAGACACTCACGGCTTTAGAGAAGTAGTTGGTGGCAGCAGCTCACTGTCGCGGTTAACCCCTATAAACCTTGGCTCTTTAATGTTTTTTCCATATGCAAACGCGACTACGCATAATGTACAAAATGATTTTAAAGATCCGATATCGATTGTAGGAAATTACCGTCAAGCTATTAACGATAAAACCAACATGATTGGGATAATTTCTGGTGGTAAATATATTGGTCCAAACGCGGGAACAACGAGACTTTCTACATTTCCTTTTGCCACAGGAACATTCTCTAATGATTTATCCAATCTAGAGATTGCTGAAGAAAACTTTACAAACCCAACTAATTTATCGAGAAGAAATACATCAGGTGGGAATGATCTTAACAGCGGATTTGTAGTAGGCGGTAGAAAGTTTGATCCTATCTTTGCAGATGCAAGGTACATCGAAAAATATCCATTCGCTAATCGTACAGCTAATATTCGAATTAATGGAATGGAAACAAATGGACCATCAGATGGTGTTGGGCTTTCTTCTGCAACTCATGGTTATCTTTGTGGGTTTGTTGTAACGCTTCCAAGCTCAATTGGTTATGTAAACTCTACTCAAAAATATCCATTTACTTTAGAGGCAGACCTGACAGAATCTCTTGTGGCCGATCTCGCAGCTGCAGGAGATAATATAGCTGGAGTCGGCGGTAGTTCTAACACAACAGGATATAATGGTGGAGGTTCGACTACTGGATCCCCATATTCTGCCAATAAAGTCAATAAAGTATCAAAGTTTCCCTTTGCTTCAGACAATAACGTAACTGCTTTGGGAAATTTATCGTACGGTCAAATAGGCTGGAACGGAACAACGGAAAGCTAGATATCATGATTATTTTACCAGATCCAGTATACAACCCGAATTTTCAGACTTCAATAACTTCTGGAACAAAACTTGGCCCAGGAATTTCAATAGCAAAATTTCTTGGTGCTCCAGGATCTCGGATACAGTTCGAACGTATTTCTGGCGACAGAAATCAAATTGCGAGAAACCTTTATCTACAGACAGAGATTATGAGAGCTGCAATAAACAATCTCCAGTTTAACGATCATCGTTTAATTGTCGCCGAAGGATTATATGTTCCTGCTACAAACGAGAATGTGTCTCAAGAAGATATTAATAATGACAAACAAACCGGAAGGGCAGTCGTATATCAGCTTATAGGTAAAAACGGCGAAATTGATCACGAGAAGACATTTGATCTAGCGGTTTATTGGAAAGATTATACTAATTATGATAAGCTTATTTTAGACTACGATACTTTCGATCCTTCAGGAAAGTTATCAAGCCAAATCATTGTAGTGGTGCCTAACTGCCCTGAATCTTTTGATATTAGTTCTCTAGGAGAAGTCGAGACCGTTTTCAATCAGAAACTTATGACCAAAAACGAATTGGTTGAATTTGGCATATAAATAACTTCCATGGCAAAAGTATTATCAACAGAAGATCAAGACCTTTCCGGTAAGAGCATTCGAAGCTCAAGAAATACGGTTTATAGCGATATAGACCTTTCTTTAGCTAAGAATACTACTACCAACGATATCTTTAAAAAGAAAGACGCAGCTGCAGTAAAACAAGCGGTATTGAATTTGATTCAAACAGGTCGGTTTGAGAAACCATTCAGACCTTCGTTTGGGGCTAACATTGCAAATCAATTGTTTGAATTGTCAATAGAGGAAACCGCGTCAGATTTAGAAGATCAAATAAAGTCTTCAATAGAAAGGTTTGAGCCAAGAGCAAAAATTCGCCAATTAATAGTGAAATCTAATACAGAGCGAAATACTTTATCTGTTTTCTTAGAATTCCAAATATTGAATACTTCAGAAATCGTATCATTTGAAACATCACTATCAAGGTTGAGATAAATGGCAACAACAATACAATCAACGAGTTTAGACTTTCAGGCGATCAAAGACAACCTCAAAAGATTTTATCAGCAAGGTGGTGAGTTCACTGATTATAATTTTGAAGCGTCTGGGCTTTCTAACATTCTCGATGTTCTTGCGTACAACACTCATTACAATGGGTTGACCGCGAACTTTGCTCTTAACGAATCATTTTTAACTACAGCACAACTTCGTTCTTCTGTTGTTGGGCTTTCTACTGCTATAGGTTACACTCCTGGATCTAGGACGGGCGCATTTGCGCTTGTTTCTTTATCGTTTAACAAAGTAAGTGGTGCGGCAGTGTATACGATGCCAGCTGGCTTTACTTTTACTGCCACTGTTGACTCACAAACCTTTACTTTTCAAACAACAGCATCATTAACAACGAATGCAGTCGGAAATCTCTATACATTTAATTTAAATGGTGATGAGAATATTAGAATAACAGAAGGCGTTTCAACCAGCAAAGTGTTTGTGGCAGGACCATCTTCTGAAAATGATGTTTATGTCATTCCGGATACTACTTTAGACTTGGATACAGCTACCGTAAAGGTTTATCCATCTGCATCATCTGCAGCATTCACAACTTACACAAACATAAACGATGCAACTACAATTACTGAAGCATCGACCATCTACGCGCTCCGAGAAGCTCCTAATGGTTTCTTTGAACTATCGTTCAGTAACGGTTCATCCTTGGGTCAGACACCAGTCGCGGGTAATAAGATTGAAGTCTCTTACCTTGCAGTTAATGGATTAGACGCAAACGGCGCTTTGACCTTTGACCCCACTACTCAATTTGAAGGTGAAGATTTAACCGTAGTGACTGTCGCCAATGCCTCTGCTGGAGCCGAGAAAGAATCTCTTGATTCAATTCGGCAGAATGCTCCTTTCTTATGGGGCAGTCAAAACCGTATGGTAACTGCTGCAGATTACTCTACGCTTATATTGAGAAAATACTCTGCGCTTATTGACGACATACAGTCTTGGGGTGGAGAAGATAATATTCCTGCCAACTATGGAAATGTTTATATTTCAATCAAATATAAAGACGGTATTTTACCAACAGTAAAAACACAGAATAAGACAGACATCGACGCGTTGGTAAAAGATTTGTCTATTGCTTCTTTTAATGTTGTGTTTGTTGATCCCATTGAAACCTTTATCAAGATTGCGAATTTGTTCCAATTTAATCCTAAGCTAACAACGTTGAGCAATACCTCGGCCGAGACTGCAACGAAGACAGCAATTAGTAATTATTTTTCTGCTAATCTGGGTGGGTTTGGTCAGACGTTCAGAAGATCAAATATGCTTACTGTTATTGATGACGCGGATCCCGCAATTCTTTCTAGTAGAGCAGAAGTAACAATGCAGCAAAGATTGTTTCCTGCTAGTAACATTGCAATTGCAACTGAATATTCATTGCAGTTTCCTTCCGCGATTGCAGGAACTTCGAACGACGGATATATCATTACAAGTTCTGTGTTCAATTTTAATTCATTGACCTGTATTCTCAGAAACTTAATAGGGTCTAACGTGATTCAAATAATTTCTGATGATGGGCAAGTTATTGTCAATAATGTCGGACAATATAATGCAGCTACTGGATTGGTCACTTTAAACGGGTTTGCCCCTACTTCTATTTCTGGGGCTTCGTACATAAGTATTCTGGCGGTACCTGCAAATCAAGGTTCTATAACACCATTAAGAAACAACCTTTTAACCTTCGATGATGTCAATTCGACTTCAAAAGCTATCCTTACGACATCGACATAAATAAAAGAAAAAAGAGAAGATAAATGACGGCGAAAGTAACAAACAGCCTAAAACAAACTCTGGGGAAACTGCTGGAGACTAGTGTCGACAGTGATGCTACAGAATTGTATTATATGGCTCTTGGAAGAAGCTTGGAATGGGATCCTTCTGATACACCTCCTGTCATTGGCGACTCGGACGTGACTTCATTAGCGTTTCAACGAAAGGTAAGACACGCTTTACATTCATATAAAGTGCTCTCTGGTTCTAATATGATTATCGACAAAGTCAATTGGAGCAGTGGAATATACTACGCCTACGATGATGCTTTGGACGTCCAATCAACAAACCATTATGTTGTTAATTCAATCGGCCAAGTTTTTCTTTGTCTAGAACAGGGGAAAAACGCGAGTGGGGCCACAATTTCGTCTAGTGTCGAACCACTTGCTTCAATGCGTATAAATCATCAGGCAGCAAAGCCGAACGGTATCGGCAAAAACAATGGAAACTTTTCGTTTAGAACAAGCGACACCGGTGCCGACACCACACAAGGGTACTTATGGCAATACCTATACACGCCATCACCAAATGATATTAATAATTATGGCACCACTTCTTTATATCCCGCCAAAAAAGTAACCCCAGCGGCTGGATTGTTGCCCCAAGATAGTGATAACTTAGATCTTCAAAACGCATCTATTGGTGGTCAGATTCTTAGTATTATATTAGATTCAGCAGGGTCTGGATACTCAACCGCTCCTACAATCTCATTCACAGGCAACGGCACCGGCGGTTCGTTCGTTGCAGACTTGAGCGGTGGCAGTACTGTTAAAAATGTTTATATGGATTCCGCTTATGGTCAATCAGCGCATGGCTCTGGATATGACTATGCCACTGTTGTTTTCACTGGAGGTGGTGCCACAACCCCAGCTGCTGGCAGAGCAATCATTGGCCCTCAAAATGGGCCGACAGCAGACCCTGTTCAAACATTACGCGCGAATCGGTTAATGCTACAGGGTTCGTTTGAAAATGACGAGTCCGGTAATATATTGACTGATAACGATTTTAGACAAGTAGCAATTATCTCTAATCCAAAACAGTACGGTTCTACAGCAGCATTTACTGGTAATACAGCACAGGCATTACAGATATTGCGATTACAAGGCGGGGGGACTGCTTTTGTAGAAGATGTTTATTTCAAACAAAACGCCTCTGTGGGAATTGCTGTGCACTGGGACGCCGGTGCCAACGAGCTCTATTTTTATCAGAACGAAGAAACTGGATTTGGAGAATTTGTTAATGCAGACGCTGTCAATGCATTGACGGGTTTAAATGGCACCTTACAAACCGGTGATGGGTTCGCCATGGCCGCCGCC
>TARA_R110000803_G_scaffold52326_1_pt1 | contig 17188 bp, 23 predicted proteins | sample TARA_R110000803 | Tara Oceans TARA_R110000803 (sample SAMEA4397772) | marine metagenome | biome: Polar Biome; feature: [SRF] surface water layer (ENVO:00010504); material: water (ENVO:00002006), including particulate matter (ENVO:01000060) such as... | depth 5 m | reverse complement strand
AACTAAAGGGAAGGCCAGGGGCTACGTCGAACGCCAGGAGATCGGCTTCACTCTCGCCGAACCCATCACCGGGATGACAATCAAATGAGCAAGAGCCCCCGACATATCAAAATAAAAATTAAGATAGACCCGAGCCTCCAGACCAGGATGATCGCCATCCTCGCCCTGGCCTACTCGGTAACCTTTAAAAACTGACAACGCCATGAGCCAAAGAAGAAAAGCAAGAAGAGCCCACGGGCTGAAATCCAGGACACAGATCCAGAAGGAGATCGACCTGGCGAAGGAGATGATCACCTGGACCAAGTGGTGGGAGATCAGATCCAGGTGGAGGATCCGCCGAGCCATCGAGCGGATGGAGTACGACGTCAAAAAGCTCAAGCCATGGAACTGACAACGATGACAGCCATCGACACCCAGGGCCGCCTGGTCTTCGTCTATACTGGCCGCCCCTACCTGATAATCGGAGCCGCCACCCAACACCCAGGAGGACGTCCCCAGGAGACCGGAGTCGTCTGGAGGATGAGGGAGATCCGGGGGCGCTGTATTAATTGCAAGAACTCAAAGACGTGAAGGAGATCACCTTCGACACCAACGGAAACAATAAACAGAAAGCCGCCTGTCAGGCCTGGCTCGACGACGCGATCAGGGACATCCTCTTCGGTGGGGCCAAGTACACCGGGAAGAGCTACCTCGGCGCGGGGCTGATCTTCGGGGACGCCCTCCTCTATCCTGGGACCCACTACTTCATCGCCAGGCACTCACTCAACGATCTCAGGAAGTACACAAAGCCGACGATCTATGAGGTCTTTGACTCCTGGGGACTTGATCATCGGGTCTATCTACAATATGACGGGAAGGACAACTTCTTCACCTTGTACAACGACTCGAAGGTCTTCTTCATCGAGGCCAAGAGACAACCCTCGGACGAGGACTTCCATCGCTTTGGATCCATCCAGATGACCAGGGGGTGGATCGAGGAGATCGGAGAGATCCCGGCCAAGGCTGTGGAACAGCTCAGCCTCACGGTCGGACGGTGGAAGAACAAGGAGCTCGAACTCCCTGGGAAGGTCCTGATGACTTGCAACCCTCACAAGGGTCTGGGCTTCCGGGACTTCTATCTCCCCCACAAGAACGGAACCCTCCCCCCTCATCGGAAATTTATCCAGGCTCTCCCCCAGGACAACCGAGCCGGGGATCAGGACTACATCGACAGCATAGTGAACCATCCGAACAAGCTGATCAGGGAACGCCTGGGACGAGGCTCCTGGGAATATGACGACAGCCCGGACATCTTAGTGGACCACGACAGGATCCTCGACGCCTACACAGCCGAGCACGTCCTCGAGGGACCCATGTCCATGACCGCGGACATCGCCTTCCTGGGGAGTGACAAGTTCGTGATCATGATCTGGTCCGGGTGGAGGCTGATCAAGATCCACGCCATGGCGAAGAGCGACGCCAAGCTCGTGGAGACGACCATCAAATCCCTGGCAGAGAAGCACCAGGTCCCCAGGAGTCGGGTGGTCTATGACGCCGACGGGATCGGGAGCTTCCTGGACTCATATCTCAAGAACGCCAGACCCTTCCGGAATGGATCCTCGCCGATCGGTCGGGACAACTATGGCCACCTCAAGGATCAGGCCGGCTACTGGCTCGCCAGGAAATTCAACAAGGGGGAGATCTGGATCCAGACAGAGGACCACCAGGATGAGGTGATCGAAGAGCTCGGTCATCTGAAGAGCTACTCGACGGACAACGACGGGAAGCTGAAGATCCTCCCGAAGAAGGAGATCAAGAAGAGCCTGGTCCGGAGTCCTGACTTCCTGGACGCTTTGATCATGAGGAGCTTCCTGGATCTGGGAGGAGGTGGCGCGATCGGGTCGTCGGTCCCTGGGTAAAAAAACTATATTTGTATGACATTAAAACCATGAAAAAAATGAGCACGAAAACAACACGAGACAGGATCCGACTGGGAGAGCTGACTCAAGTATCAAAGGAGGCCGCGATCCTTCTCACTAATGAGGACCTGATCGCCGAACTCGAGCAAGAATCCGAGATAGGGAGCGCGGTGATCGCCGTGAAGATGAAGTCCTGGATGACCCACGAAGTCAGGGACCAACTCCTCCGGACCAGGCAGATCTTGAAGGAGAACCCGATCATCCAAGAGGACGAGATCCCTGTGACCTACGAGACGAGCTTCTCAACAACCAGGGGGAAAGTCCTCGCCGTCCTTGGAGGAGGTCCGTCCGCTGTCCAGGCACTGAGAGAAGAAGCTGACAAGAGAACCCTGGCCGCCATCAAGAAGGACCTGGAGGGGAGTGATCTGGCAGAGGCCAAGCTGATCATGGACATCTTCCACGGAGATCCTGGAGACATGGATCCGAAGGAGCTGAGACTCATCGAACTCGAACGAGTACGGAGGCAGACCATCGACAAAGCTGAGGCGGCCCTGATCACGGCGAGGCAAGTCATGAAGCTGATGGCCGACATCATCGAGATCTCTCAAACCTCAAGACCATGACCATCCTCATCACCATCATCCTCTCACTGAACGCCGGGGTCCTGATCACAGTGATCTGGGTGGCCAGGAAGAGAAGCCAGGAAGCCAAGGCTCCGAAGAAATACAGCGAAGGGGGAGTCGTTCCTGGAGCCTGGGATCCAGAGAAGACCACGTTCCGACCTGGTGAGAGAGTCATCACTCTGGTCCAGGAAGGTGACAAGATCACGAAATTCGAGGACGGGATCATGACCCCCATCCTGATGGTGGACCCCGGTCCATTGAAGCACACCCTCCAGGACGTCAAGGACTCGATGATCTTCTGGGCCGCTCCTCTATGGCTCGAGATCTACGACCACCAGGAGGTCAGAGCTGACGACGCTGTCCATGACTTCAAGAAGCTCGCGGAGAAGATGAGAGACCAGGCTGATGAGAGACTGAGCGAACGCCTCCACCTCAACGCTGAGAGACCAGTGACTCCCTGGTGGAATGGAGTCCAATCACTAAACAACCCAGGACGATGAAGGAGCTGAAAGACTACACCGACAAGCCAGGCTTCACGGCCCTGGAACAGTACGAACTCGAACACCTGGGGAGACTCAGGGATCTGGCCGGGGTGATGTTCACCGGAAGGACCAGGGAGATCCCCAGGAACCGGCGAGCGGTCAAGGCCCTCCTGGACAACTACCTCGAGAAAGGGGTCGAGATGAGGATCGGCCTCAAGTGGATGGACTTCGTCCCCCTAAATGAGCACCGACTGAAGCAAGCCTGGAACGATCCGGAGGTCGAGAACATCTACATCATGATCGGGTCCTGGAGATCCGTCAGAATTATGAACCAACAAATCACCAATAAATGAGAGCACCCATCGAAATCAAAACCAAGGACGGCGAGAGCCATCACGCCAAAGTCCCCACCCTCTGGAGCGACATCACGCTGAAGGAGTTCTACGACTGGACCAGGTGGTCCATGAAGTCCAAAGGATCCAGGGATCCCCTGGAGTTCTACTCGATCATCACAGGCCTGGACATCGAAATCCTGGCAAAGGTCAGAGAGGCCTCCACCCAGGTCACCCTGGACGCCTTCACCAGGTTCCTCTGGAAGAACGTCGAGGACGCGAAGCTCCACCTCTATCCAGTACCGGAGACGATCAGGATCCAGGTGGGGATCCATCACAAGACGATCACCATCCCGAAGAAGATCGAGCTCAAGCAACTCGGCCAGAAGATGGCCATCGGCCTCCACTTCTCCGAGCTGAAGAAGACGGTCAAGGATCCGGTGGAATTTCAGCTCCAGAGATCCGCGGGGATCATCGCGATCTTCCTCTATCAGGAGATCACTGGGAGATCCATGGACGAAGACTTTGACCTGGACGTGGCCCTTCTCTATGTCCACCGGCTCAGCGACCTCCCGGCTGTGGAGATGGTTCCGCTCGCTGTTTTTTTTTGGAATCACTTCATCGAATAGAGAAGACCTGGGAGAAGCAACTGGAGAAGAAACCCACCAAGAACGAAATGGCCGCGAACGTCATGAAGCTCGGCTTCGCCGGACACATGGCCACCATCGACGCCCTGGCGAAAGGGGACCCGCTGAAGTACAACGAAGCGGAGCGCCTCCCCATCGCTGTGGCTCTTTTTAAATTAACATACGACAAGGAGGTCAACGAGTACCAGGAGCGCCTCTATGAGATCATGAAGCCGAAGTAATTAACAGCCCGCGGTTGATAACTTCATGAAGAAGCTCCGGGGCTGTGGTCTAAATTTGGGCCATGAGTGACATCGTGACCACCTTCGAGACCGTAGCCAAAGCCCAGGAGATCCACTTCCTCCACGCTCTCAAAAATATCCAAGCCCTAACCCAACGGAAGAACGCCATCTGGCCGATCCTCTACCTCGACGCCCCGAAAGTTCGGAAGCCCGAGCTCGACGCCCAGAACGCCCTCTCGAACTCCTGGGAGATCTTCTTCACAATCCTGGACCAGGACAAGAAGGGGAACTCCGAAGAACAGAGCCAGGCCGTGGTCGATAGCTGTCGGGGATTTATGAACATATTCATCAAGGCCTTGATGGATGAGGTGGACAGTCATGAGAGGAAGGTCGTCAAGTCCATGACCGCCCTCATCGAGAACGAGCTGAGATCCTGGAGCGCCGGAGTCCTCTCTGGGGTGACAATGTCCGCGACCATCACCTTCATCGACCCGACCTTCAACTGTACAACATGAGCCAGATCAAGAACATCCTGGACGGATGGAGGAACGCCTTCCTCAAGGACGACGAGATCGAGGCCCTGGCGAGGATCCGCCTGGATGCTTGTGAGAACTGTCCGAGCTCGAAGGAGAACATCATCGACCTGGTGATCTGTGGATCCTGTGGCTGTCCTCTCCTGGCCAAGAGCCGAGCCCCAGAGGATCTATGCCCCAGGGGACGATGGGGAGAAACCCTGGAAGAGCTCACGACATTGAGAGAAGAAGAGACCGACCGCGCTGTGATCAACGAGCTCAACGGCCGGATCGACAAGATACAAACCGACCAAAAAATCAGTACCCAATGAACGAACCGAAGCCGATCCTCGTGATCTACCTGGAGGACATCCTCAACCCTGACGAACGCCTGGACCTACTCAAGAGCCTGGAGCCTATATCTCAGGACTATCACCTCCTCCTTCTGGAGAACCAGGTGACCACTGGAGAGCGAGACATCGAGATGGAGATCCTCAAGATCTCAGACATGGATCCCCAGAAACTGAAGGACCTGGAAGAGAAGATCCTCGAGATCATGGAAGCCTTAAAAACTGAGAGCGATGTCTGACCAGGACGAAGAGGTGGCTCTGATGAGGGACTTCCTCAGCGAACTGGTCCGGGAGATGAGGGCCAGGATGTCAGACTCTGGGGCCTCCCCTTACAAGAACATGAACGCCTCCGGGAAGAGTCGGAAGGAGTTCACCTTCGACATCAAGACAGCCGGGGGAGTGGTCACTGGCCTCCTCTATGGTCCGAGCCACGTCGTCCACCTGGAGAGAGGACGAGGTCCTGGAAAGTTCCCACCGATCAAGTCGATCCTCCAATGGATCGAGGACAAGGGGATCATCCCCAGGGAAGGGAACACCGAGGCAAACAAGAAGAGCCTGGCCTTCGCCATCTCCAAGACGATGGCCAAGAAAGGGAGCCGGATCCACAGGAAAGGACACCGGACTGGGATCCTCTCCCAGACGATCACCGAGGAGAAAATCGGGGACTTCTTCGGGAAGGTCCTGGAGCTGAAGAGGATGGACATCCTCCTCGAAATGACTGAACGCCTGGAAGAAATAAACCCAGGATAAAAATGAAACGAACTAAAACAAGAACAACATGGCCGCCGAAGAACTAAGCAACCCAGGAAGGACCTCCACAGCGGGGTCAGAGTGTCGATGGATCGCCGCCGATAACACGGTGAACTTCGTCTTCCAAAGGAAGGACTACACCATCACCTCCATCGTCGCCGGATCCTTCGGGAACCGGACCAGGATCAACGTGAACAGCGCCTACAATCACGGGACCAACGACATCGGGAAGAACATCTACATCTTCGACGTCCTCAATAGGTACACCGGAGTCAAGCAAATCGTCGGCGCCGGGACGAACTACTTCGAGATCAAGATGACCTTCGTCTCCAACTCCATCGGCTTCGTCAACGATCTGGCCAGGTGGCCCAATTACTACCTCGACCTCAAGGTCTACGACTATCGAAGCGGCGAGACTATCGGCTTCTTGAATTTCACAGCGAGCACGTCGGGAGTGATCAACATCGACCTCTCCGCTCTTCTCCGGGCTCAGATAATACTGAACACCCGCTACAAGTACGAAATGGTCAACAAGAGGGAGGAGGACTGGGCGCTGAGCTTCGGCTTCAAATATTCAGAAGTTTATCTCTGGACCGGATCCACCTATCAGGCCACCACTCTCAAAGATCAGGGAGATCAATGGTATGTCGCCAAAGCGGCCAGGCAAATCGGGGACGAGTTCGGGCAGAACCTGAGACTCTTCGAGATATATCCGGAGGCCAACATCATCACCGACGAGAACGAGGCCCTCTTCCTGGACGAGGGAGTGATCTCCACCTACTTCAAGGGCTACCCCTGGAGCTTGAGCTTCCTCTTCGGGGAACAAGTCACCGGGGTGAAATATCGGCGAGTCATAGAACAGCTCGACGTCAATCAGACAGTGATCGCCGGGACCAACGAGACCGAGTTCCTGGCAGAGGTGGACCAGGGCTATGTCAACCGGCTCAGCTTGAGGAAGTCCGCCTTCAATTATGACCTCACCGGCTTCCACGCGGACGCTCACTTCCTTCACATTTGGATCGAGGAGACCGACACGGTCACCGACGACGACCTGGGTGGAGGAGGATCCACTGGAGGAGGGGGAACGAACTCAGGGATCGGAGGCGGAGACGCTTCGCTCCTGGATGATGGAGCTGTGGGCGGATAAAATGAACGAATTAAAACGAGAATAAAATGGCAGAGACAAGAGTGACAGAGAAGAAACTGGTCCGACTGGTGGATCCATCAAACTGGGAGAACCCTGTGGGGATCTCCTGGGTGAACAAGCTCGGAGGGTGGTCTCATTGGGTTTTCAAGGGAACATTCGAGGAGAAGGATCAAGTCCTCAGTGAACAAACGACCGAGAGCGTGGAGGCCTTTGTGGATTACGAACCCTACAAGCATGACGTCCAATACATCGAAGCCTGGGGTCACATCCTGGAGAGGATCGTCCGCCAAGGGATGACCGTCTCCGCTGAAGACGTGGACGAGGACAGCCGCCTCAGACTTCGCGGTCTGGTCCATAGTAACATGATAGTCTTCCTCCTCAATCCTCAAGCCTGGGACACCCTTGTCTCCGGCGCTCCTGTGGGTCCGAACTGGGAGAGGATCTCCCTGGATGGTTCCCTCTATGACTTCGGGGATCCTGGCCTGGGATCCTACGACATCACCTTCGCCATCAAGCGCCAAACCCTCAGAACCTTGAACCGATGAGCAACTCACACGACCGGCTCGTCATCGACGGCCAAGACGCTCAGCTCGATGGACGCCTGGCTCTCAACTTCCAGGGCGCGGATCTACTGGATCAGATCAAGATCCGGGAGCCGTACACCTACACCATCTCGCTGTCGAACTCCAGAAGGAACCAGGAGATCCTTGGCTTCCCTTCAGATCCTGGAGCGGATCCGGAAACTCTCGGAGCCTATGAGGACAAGCCTGTGGACATTTACATCGGAGGAGCTCTTCTTCTCCAGAATGGGAAGATCGCCCTCGCTTCAACCGGCGACAAGATCCGCCTCAACGTCACCGGGAGAGGGGTCGGCTTCTGGGATGCTATCGCTGACAAGTCGATCAGGGACCTGGACTATGGAGATGAGGAGTCCTGGCAGTTCGGCTTCAGTGGACAACCCACTCACCGGAACACCACGAGCTCCCTGGTCATCTATCCCAACATCGAGACCTGGATCAGTCCAGACTACACGATCGCCTCACCGAGTAATGGGACCATGAACTTCAACAAAGAGATCGCCCGAGATGATCACCTGATCCCCTTCATCAAGAAGGCCAGGGTGATGGAGCAAATTTGCACCGACGCCGGCTACACTATAAACTGGGACCGCCTACGACTGAACGCCGGAGAGCCAGGGAAGTGTCTGGAGAACTCCTATATCTCCCTCAAGGTCCCGCAAGGGAAGAAGACCAACTACGTCGACGACGTGGGCTACGCCGCCGCCTGGTCCCCGGAGATCTCCCAGGTCGACTTCATGAAGGGGATCCTCTACCAATACGGAGCCACCCTGGTCGTGGTCCAGAACGTGGTCTATTTAACCCTCTGGGATGAGATCAACGACTTGAAGGCTCGAGCCCTGGACTGGTCCAAAAAGCTCGACAAGACCCAGGAACCTGAGAGGACCTACGACGTGGGCTATGGCCATTATAATGTCTGGAGATATCCCCAGGTCATCTATGAAATGAGGGCAAAACTTCAGACCCTACTCAACACGAACAGCTCCCTCAACGCTGTCCAGAACCTGAGCGACGTGAGCGGCTACGTCCAGAGCAACAACAAGAACCTCGACGAGGTCAAGATCATCGGGGAGATCCCCTGGTCTCCGATCATGCAGTTCGAGATCGAGGACTCGAATGGATCCGTCCGTCAAGTCTGTCATCTTCCCGCCTGGAACGATTCGACCTCCACCTTCTCCGACACATACGAGACCTGTGACCTGGTGGTCCCAGACACGGCCCCGATCTACAAGGATCCAGGGGGAGCGACCCAGACCTGGAGCGGCCTGGGAATTGCGAACGGGGACATCTTCACAGCCTGGCATGGTGAACAGGATCTGGACGCTGTCCACTTGACCACAGCCTCCGAACTTCATGGCCTATCAATGAGCCCCCGCCTGATCCCCTACTTCTACGACATGAACGCCACCCGCTTCATCCGGAAGCCCCTGATGATCAAGGCGAGGATGAACCTGGACGTCATGGACGTGAGACCCTTCGCGAATGTCTCCACACTCCTGTCGGATCTGGAAGGGATCCTTCTCGGACAGAACCGGATCCGCCCGATCTGGGTCGAAGACTTGAACGGCTTCTTCCATGTCCAGAAGATCAGCGGCTTCATCGCCGGATCCGCCTCGAATGTCATCCTCATAAGACTATAAAATGAACCAAACAAAAACCCACCGAAATGGCTGAACAGACCGAGATCCTCGAGATAAGACTCGAGACCGACCAACTCAAGAAGAGCGGCCAGGAAGCCGCCGGAGTCCTGGAACTCCTAAAGGATAAACAGAAGAAGCTCAAGAAGGCGAACGCCGAGGGCTCGGCTGAATATCAGAAGAACACGGCCGCGATCCAGGGGGTCTCCAAGGAACTCAAGGAGATCAACACCGTGATCGACTTGAACGACAAGGCGATGAAGGAACAGAAGGGGAGCGTCCAGGAAATGAGGGACGAACTCAAGCGGGTGACCCTAAAATGGAAGGAACTGTCCAAGGAAGAGCGAGAGAACACCAAGGAAGGGAAGGCCCTGGTCAAGTCGAAGACCGAACTCACCGGAGAGCTGAAGAAACTGGAGAAACAAACCGGAGACAACCGCCGGAACGTGGGAAACTACACCGACGCCATCGGGAAAGCTGTCGAAGGGAACGCCGGCTTCGCCGGTTCCATCATCACAGTGGGGAAGGCCTTCATCGCGAACCCGATCGGGGCCATCTTGACCATCATCGTGGGCGCTTTGGGCCTACTCTACAAAGCATTTACAAGAAACGAGGAAGGATCCGCCAAAGTTCAGAAGGCCCTGGGCTATGTCACCGGAGCCTTCCAGGGACTCCTCCAGATCCTGGAGCCTGTGGCCGAATTTATGATCGACAAGGTGGTCAAAGCCTTCGAGGCCCCTGGTGAATCCATCGACCTCCTCTTCGAGAGCCTCCAGAGCTTCGCCGGCTTTCTGAAGGACGAGTTCCTCCGCCTCCTCAAGGAGACCGGGGCCGTCTTCACAGCCCTGGCGAAGGGTGACTTCGCCGCCGCCGGTGAGGCCGCCATGAACGCCTTGGACGCCTTCACCAATTTGATCCCAGGGACCCTCCTCCTCAAGGAAGGAGCGAAGGCCCTGTCGAATAACTGGGAAGAAGTGAGTGAAACCATGAAGGCCTCGGTCAAGAACGCCCAGGACTTGGCGGGCGCTCAGCTCGCCCTGGATAGAGCCATCCGGGAACAGCAGAAGACTCAGCTCCAGTTCATGATCCAGGCCGAACGGCTCAGACAGATCAGGGACGACGAGGCTGTCTCCATCGAGGAGAGGATCCGAGCGAACGAGGAGCTCTCCAAGGTCCTGGAAGAACAACAAAAAGCGGAGAACGTCCTGGCCCAGAAAGCCCTGGACCTGGCGCTGATCAAGATCAACCTCGAGGGCAGATCCAAGGAGAACCTGGACGCGCTCGCCGAGGCTCAGCTCAAGTTCCTGGAGATCCAGGAGCGGGTCGAGGGACAAGCCAGTGAGCAACTAGTGAACACGAACAGCCTCCTCAGAGATAAGCAGACACTGATCGACGAGACCGCCGCGAAGAACCTGGAGACCTCGAAGAAGGTCCGGGAAGTGGAGAAGGTCCTCAGCGATGAGAAGCTGAGCGCCGACGAGAAGGAACTCCAGAGCGTCCGGGATAAATACACTAATATCTTGATCATCATCCAGGAGAGTGGAGCGAGCGAGGTGGAGATGGAGCGACTCAAGAACGAGGCCCTCCTGGCTCAGACTGAAGAACTAAAAACCAAGGAGACCGAGATCGACACCGAGGCCACTGAGACCAGGATCGCCAACGCTCAGAAGGAGCAAGACATCCGGGACAAGTTACACGACGACGCCGTCACTGGCGCCGCGACCACAGCCCAGTCGATCCAAAGCATAAGCGACGAGAACAGCCGGATCTTCAAGGCCGCCGCCATCTCTGAGACTGTGATAAACACCTACGCCTCAGCGACCGCCGCCTTCAAAGCCATGGCCGGGATCCCAGTGATCGGACCCATCGCCGCCGCCGCCGCTTCAGCCGCCGCTCTGGCCTCAGGCTTCGCCAACGTGGCAAGCATAGCGAGCGCCAAACGTGGGGGAGTTATGAAAGCCAAACGAGGGGCCGCCATTGGATCCGGTCCTGGTTACTCAATGTATGAAGCCGGGGGCAATCTTCACAGCGCCGGGGGGACAATGTACTACGGAGAAGACGGGAACCAGTTCGAGGTCGAACGAGATGAGATCCTCACCGTCATGAACCGGAACAGCTCGGCCATGATGAAGAGGATGAGCGACCTCAATGTCGCGGGCGGAGGCGTCAGCTTCATGAAGAGAGGAGGGACTCCAGTCTTCCAGGATGGAGGAGTGGCCGCCATTGGAGCGGGCAGATCAGCGACTTCCCAGGCTTCCTCCTCGAGGGAGATCCGGGAGATCATGGCCTCACTTCCTCCCCAGTTCGTCTCTGTCGTGGAGTTCGAGGCTGTCCAGAACCGTCTGAGAATAATCGAACACAAGGCGGAGAGCTAAATGACCCACGAGCTCCACCCATCCCTTGACATCAAGACCATCGAGATCCTCGAGAAGTCGGGCTTCCTTCGTCCATCTCTCGAGCCTTATCTCATTTATCATGAAACCTACAACAAGCAACTCGAGAAGAGTGGAGGGAAGATCGAGGACGCCCTGGTGGCGACTTCAGAGATCTGTGGGGCTGACTACTCAACGATCCGGAGAGCGGTCAACAAGGTGAGCTTCATGTTTAAGACCGCGAAGACATGAGCGAGAGAGGCTTCACCATAAGGATCCAGACCGGGATGATCATCGACTACAACTACAACCTCACCGAGGGGGCGGCCCTTCGTCTGGCCAGGGCTCCAGGCGTGACGATAATCGAGACGCCAAAGGACTGGAAGGAGCCCAGACCACAGGAACCGGACAGACGTCCAGGAAGTTCTCCAGGTGGACCAGGCACTTCTTGAGCTTCGACTCTTCACCCAGGACCGGGTGACCCACCAGATCCACACCGAAGACCCAGATCCTGGAGGCGCCGAACTTCACGGCCATATCCAAACAAGTGAAAGGAGAAAAAACTGAATAGGCGAAGCGGTCCAGATCCTGGAAGTCAGTGGTCCCCCTGGGACTGATCAAGGGGAGAACGCGATGAGCCGGGTGGCCTTCCCATCCTTGGACAGAACTCCACAGAATAAGGGGCGAAGATCTCCGGATCCAATAAGCTCGACCCGCCTGGAATTGGCCGGGGGAATTTTGGACCACCAGGTGATCAACCTGGTGAAACTTCCAGACATCGTTCACCCCCAGGAGAAGATCCCCTCCTCCTTTGTAGTCGGCCATCGAAGGCCCCATTCCTAAGATCACGATGTTCATCTGGCAGATAATTGAAAGACAAATATAAATAAAGCGGCTCTACATTTGGGGCTCAAAGAGACGAACATCATCTTTAAAAATATGAACAAAGTCTACATCCACCTCACCGGAATCATCGGCCTACCTAAAGAAGGAATGGATCCTTCTGACTTCGTACAACTCCAGGACATCACAAGCCAATGGGAGAAGGCGAAGAAAGACAGCGCCGAACCGATCACGGACCTGGTCCTCAAGATACAGAGCCCAGGAGGGAACATAGTCCAGGGCGACCTGATCTATGACTTCCTCGAAAGCCTCAAGAAGAACAACGTCAAGATCACAACCCAGTCCAATGGAATGGTGGGATCTATGGCGACCAAGATCTTCATGGTGGGCGACGAGCGGATCATCCAAGAGGACGACGAGTTCTTCATTCACAACCCACAAGGCGCTCCCCAGGGAGACTCCAATGATGTCCAGGCCTACCTTGACACCATGAAGGAAGTGGAGAAGGAGATGGTCAATTATTACACCAAAGCAACGGGCGCCGAGAAGAAGGCGATCGAGCTCTTGATGGACAACGCCACAACGCTGACAGCTCAGGAAGCTGTCGACATGGGCTTCGCCACTAAGAAGATCGGATCCGGCGCTGAAGTGGTAGACGTGGCGATGATGTTAAACACTGATACAAAAAAAACAAATCAAGAATTAAACCCCAATACAATGACAAAAATCAAGGACACCCTCGAGGGACTTTTCACAAGTTTCAAAAAAGAATTACGCGCCGAGCTTAACCTGGACAAGACTCCAGAAGCTGACGCGAAAGCCAAACGACTGACAGCTCTGAAGGCTCAGTTCCCAAATGTAGACGAAGCGAAGCTCGAAGCCTTTGTCGACTTTATGACAAGTGAAGGGAAACTTCTCACCGTCAACGCTGACAACGAAGACGAACTTGTCGGAGCGGACGCTGTCTTCATGGAAGAAGACGGGAACATGACAATCGTGGAGGCGGGTGACTACCCACTGGACGACGGTCGGACCTTAGTCGTCGGAGAAGGTGGCAAAGTCACAGAATTAAAAACCGCAGAAACTGAAGAAGCTGTCGAGGCTTTGAAGGCTCAGATCGCCGCCAAAGACCAGGAGATCCTGGACCTCAAGGCGAGCCAGATCTCTGAGGAGAAACTTGAGCAAATCATCGAGGAGAAGATGAAGCCGATCCAGGAAGCCGCTGAAACGACTGAAGGGATCCAGGCAGAGCTTGAGGCCGTGAAGTCTCACTACAACGCCCCGGAGAACAAAACCTTCCGAAGAGATCCGAGTCAGCTCTCTCTCAAGGATAAAATGGAGGCCGCGAAGAGCGAACTCGTCCCTCAAAAATCAACGGCTCAAAAAGCCAAGGACAGCCTCGGATAATAATCCAAAGCAAAGCAAAAAAAACAACCAAAAAAACAACTTAAAACCCAATAAAATGAAACGATTTACACACATATTTTTCAGCCTGATCACCGCCCTCTTCATCGGCCAGTCGATCGGCTACGCTTCAGCGGCTCCGGTCCTTGGCCATATCATCACCGGGATGTCCTTCGTGGCTTCTCAGCTTCCTCTTGAGATGACCGGCTCCTTGTTTGCTGGTATGTTCACGCCCGCCCAAATGCCCTACACCTATGACCACGTCACAGAGTTCGGCGAGATCATCTTTGAGAAGGCCTACTCCAACCCAGAACTGGACGCTCTTCACAAAATCGAGACAGGGATCAAAGCAAAAAAACAGATAGGAATCAGCGGCCGGATGGGTCTCATCGGTAAAGCTAAAGCCGGATGCGCCTTTACAGCGGACAACCAGGTGATCACATTCACGCCAAAATATTGGGATCCGAAACCAGTGGACGCTCCCTTCTCTCAATGTATCGACGATTTGCTTCCATCATTTTGGGCCTGGGGTCTGAAGAACGGAAAGGACCGCGACAACTTAACCGGGACAGACTTCGAGGTCTGGTTCTCTGATCTTTACGCTGAAGCCTCACTGGCCGCCGCTTTGAGAATCGCCTGGATGGGAGCAACTGATCACGCGAACTACTCAGACAGCCCTCCGGGATTTGTCTCGAACGGAACGTCGACAGACTACTATACAATCCTTGACGGACTCTTCTATCAAATCTTTGATATTTGCGCCACAGACGTCGACAGACGCTACACAATCGCCGAGAACGCGAACAGCACCTACGCACTCCAAACCTTAGCCGCTGACAAAGGTCAGACCATCCTCAAGAACTTGAGAGAAGGATCTGATGACAGACTTCGCGACGATGAGGATGGCGTGATCTTAGTGACTCGCTCAATCATGGACAACTACGCCGAGACCTTGAGATCCAAAGCGGTCCCAGAATCTTTCGGCAGAATCGAGGGCGGCTATCGAACAGCGTCATATGATGGCGTCCCTGTGATCGAGGTCCCAATCTGGGACAGACTGATCAAGAACGACTTCAACAACGGGACAAAGTACTGGCTACCTCACCGCGCCGTCTACACGAACCTCGAGAACTTAGCGATCGGACTCGAAGAGTCTGACAGCTACACAGGCTTCAACGCATGGCATAATCCTGATGAAGGAGAATGGAGAGCTCGCGGCCAGTTCACGATCGACTCTAAAGTGGTAGTCGACAGTCAAATCCAGGCGGCCTACTAAGGTCTCCAGGATCGGATCTTCGGATCCTGTTAAAAAATGATAAGAACTAAAACCGAATAATATGTCAATTTGCGCCCTAATTACCGCCGGAATCAGCCCGGACTGTGCGAACCCACTGATCGCGGGGGTCAACGACCGCCTGATCCTTATGAACCTGAGCGAGGTCTCTCTTGGCTACGACGTCACAGAGACCGAGATCGTCGACTCTGTCACTCTATCGAGTGGCGCTTTGGCCTACGCCTTCCAGGGTCAGAACTTCAGCAACGAGCCGAGCTCGAGGGCTGTCGTGGGAAGATACGCGAAACGGGTCGAGCACCAGGTCGACTTCTTAGCCTTCGGCGAGGGGAACCTTGTCAAGGAACAGCTCAACCTTATGCTCCAGGGTAAACTTGTTGCCATCGTTCAAAACCAATACGAGGACAGCGACGGGTCCGCCGCCTTCACAATGTACGGAGCGACTCAAGGCCTCCAAGTGGCAGAGATGGAGCAACTAAAATATGACCAGGAAACTCTGGGAGCTTACAGGATCAGCTTGAAATCATACGACCAAGCTCTGGAGGCTCGTCTTCCGAATGTCTTCTTCTCCACAGACTTCGCAACGACCAAGGCCCTGGTGGATGCACTCCTATAAGGAACTGCTCAACATATTAACAGATAAAGGCCCCCAGGGACTTCGGGATGACCCGGAACTCCGGGGGCTTTTTTTTAGAGAATATCGGGCTATCTTTGGGGACGCCTGTCGGAATTGTGACAGCAAGCTCGCGGGCTATGTTAAACAGTTTATAAATCATAAAAACACCAGTAACATGGAAAAGAAGAACAAGTTCAAACTGATGAAGCGACTCGTCGCCGTCGATGGCCTTGGCCATATTAATCAACAAAATTGTACCGATGAGATCGCTGTGAAGATGCTCGCCATCTCCTCCGGCTTCCTTAAATACTTTGAAAGCTATCCAGACGACTGGGACAAATTAGTGACAAAGGAAAGGGCGAAACAATCCAAAGCCAAAGCACCGGCCGCGACCACTAAGGTCACCCCAGAGGTGAAAGCCGAAGAGGTGACTCCTGAGGTGACAGTGGAGCCAACTGACGCGGACAAGTACCGGGACAAACTGATCGCCCTGGACGGGATCGCTGAGATCACAGCGGACAAGATCATCGAAGGCTTCCCAACTGAGGCGGCCCTTGAGGCTCACATCGCCGCGGGGAAGGATCTCACCTTCTCACCACAAGCGAACAAGGCACTCCTGGAAAATTACGGAGGCTAAAATCTGACAGAGATGGCAACAAAGGACAGCAACTTCAAGACAGTCTTCATTGAGATCCCGAAGCGGATCTCCTTCGCTAAATTAAAGCGGGAAGGCGTCCTTGCTTACGACACCGACAACCTCTACACCCAACGGACTGAGCTCCTGGTGAAGGGGTCGGCGACTGGGAAAGCTGTCCATAGTCTCTACAAGAAACACATCAACGGCGAAGGCTTCAGGGATCCGTCCCTGGGGACTCTCGTCATTAATGAAAAGAAGGAGACGATGAACACCATCCTCCGGAAGATCTCGAAGGACTTCGCCTATCACTGGGGATTTGCCCTTCACTTCAACATGGACGTCCTGGGACAGATCCATGAGATCACTCACATCCCATTCAAGTGGGTCCGACACGCTGACGAGGACAATAAAAAACACGCCGGGGAGTTCGCTATTTATGAAGACTGGGAGGCTCAAAAATATAAATCATTCAACAATAAGAAGGTCGACTGGATCCATCCATTCGATCCGGATCCTGTGGCCATCGAGGAACAAATCTTTAAATCTGGAGAAGACGAGAAGACTCCCGGAACCGTCGAGGACTGGAAGGGGCAACTCCTTTATTTTACCGCCGAGGGCGGGATGGGTGGCGGCTACGTCGAGAGCCCGTTCGACTGTTCGATGCTTGACCTGGAGACTGATCAAGAGCTCGCGCTCTTCCGGAACTCCACCGTCTTGAGTTCGTTCCTGGCTTCCTACGCCGCAATCTTCAAGCAAAAATTCGAGGACCCAAAGGAGTCCAAAGAGATGGACGCCAATCTTCTCAAGGTCCAGGGAGGAAGACACTCCGGGAAGATCATCAAGATCGA
>TARA_R110000803_G_scaffold37563_1_pt1 | contig 17204 bp, 18 predicted proteins | sample TARA_R110000803 | Tara Oceans TARA_R110000803 (sample SAMEA4397772) | marine metagenome | biome: Polar Biome; feature: [SRF] surface water layer (ENVO:00010504); material: water (ENVO:00002006), including particulate matter (ENVO:01000060) such as... | depth 5 m | reverse complement strand
CTTGTAAAAGCATTAGGTTGGTTTAAGAAAGGTAAATTTGTGTGCTCATCTTCTGTTAAATGATAGTATTCGTTAGTTATTCCCCCTTGTAACCCTGTAGTACTATTATGTGAAACAGGAGCAGGAGGGGCAACGTTAATTCCACCTTGTATTCCAACCCAATCAAGAAATAATACAGGACTATCTGTAATCAACATAGATAAAGTATCATATTGAGAAGGGTCAAACTGAGAAGAAAATGATAACAATGGTATCTTTACAATCTGCCAAGTTGAGAGAGAAGAGTTAAAACCATAACTAATTAAGTTACTAGATGACAAAGATATGGTGTAAGATTCTGAACTTACACTATTAACTAAGCTTATAGCAATCTGAGTATTTTGGTCACTTAACGTGCTAGATTTCATTGCAAAAACTAAACTGTCCTCAGAATTGTAATCAAAGAGAGAGTCGTTTCTCCAAGAAACACTCTCATAAGTTGATGATGAAAGTTTAACACACTTAGACCCTATGTAAGGGGCTGTTGCCCAATTTAAATCAAACCCTGAAGTAGTAATAAGAGAATCCCACTCTGTTGATTCACCTGTGTTCTCATCATATACCTGCTCTAATGTTGCATCAGGGTCAGTTGAAGCTGATGCAGGCACATTTACAAAAGACAACTGAACTTGGTTCTGTAAGTCTAATGTTGGCTTTAATGGGTTAGTAGCAGGAGTACCTTCAATAACCTCTATTGTAGCAGTTGGAGGATCATTTGTATCTACTTCAACAGCTATAGAATCAAATCTAGGGTATAAAACATCTCCATTACCTAGAGCTACTATATCTTCTACATAAGTAGTGTATACAACATTGTTTATAACGTATTTTGATGCCCAAGCCTTGTAAGTTAATCCATATAAATGGATTATACCCCCTGTAATTATGGCATTACCACCATAAATCTCATCATAAGTAGGTAGAGCAGTAAACTGTAGCCCTACTTCTCCTGAATTGCTATCAACACCCACAGAAACAACCTTACCTAAATGATTATCATAGGTGTTTTCCTGCACATCCTTTAATTTTAAGAAGCTAAAAAGAGAGTCTTTTATATTACCCCAAGTTATTTTCTTAGATGTTCCCCCTGCTGAATCAGTTGTGTCACTTACATCAACAATGTGTATTAAATCGTTATCTGCACCCTCTGTTAAAGAGTTTCTACTTGTTAATTTTCTATTTGCCATAATCTTTTTACTTGTTTATTTTTAACTGTTAAATATGTAATTATCATTATCTTGAAAGATGAAATTGTCTCCATCTTGAAAAAGGTAGTCTTCTATATCTTCTGTGTCTACAGTAGGACTTATTACTTCAAACAAACCTTCAAGGTCTGATATCCAATAAGCCTGATTGTCTTCCATACCTGAAAGGCTAATCTCATAACCATTCATGTCTGACTTATTTGCTCCAGTCTTGTTTGAGTAGCTAACTTGACACCCATTCCATAAACCAACTATACGAGTATTTCCTTGTCTGTCTATGTAAACTGCACAATGGTCTTTCTTTAGTAATCTAAAAAGCTGTCTGTAAGGGCTTGTTGTAGGCACAGTAAAGTTTAGTGATTGATTGTACACTATATTACCATTCTTTACATCAGTGCTTTCACTGTAACTAGCTCCCCACACATCAAACTCATAGATATTAACTCTAGGAATTGCTGTAATAACTTCACTCTCTATAACCACTTCACTAAGACCATACTCAACAAAAGGAAATAGGTATAACTTATTAATACCTCCTTGTGCTGTCTTACAACTGCTGTCTAAAGGGCTATCAATACCACACCCTGCTCTATATATATCTGTAAATGCCATATATTATTAAGTTGAAGGTCTTACATTAAATAGAGTATCTATGTTTGACACCCAATAAGCCTGATTGTTTTCTCTTGCAGATAGGCTAATCTCATAGCCATTCATATCTGATTTGTTAGACCCTGTTTTATTAGAGTACTTAGCTTCACACCCATTCCATACCCCCATAATTCGAGTATTAGAATTTCTATCTATAAAGATTGCAAAGTGGTCTCTCTTTAATAACTTAAAAAGGTATTTGTATGTGTCTGTTATAGGCACATTAAAGTTTAATGACTGCTGATAAGAGATGTTACCTTGCTTTATACTAGCACTTTCTGTGTAACTTGCTCCCCATACATCAAATTCATAGATATCTACATAAGGAATTGATTGGATAACTTCATTAACTATTACCACATCATCAACACCATATTCAACAAAGGGGAAAATATATAGCTTGCCTACACCACCTTGAGACTCTTTACATTCAGCCTCTAAGTAGTCATCAATACCACACCCATCTCTGTATATATCTAAACCCATTTACTAGTATCTGTTATAAAAGTTATCTTCATCATCAAACATGTCACTATCACCTTCAGTAATTCTATCTAAGACCTTATTAGAAGGTAAGCCAAAGAACCATCCACTTCTATTTTTAAGTGTCTTAGAAGCGTTAACTTCCTCTTGGTATGTTTTATACTCAGAAAGAGGGTTATTACATATCCATTTATGGAATCTTCTTATGTATGTGTCAGCAATACCTGCATAAGTATCAGCTAATCCCTCAATTTCCTCATTAGTCATCAACTCACCATTGTCAACAGTGTGCTTATATGCACCTCCATTAGTTATCATGAAGCTAGATATCTTTATATACTCAGCTAATGCTTGATTCTTAGTGATAGGCTTAACAAACTTAGTATAAAGCTCTAAGTAATCTCCTGTTAAAGTGTCATTCTCTGCTCCATCAAGTATTACATCATACAATTCAGTACCTAATAGACGCTGAATAGTGATGATTTGTACATTAGCAATAGAAAAAAGAAACTTATCAGGACTAATATTGCCCCCAAGTATAGTTGTAGCCTTCATTTCAGAAGGAGTTATGAACAAGTATTCCATAGTTATATATTTTTAGTATTAATTTCATCTTCATTGATGTTATCTTCATCAGCTACAGCCTCCTCAGCTATCATTTCCTCCTCTTGTGTAAGAGGTTTGAACATCAAGTCCAAGTTAATGTCATAAGCTGTTAAAACGTCTTCTATGGCTTCTAGTACAAACTCTTGCTTAGGAGCTATTACACGCTTTAGTAATTGTTTCTCTGCCATATCCATCATATCAGCTTCATTTGCAAAGCCTGTAGCACTTGATAGCCCTACTATTGAAGGAGAGATAACTCTGTGAGAAGCCATTATCTGTGATTTTGCCTCTCCTGTTAAGAACTCCCATTGTTTATGTACTGATGTGTTTACAGGGAAAGGAGTGATAGTAATCTCAACCTCTCTGCCATTAAAAGATACAATGAAATTAGACGCATTAGAAGAAGATGTCAGTTTCTTTCTTACTTGTGCTTCAAATTCACTCTTCTCCTCATCAGAGTAATCATCCCCATTAGGGATGTTAATGATGTATCCTGCTGATAAGCCATTCTTTATAGAAGAGATGTTCATGTTAGAAATTTCCTCTTCCATCTCAGCATACTGAAGTCCAGACATATAGTCAGGTGTGCCAAAATATTCGCACCCTGCTCTGTATTCTTTTGCAACATATATCTCAGTAGTTTTGTTCTGCTCTCCATCAAAAGCTTTGTAGGCTTCAGGAGTATACTTAGCTTTTCTTCTTTCTTTCCAATTTCTTGAATACCAATAGTTCTCTATCTCGCCATAGTCATTAGATAATGCAGGTATTACCATTTCTTTAGGTAAGTGCTTAATTGAGTTAAGGCTTCCATCTCTGTTCTTTATTATCTGAAAAGAGAACTCACCAAATACCTGAGAGTCACTTACTATCTTCTTTAATTCTCTAGGTCTTAGAATAGACTGAAGCATAGCCCAATCATTTACTGCCTTATCTGTAACGTTATTTGTAAACCCTAAACCCTTACCATAGATAAGAGATGTATAGGATTTGTTGATGCTTGAATTAGTTGGAGAACCATTGTCTCTGTCAAGGATGTAGTCATAAAAGCTATTGTCCTTACCATTAGTTACCCAACCATTTGTTTTGTCTTCTTTTAAAGCAGGTTTTACATAGCTGCTTAATGTTATTAATTTTATATCACTCATTAGAAATAGAATTTATCTTCTGTTAGTTTGTAATCTTGTGTGTCTTGTGTAGTTGAAATGAAAGCCCCTCTATAGACTACTTCATTGCTAACTGTATCTGTCAAAGAAACTTGATACCTACCTTCATCACTAAAAGTGTAATCAAATGTAAGGGATAATACCCCCTCAAAGTAACTGTAGGTTGGTGTCATGTCTGTAGTAATATCTCTAAAATTGTCTTTGATAGACAAGTTCAGGCTATTATCAGACTCATACCTTGGTATGATCTTTATTGTGTGACTTAATTCATTAGGGTTTACTACTATCATTTCTTTGTGTTATATATCTATTAAACGTTTCTTACTATAATATTGTTATCTTTGCATAAAAAAGCCTCTATAAATGAATATAGAGGCTTTAAATTGATTAAGAATTACCTTAGATATTACACAACAACTGCTTCAAATGCAGTTACTGTAGAAGCATCTAACAAAGGAGCTAAATCTCTAGTCATAGATACACCTGTTAAAGTGTATAAATTACCATCAGATTTTGCACCACCTGTAGAAGCTACAACTGTAAAGTCAATACCATCATCTAATCCAAGTGCAATATGATTTCCATTTCTGTCAACCACAACTGCTTGAGGATATCCTGCAACTAATAAATTGAATTGAGCATTAGTAGCTGCATCCATTGATTTAAGTACAGTGGTAAGTGTCTGTGTGTTTACCTTAGAGCCAGTATTTCTGTCTCCAACCATTGATTGCTCAAGAGTGTTACCATCACCTTCCAAAGGAAAAGCAAAAGCCTCGTCAAGCAATACATTCATTGCTGTTGCTTCACCATCTAAGATAGTAAAAGCATCAGATAATCTATTATAGAGATAGAGTGTTGATTGACCTCCAAGCCCATCTTTACACGCTGAGTCTCTTCCTGCTGAAATTTCACAAGCCATAACTGTATATATTTTTTTTTACGTTAATATTAAAATAAGAGAGGTAGGAATTAACCTACCCCCCTAAAAAAGGTTTACTATGCTGTTGTACTCAACAACCATACAATCTCACTTCCATAAGAGTATCCTACTGCACCACCAAATACTGATTTGTAAAGTACATTTCCACTAAAATCAACCTCATCCATATCCTTAATTCGGATAGAATCAGCATCATTAGCAAGACCAAGACCAAGAGTGATATTCTCTTTCTCAAAGATAACGATAGTGTTATCAGGAAGACCATTTACAGATTCAACAGTGTAACGACCATATACCATTCCAGTATTAGCGTCTCCACCTAATCCATTAGCAGCACCATTCTCAATTAAGAACTTAGTGTAAGCATCAGCTACATCAGGAGATACAACAAACTTTACATCTTTACGTCTTAAAGAGTAAGGCATAGCAGCAGTAGCAGCATCAAATGCATCATCTACGTTAGCTTTAGTAATAGCTGCACCAATAGCAGTAATACCATTGTTAGCCTTTACGATGTCACCATCAGCAGCAAATTGAGTAATCAATCCACTCATTGTTCCTGCAGTACCAGCTCCATTCCAGATTTGGTCTTCAAACCACTGAGCTAATTTAGCTTGTGTAGAAGCTACAATAGCTTCAGAGATATCAGAAGGAGTTTGGTCATTAAAAGCAGATGCTCCCATAGACTCTCCTGACCAAGTTGGTCTGAAATCTTCCTTACATACTTCAAATTCATTCTTGAACTTGCTTAGTGTTAAAACTTTCTCAGAATAGTCAACTGCATCAGTAGCAGCAGATGTACCACAAGAGTAATCTACAACTCCTAAAGTAACGTCTAAGTTTCTTAGGTTTAATTTATAACCTACATTTGGAACTACTGTGATAAGACCTAGTCTTAAAGTATCTTCCTCTTTTTGTGCTTGAAGCATAATGTTTGTTGCTTCGAATCCAGCATAATTACTTGATATTGCCATTTTTTTATTATTTATTTATTAATTAATTAATTATTTTGTAGCCTTCACTACGTTTAAAATTCTCTCTTGCTTAGTTAAGCCTATTTTTTGAGAGGGTGCAGTTCTGATTACTTTATCAGCAGGTGTCTTAGACAACGTTACTAACTCAGCTTTCAATTCTACATTCTCTTGTGATAAACTACCTAGTTTAGCATCAAAGTCTAACTTCATGTCAGACATTTGAACAAACATCTTTTCAGTATATGCATCAAACATATCCTTTAAGAGTTTCTCTATCATTTCTAGTTCACCTTCAACTTCAGCTACTTCTTCTTCAATAACTTCAGGTGCAGTCTCAGCTTCTTCTACTGTTTCTTCTGCCATTTCCTCAGCTACTTCTTCTTCGATAACTTCAATTACTTCCATAGATTCTACAGAACCATCTTTAACAACAATTTCTTTGTCGCTATCATCAAGTTTGTAGCTCCCATCAGGAAGTGATACTTTCTCATCCTCATTCATTACAAATACAGGACTACCTACAGCAATTTCTTCTCCTTCAAATTGAATGTCTAAATCTCCTGACTTAACACTACCAAGTGTTACTTCAGTCTGATTAGTTTCAGATTCGCTAGAGACAACCTCTGTAAGCATTGTTAAAATACTTTTAAGTTTACTCATTTTTACTTCTGTTTTTAAATTAATCTCCTCTAAATCAACAAAGGCATCTACTGAAAACCCTTGTACCTCACCTGTCTTGACATAGTCATTCCAGATTTTATCATTGTTTATCTTCATTGTAGCCATCCAACTTCCTTTAGGGAAATTCATCCCAAAGTTAGCACTCTTATCTATTTCTGAGTTCTCGATTATCCATGACTCCACGATTGTTACTTCATCTATGGCAGTTTGATGCTCAAGTTTAGAATTAGATTGATTGTTTGCAATGAAAAAGTTTTGTGATAAGTCTTTTATAGTCTCCTCACTAAATACAATATTAAACTCTTCTTGAGTTTCTTCGTTGTATCTTGGTATCAACTGTTTAGGCTGTAGTACTAAGCCCATTACAATTCTCTGCTCCTTATCAATCTCAGCTAGTTGAACCAACTCAGGTTGTTTTGACAAGGCAATGAAGTGTTCAGTAGTTGCAGGGTCTTTTACTAAGCTAATAGCGAAAGCTCCTTTGCTACCTTTCTTAAATGTTGCGTTGAATGTTTTCATACTTCTTAACGTTTTTATTTATGTTATTGTTACAATCTATTATAAAACACTTTATTATAGGGCAAATCTATTACCCAAAACTATTACTAGTTACTATCTTTCTTTCTAGACTTTGCTGTGTGGTAACGTCTTGTGACACTACATAGGCTCTAATTGGATTATCACCTCTCTGTAAGCCCTGTGCAATCTGATTATCAGCAGAACCTTCAACTAAATTAAATGAAGGTGCTGATGCTCCTTGACCTTGAGAAGCAGAACTATCTCCTCCTGAAGCACTCCCTTTGCCTAATGCACCTAAAGCTTTGTTTGTTGCTGACATACTAGCAGCTATACTTAGTCCTGCTGAAGCAGTGTTAATGGCAACCCAAGGCTGACCTGCTGTAGTAGGAAAAGTAGCAACAGCCTTAGAATTAGCTATTGCAGTACTCTGTATTACTTCAGCAGCAGAGATGAGGTTACCTGCAATAAGTGTAGCAGCTTGAATCTCCTTGTTTCCCTCTGCCAAAGCAGCTATAGACTGTAATCCACTCTTTATAGAAGATAAGCCATTTGCTCTCACATCTTTTTGAGCTTGGGCAACAGCTTTTTCATTCTTTATTTTCTCCTCATTTGCAGTTTTGTCATTAGCAACCTGAACCTCTCCCTGTGCCTTCTTGTTGGCAGTGATAGCATTATCTACCTCTTGAGTCCTATTAAGGTAATCCTGTTCAGCATCAATCCTTGCTTGAGTACCTTCAGCATATAGGTCTCTCTTATTTTCTATATCCTCCTCTATTGCAAGTCTCTCATCCTCCAATGCTTTTTTCTGCTTCTCTAACTTCTTTAAAGGATCATTTTCTTGTTCAGCCTCAAACTCTAATTGTTTCTTTCTTCTCTCAGCTTCACTGTCACTTATAGTAGTGGTTAAATCTTTCTCCTCTTTAAGCAAGGCTACCCTGTTAGCTTCCTGCTCACTTCTCTTACCTTCAATATCAGCTAATACCTGTGCCTGTGCAGCTTCAGCATCTATAATTGCAGCCCTTGTCTCAGCACTATCATTCTTTTGATTCTCAGCTCTAGCAGCAACAAGTGCAGCATCAGCACCTCTCTTCATAGCAGCCTCTTGTAAGTCTAATGTCTTAGTAAGGTCTTCATTAGCCTTCTGTCTATCAGCTATACTCCTACCATCATCATCTCTTATTTGTCTAAGTTTCTCAGCCTGTGTCTCATACTCAGCAGTCTGCTTTGAGGAAAGAGCTATAATAGCTAAAGCACCATCAATAGCAGTTTGGTTTGCTTTGGCTTGATTAGTGGCAACCTCTAGGCTAACCTTACTTAGGTTATTCCCTGCAATGGTAGCCATATTTACAAGCTCATCAACAGCCTCTCCTGCACCATTAACAACATCCTTACCTGCTTGCACAGCATCTTTCCCTACTTGAATTATTTCATTCTTCACTTCCTCTAAGTCTGCCACAGCTTGCTTAACAGAGGCATCATCTCCAAACAACTTTTGGTAAATCAAGTTGAGACCTAGTAGTTGAGTCTTCAATTGATAGAAAACCAACTTCAAAGGAGTGAAAGCAATGGTCATTAATCCTAAAACAACCTTCTTTAGAGCATCAAATGAGCCTGATGTCTGAGTAATAGAGTCATAAGTGTCTATTATTGCATCAGTTACTTGACTAAATACCTGTTGAACAGTACCCAAAACAAGTCCTACAGCATCCATAATCTTCTTATTCCTTGAAAATGCATCAGTAAGACCTGCAACTATACCTAAAAGCAGTCCAATACCTGCTGCTTTAAAAGCTGCACCTACAGACATGATACCTATCTTCATAAATTTAAAGCCTTTCTTAGTGCCTTTGGCAGCTTTTCCTACATCTCCCACCTTTTTTCCTGTGTCATCAGCAGACTTTCCTATGTCCTTTACACCCTTATCTACCTTTTTAAGGTCTTGAGCAGCCTTGCTACTATCTACAACTACTTTTACTTCTATCTCTTTCATAATTATTTTCTAATTAGTCTTTTAATTTTTAATATCATACCCTTAAAACTGCTAGTTGCCTCATGTTTTCCTTTGGCTATCTCTGTGTATTCACCTGCACCATAGAAGTTATCCTTCCTAAGTACATCTATTATCCCTATTATATCGTTATCTTCCATTATAAGTAGTTATAGTTTTTTTGAGTTATTGTTGTTGTAATTACATCAGTACCTCTAGTTAAAGTTATATTCATTGACCTACCTAGTTTGTTAAGAGAAGTGTAGTTTCCTATACCAAACCTAAGTATATTATCGTTGTCTCCTAAAACTCTATTATAAGTAACCCATCCTATACCATCTCCTGTATCTGTTTGTACTATGGTGTACTCAGATATGTTAGGAACGTTAAAGTATAAAAGCTCTTCCTTCTTGCTTATAATTATATCTCTAGGTATGAACACATCAGTGTTAATTATAGAATCATATCCATTTACAAGTTCAAAGCTAGTGACACCTGTCAGTAGGTTGTAAGAGTATTTGTTTATTAGATAGTCTACACCCTTGATAACTATCACATCATTTAAAGCTAACGTTGTACTTATATAAGTTGGTAGTATAGCCTTGTAAATAAAGGTTCTTCTATTCAACTTAAACATGGCTTTAATATAGTCTTGATAATGTCTACTATACATATTGTTTCTTAATAGAGCCTCTCCTGTCTCTTGTGATAATGGAGACACAAGACCTCCTGTATATGCATACACTTCATTTTCAAACAATAAGCTATACATAGGTTCTGCTATTCCAAAGCCATGAGAAGGCATCCAAAGATTTGTATCTATCTCATAAGCAGAAGGATCAGTAGGACTATTTTCGTAGTTAAATTTAATAGGGTTTTGAGAGATGTCTACAAATTCTGCATAGTGTAAGTGAGCTTCAGGGTACACTCTTTTTAACTCATGGTCTACAACAGTACCTGTCTGTATTGTAGTTTTATCACCATCAAACTCATTAGTCAATCTCTCATATAATATCTGTTCAAAAGGTAACTCTACCTCTAGTGTCTCACCTTCTAATGGTTCATTGTTTTCGTCTTTTAAAACAACAACACTGTCTCCATACCCTACCCCATTTCTTGACTCAAATTCTTTAGCTAGTATAGTAGTTGCTTCACTAAATGTAAAATCTATCTCACTTAATATCTCCCCTCTTTTAACTGTGTATTCTTCATAGTCAATGTACTTAGTTATATCTACACGAGAACCTTGAGCATAATAAGAATCAAGTGTATTTACATACAACTTATTATCTGCATCACCTATAGCTATTAATTTAAACATCTTAAATAATCCCTCAAGAAACTCTACTATAGTTAAGTCAGGCATTAAAACATTTTTAGGGGCAAGGTCTACCCCTGAATCAAAAATTTGTCCTGTTGATTCAGTAAAATAAGATATTACCCGAGTTCCTGCACCTGTTATAACAGTTTGAGAAAGACCTATTAAATCAAAAGTCATTGTAGCAGTAGGTATAATGTAAAACGAAAATGCCTTTGAATCACCTGGGTTATATGACCAATTATAACTTTGGGCATCTGACCCCACTAAATATTGTGCATGGACTATTGTATCCCCATCCTTTATTATAAAAGTATATTCTGTTTCTAAATCAGCAGCAGCAGGTTGTAGCTTTAAAGTTAGTGACCAGTTAGCCCCACTAAATGGGGTAAATCTATCGGTATAAGTACCAATGTTTGTGGCTAGATTTATAGGAGCATTAGTTGGAGTAGAAGTACTTGGAGGTACTATTGAAGAACCCCACTCTATAATCTGCTCACCTCCTCCTATTGGAGTATCCTCACCTAAGTCAGGATTAAGCCATAGATACATTCTCTCAAACTCTGTGGTCTGAAAGAAGTCTCTACTAAACTCTAAGCCACTATCAGAAGCACCCTCCTCCTCCTGAAAGAAGTAGGCATTCATGTTTGTGGCATCTCCTCTATTAAATGTGCTAAGAGGGTTATAATTCTTGTTACTAACATCTCCTCTAATTTCTATAGTAGTAGGTTGGTTAGGTAAAACTGTGACAGTATACTCACCTGCAAGAGCAGAGTTTAATCCAATAACTACCTCATCAGTTAATGTACCTATATTGGTAGTATTAGTAACAGGTATTTCATAGCGAATCTTGTTTATAGTAATAATACAAGTACCTGCAACAGCAGCAGTACTAGTTATATTAAGGATGTGTACTGGCACTCTACCTGAATACCTATCTTCTATTGCCTCTATGATATCTAAGCACCTTACAGAGGGTCTAAAATCATTCCAAGCAATACCTGAACCATTTGAAGCCTGTCCATTACCACTATTCCAAGCCATGTTTATATCTATATTATCCTGCTTGTCTGCAACAACTATAGTGTTATCGTTATAGAAATACTTTCTATTTAGAATTGAAGAGTAGATTATGCTTTCAGGATAGGCTACAACTGCCCCCTCTTTTCTTTGTACATAAGCTCCCACATCTGAGTTAGTATAAGGGTGATTAAGATGGCTGAGGTCTAGTGTATTAAGTTTATCCTTACCTACAATATCTTTAATGTTAGCAGTATCTCCGTTGAAGTTAATACTGTAGCTTTCTAAAGTACCTTTCTTTATAATACATTCCTGAAGAAGCCACTTACCTGTCTTAAAGGGAACGCCATCTATATCTATGTTACCTGCAACCTTAGTCCTTGAGTCAAACCCATTGTCTATGCTTGCATTATACCAATGCTTAAATATCTTATTGTTTCTCTTACTTGCTGGAACTGTAAAGGACTGAGAGTAATCCCCATTAATCTTAGTTATATCAGATACATCAATTACTGAGGATATAATCTCAACAGACTCATCCTCATATTGGTCTAATAACTCTCCTTGAATGTATATATTAACCATTATATGTTGTTTATTTTATTATAAGCTGTCTCATACTTTATCTCGTAGTCAATAAGCCTGTCATCTAATCTTGTCTTAAACTTCTTACTCATGTCCTTGATGTTTATAGGTCTCATACTAACCCCATCATATATCCAAGTTCTCTCAGATAGTATTAACTGAGTGATAGTTTCATTCTCTGCCTCTTTAATAAACCCTGTATTAGCTGTACCACTTTCAGTAGCCTGTACATTGTATCTAATAAACTGATGAAAACCATCTGATGCTTGACCTCTATTACTTTCAAAGCTCTTATCAGTTATAGATAAGCTGTTAACTTGCTTCTTCATAAAGGAGAAGCTCTGCAATGCACCATCTTTGTTTTGAAACATAACATTGATAGGAGCATACTTACACTCATCTTCTACCCTTAATATAATTGTAGTACCTTTCCAAACAACTCTCAAGTAATCTAATCCAAATCTAACATCTTCCATGTCAATCCAAAAGTATCTAATACCCTCACTACTTTGATCACTACCATATACAATAGTTTCAAAGGCAGCTACTGTATCATTCTCTTCATACACTTTTAAAGTACCCACATCTCCATCTTCTCCTGCATAGATAGGAAGTATAAAGTACCCATCAGTACTAACTCTATACTCACTTACTTTAGTTGTCAAAGCTATGTTGTTAGGTATAGCCTGATAATTCTTACCTTCATCTCCATAAGAATAGCCTAGAGAATAAAGCTCTGTATTTTCTGCTACCCTTGTTGTCTCATCATTATAGGTTACAAAGGTGTATACCCACATCTGATTATTACCATCAACTACATCAAAGTTACTTATACCTGTAGTATCAATAGGAGTAAACTCAATAAAGTCCTGTATCATCTTAGAGATGTTTATGTCATGTGAACCATAAGAGTTTGCTGTGTTCTTAAATGTCACTTGGTAACTATTATCAGAAACAGGAAAGTCCTTGTCTCCATTCCAAGCCCAAATGTTTAGTGTGTATTTCTCACATCTCTGCTGTGAACCTCCACTTGGAGTAAACTCTAGTGGTGTTGTAATGTAATAAGGTGAAAGACTACGTATCATATTTATATTATTTATTATTTTATTGTAACTTCTAAACTGTTAAATCCATCTAACAGCTTCTTTATGTTCTTTAGTGATGCAGCTTCTACTGCATCTTCTATGCTTTCTAATACTCTTTTCATACTTGCCTCTATAGGGTTGTCATAAGTCTGTGCATGCTTGCTTGTCTCTATACCTCTATGAAATATACTCTTAGCTATTGCAAACTGCCCTGCCTTGTCTGATGTGTACTTACTAAAAGCTGAAGCAGGAGGCATGTGATTGCTATACTTAAACTTCTTGTTTGTTACCCTCTTCTTCTTCCATGCAGAACCATCAGCCTTTATTCCTCCAACACCTTTAACACCATAATACTTATACTTCCAATAGTCAGGTAAATCAAGAGTAAGTGTAGTAGTGTTTCCACTCACAGTAACCTTCTTCTTAATTTCATTGGAAGATACACCCTCAAGTGTTATACCTCCTTTAAGAGAGCTTAATGCTTTACCTATCTCCTTACCTAATATCATAGACTACATAAATTAACTTCTTCTATTGGCATCTCTACATCAAATGTCATAGTCCAACCATCAGCTAAGTTCATTCCTTCAAACTCAATTTGATTGATAGTAGGGCTATCTGATGCAGTGATGTTGTTCTTAGCAAAGTCCCTGTTCATCTTTACCCACAAAGTAGTAAGAGAGTTTAAAGTAGCATTATGATTGTCTACTTCATTATCATTACTCCAAAACTTATCATTTACATCATCTTTGTTTATTATCCTTTTATCTACACAAGTTAATTCAACGTTAAACAACACAGTTGCTGTTGAAGTAAATGAGCCTGATAAAATGCTCATGTTCATTATAGGGAAAACATTAGCCTTTTCCCAATCAAAGTCATCAGTCACTCTAGATAAGACAGTAGTTATATACTCATCTTCTTCTGATAGTTTCTTTATGTATCTTAATAGCTCACTATAACTGTTCATATCTTATATGTATTTTAAATTGGTGTCATTCTCTTTCTTTCCATTAAGCTTGTCTCTCAACTTAGAGGCACTTAACTCAAACTCTCTTGCAGCTTCAGCTACACTGTCATAGATAATTTCTGTTGAGGTATCTATCACTCTCTTACTATTACCACCATACTTCTTAGAAGATGCCTTAGAAGGCTTCTCTGTAGCTTCTATCTCAACTGTATAACCTTGAGCTGATAACCTAGTCCATCTAAGACCTCTATTATCTTTACTGTAAGGTCTCTTAGGGTCTTCAGTCTCTTCTGTGAAGAATACTTCCCCTGTTCCATTTAATCTGTGTTTATATATCATATCTTATAATTCTGTAACGTTACCACCTTTGCTTGTTCTTAATGAAGCCTCCATCTTCTGTCTATCTAACCTATGAGCTAAAGCAATGTGAAACTCGTGAACAGGCATTTGTGTTATCTTATCTATCTTTAAGCAATCATTATCTGCCATCATATCTAGGCTGACATACCATCCCCACTTACCAAAGTATCCTTGAGTTCCTTTTTCACTTCCTCCTGATTCTCCTCCATAGATTTCAGTATATGACTCTGTAATTCCCTTGATAAAAGGCAAAAAAAAACCATCATACCATTTACAATGTTCATAGGAGCTTGCTTCATAATCTCTTGTCTTTCCTTATCAACTCTGTAAGGCTCTATCTCATAGGTGTCATTCATACCTGTACTAATAACAGGTCTAAATAATATAGCCATAACCTTATGTAAGTTATCAACAGAAGTTCCATGAGTAGATAAATCAATATATTCCCCTGTGGTTATATCGTTGAGGTTAGGTATGAACCCATACTCTACACCATCTAATATAAACCTATTCTTAAAATCTACATCCTTGTTCATAGCATTACCTATGTGAGTTGTAATAGTCTCATAGTCTCCCAAGTGAAGATTCTCTATATCAGAAAACTTCATCCCTGTAAAGAGCTTAACTATCCTCTGTGTTTTAGCCACATCATCTATATCCTCTCTATTAGCTATCTCTATATACCTCTTACTCTGCTCTAATGTAATCTCTGATATATCTTCAGGTAATTTTATCTTTCTTGTTTGCTTCATATCTATTAAACGTTATTTGTATTTCTATTGTTACTTACCTAATCTGTATCTTACCACTTGATGATAGATGATACAAGGCTACGTATCTAAGAGCATCTAGACTATGATTGTACATATCACATACACTTCCTGACTTCTTATCATTATACACGTAGTTGTTAAGCTCATTGGCAACGTTACTACTATTCTCTTCTAATACTATCTTATAGTCTTGTATAAGTCTTATACCTGTATCTATACTACCTGCTCCCTTCTTTGCTCCTACTATGTTACACCCTAAAGTTCTAAGCTCATTAATAGTACCTGCTGATGCACTATCTCCTATGATGAGGTTTCTACCACATCTGTTCATATTGATAGATGCTAGCTCAGAGTTTGTAAGACCTCCTTGATAGAGTTCTTCCTTCACATACATTAACTTCTTCTTCTTATCAATAGCTACACCAACTAATGTGTTGGGGTCACTGAATCCAAAGTCTTGCCCATAAGTTACTTGTAAGCCATCAGGGTTAAATGCTCCAAACTCCCAGTTAGGATACACAGTTCCTTCAGCAGAATTGAGCCAACCTCCAAGAACAATATGCTCATACTTCTTAGGGTTCTGTATCTTCATCTCTTCAAAGTGGTTTAGTATATCATCAGGTACATGCTCTAAGCAATCCAAGTAAGAAGTGTGTATATAACATACTCCATCTTTAATACCATTGAAACCTTCTCTAACACCTTTCCTCTCAAAGAACTTCTTGTATATAAAGTTCTCTTTAGTAGCAGGGTTTAATATAAGCACTCTAACATTACCATACTCATCATCTTTACTATTACCCCTTATAGATAGGGATAGTTTATCATAAGTAGCCTCATCAGGAATCTCCTCTGCTTCATCAATGATTAACATAGAGAAGTTACTCATACCTTTTAGATTTGCAGACTGTCCACCTGAACCTGCCTTTAATCCTTTAAACAATATCTGTGAGTTATTAAACTTAGATACTATCCTACTCTGCTGTATATCAAAAGCATTCTGCATACCTAACATCTCTATCTTCTCTACTACTTCTGCAAAGATTGAATCACGTAAAGAAGCTGAGGTATAACGTGAATAGAATACTCTATGGTTATACTTGATAGTAGAAACTATTGATGCTAAACTTGCAGCAAAAGACTTAGAAGAAAACCTTCCTCCTGTTATCACTACAGTAGAGAAGCTATTTCCATCCATCTCAAACAATGGAGCAAACTTAGGTGAAAGATTTAAGTTAATATCATTCATATCCTATGAGCTATTTTAAGCCTCTCTAAGAGACTTTCTATTAGTTTATAACTATACATCTTCTGACTCTATATCTCTAGATACTATGTTACCAAAGTTGATTGTAGGTATAGATACACTGTTACCATCAGAGGTTATATCAATACCCTGTAATGGCTTACCTGCTGTATATTCTAAATAGAGTTTAGCAGATTGTAAATCCCCCTCCATAGCATTAGCTTCTATAGTTTTCATTATAGTAAGAAAGTTAGATTCACTTACTGCTTCATTGATTAGATGCCTATATAAATTCTTTCTTTTATCTACTCCAATAGCTTTAGTAGAATGTCCTCCATTAGATTTTCTACCATCAACTACTTTATTATTATCGTTATCCATATTTTATAATAGAGATTAATTATTAATTCCTCTATAATTATAACGAAAGCCTATAGCCTATTGTTATCTCTTGATAGGTGTTTAACTAAAGTGGAATAAAAATCTTACAAAATCTCTATATAAAAGACTTATACTTACCTAAAAAATATTCCAGTAAGTTACATGTAAAAAGAGACACTTAATAAGAGTGTATCTCCATTTAGATTACGATACCCTCT
>TARA_R110000803_G_scaffold48837_9_pt1 | contig 17214 bp, 5 predicted proteins | sample TARA_R110000803 | Tara Oceans TARA_R110000803 (sample SAMEA4397772) | marine metagenome | biome: Polar Biome; feature: [SRF] surface water layer (ENVO:00010504); material: water (ENVO:00002006), including particulate matter (ENVO:01000060) such as... | depth 5 m | reverse complement strand
CTGTTGGTCCTTTTCCACCTGAAGCGTTACCTTTATAACCTTTTGGTCCTGTATCCCCTCGGTCACCTGTCGTCGTTCTGTAACCTTTTATACCTTTTGGTCCTTTATATGACGCTCCTTGGTATCCTTTTGGTCCTTGACCTCCTTGTCCACCTTGGTTTCCTTGTAGTCCTGTTGGCCCTTGTGGTCCTGTAGTTCCTCTAGTACCTTTATCACCACCTGGCCCTTGTGGTCCTTGTGGTTGATAACCTTTAACACCTTTGTTACCTTTAGTTCCTTGATAACCTTTAACACCTTTGTTACCCTTATAACCTTTATCACCTTGTGGTCCTGTAGTTCCTCTAGGTCCTTGATAACCTTGGGCTCCTTGATTACCTATATAACCCTTAGGTCCTTGAGGTGATGCTCCTTGACCACCTAAATTACCTTTTATACCTTTTGGTCCAATAACACCTTTAGCTCCAATATTACCTTTTAAACCCGTTGGTCCTTGGTTTCCTTGTGGTCCTGTTGGTCCACCCGCACCTTGATTACCAATATTTCCTTTCGGTCCTTTTGGTCCTGCCGCCGCATTTGGTCCTTTTCCACCAGTATAACCTTTGTCACCACCGCCACCGATGTTACCTTTAGTTCCCTGTGGTCCTATAATACCTTTATCTCCTACACCACCATTTGGTCCTGTATTACCTTGATATCCTCTATCACCACCGTCACCTATAATACCTTTCAGTCCTGTAGTTCCTATGTAACCTGTCGGTCCTTGCGGTCCTTTTGGTGCCGTTAAACCTGAGGTTGTTGGGTCATCGTTAATCGGAAGACCTTTCGTACCTGTAGCACCTATATAACCCTTAGGTCCTTGAGGTCCTTTGTTTCCTATTGGTCCACCTGGTCCTGTTATACCCTTTTGTCCTTGTGGTCCTAAGTCACCTGTAATACCGATTATTCCTTTATAACCTGTGATTCCTTTGTAACCTTTATCACCACCTGGTCCATTTGGTCCTTGTGGTCCTGTTGGTCCACCGTTTCCTACAGGTCCTTTGATACCTTTTGGTGAAACACCAATGTTACCTTGTTGTCCTTTTTGACCAGAACCTCCCTGATATCCACGGTTACCTTTAGGTCCAATAGGTCCTTTTGGTTGGTATCCTTTTGGTCCTTGACCACCTTGATATCCTTGGTCTCCAAAGTCACCTTTGATACCTAAAATACCTTTAGTACCTTTAGCTCCAACAGGTCCTAAGTCACCCGTACCACCAATAACTCCTTTGTTACCAACAATACCTTTGATACCAACATTTCCTTTGATACCTGTAGTTCCTTTATAACCTTTGACTCCGATAGGTCCTTTATCACCGTTTCCACCTTGATATCCACGGTTACCTTTAACACCTTTATATCCAGTATTACCTTTGATTCCTTTTGGCCCTAAGTTTCCTTGTGGTCCTTGCGGTCCATCATATCCCCTAACACCGTTATCTCCAACAATACCTTGTGGTGAGTCATCACCTTTAATACCTTTACCACCTTTTGGTCCAAAGCCTCCTTTGATTCCTTTTGGTCCGCCAGCACCTTTATTACCCTTTGTTCCCAAAACACCTTTAGGTCCTTGATACCCAACGTCCCCTTGTGGTCCGTTATCACCTGTTGTTCCTTTGAATGTTCCGTTATATACACCTGATTGAGTTACAATTACGTTACCACTTGAGTCTCTTAAATCTCCGTCAATCGTGATGTCTCCAACAATTTGAAATCTTTCAGTTCCTGAAGATTTCATACGCGCAACCTCCGTATCGTTTAATTTGATAATAACGTCATTTGTGTTATCCTCAACCTCTAACGTATACGTAGTTGAACCTTGGTAAAGTTCAACTTTAGGTTCATCCGTACCTGTCCTATTCGGGAAAATATATATCCCTTTATTTCCTTTTTGTAGTGCCATTACTTCGAACGATTTAATTTAATTATTTCAAGTTTATCAGTATATTCTTTAACGATTTCTCTCTGTTCCCTCAACGCCGCAACTAATATCGCAGTCATCTTAGCATAGTTTACAGTATAAGTACCCGTCTCTATATCCATCATATGTGTTAATTCGGGTATAACCTCCATAACTTCTTGAGCTATAAAACCTGTATCCATACCTTTTTGATTAGTGACATTATGAATAGAATCTTCAATCCATTCAAAATTAACCCCCCTAAGTTTTGAGATTTTCTCAATACCCATTACATATTCTTGGATATTTTGTTTTAACCTCTCATCGGATGTTGGCCCTATTGAACCAACTGGCCCTTTATAACCTATTGGTCCTTGTACACCTTTCGCGCCTTGTGGTCCATTTGGTCCTCTATAACCTTTAACTCCTGTAAGACTTGCTCCTTGTAGACCTCGATTACCTTTAACACCTATCGGTCCTTGTGCACCTCGATATCCTTTTGTGGTTGAATTAGCACCTGTTGGTCCTGCAGGACCTTGTGCACCACCACCAGCGTTAGGATGTCCAGTAACGATATGTGTAGCCCCAGAATAACCTACTACTCCTGCTCCACCACTTGAACCTTTTTGTCCTTTATAACCTGTTGGTCCTTTAGGTGAACTACCTACGTAACCTTTAACACCTTTAGTTGTGTTGTTACCACCAGCATTTCCTTTAGGTCCTTTATCTGTGGAAGCAACACCTTTCTGACCTAGTGGTCCTCTAAGACCAAGATATCCAATAGTACCTTTAACACCTTTATATCCTTGTGGTCCTGTAGTACCTTTGATACCTTTGTTACCCTTATAACCTTTGTCTCCTTGACCACCTGTTATTCCTCTAACACCTTGTTGTCCTGTTGGTCCTTGTAGTCCTCTATAACCTTTATCACCTCCAGGACCAATGTTACCTTTAATACCGGTAGCACCTTTTTGTCCTTTCGTAGCAATAACACCTTTAGCACCTCTATTACCTTTGGAACCTGTATCACCTGTTGGTCCTCTATCACCACCTGGCCCTGTTGGTCCACCTGGTCCTATATTTCCTTTGATACCTTTACCACCCGTGTCTCCAAGTGCGGTAGGTTTATAACCTTTATCTCCAATAACACCTTTAGTACCTGTAATACCTCTAGCTCCTTGATAACCTTGGTCACCTGATATTCCTCTAGCCGCTTGAGAACCAATATTTCCTTTGACTCCTTTACCACCTGTTGGTCCACCTGGTCCTGTGTATCCTTTATATCCAATATCACCTGTACCACCTCTGTTACCTTTAGTACCTACATCACCAATAGTGTTTCCACCTTGGTTACCCACATTACCTTTAAGACCTGTTGGTCCTTGTGGTCCTGTGTTACCTTTAATACCTTTGTAACCTATGACACCTTTGATACCCTTAGGTCCTGTTGGTCCACCTGGTCCTCTACTACCTTTAGTTGATGTACCAATATAACCTTTCAGTCCAGCGTTACCTTTAAGACCTTTATTACCACCAGGTCCTTGATATCCTTTATCTCCTTGACCACCTTGATATCCTTTGTCTCCGGTAAGACCTATTGGTCCTGTAATACCTTTAACTCCTTTATATCCTTTTGGTCCTTGAGTTCCAGGAATCCCTTGATAACCTCTTGGCCCTTTTGGTCCATTAATACCAGCAACACCTGTAGGTCCTAAGTCTCCAACTCCACCTTGATAACCTCTGTTACCACCTGGTCCGTTGTTTCCTTTAATACCTTTATTTCCTTTAAGACCTTGATAACCTTTAATACCTTTGATACCCTTAGGTCCTTGAGGTTCATCACCTTGTGGTCCTTGACTACCTCGATATCCTTTATATCCTATAGGTCCTAATATTCCTTTATTTCCTTTGACGCCAATAAGTCCCTTCGCTCCTTGCGCAGCGGTTGGTCCTTGGTCTCCAAAATTACCTTTAGGTCCTTTCGGTCCTGTTTGACCCTTAGGTCCAGTAATTCCTTTATAACCCTTCAATCCAGTATTACCTATTTGACCTGTTGGTCCTACAATACCTTTTTGTCCTTTGACACCTTTGTACCCTTGTGGTCCAACGTTACCCGTCGCCCCTTTGATACCTTTATAACCCTTGGTACCTGTCGGTCCTTGGGTTCCTTGAAGTCCTTGAACTCCTTGTGGTCCTTGAGGTGAAGCCCCTTGTACTCCTAGTACTCCGACTCCTCCTTTATAACCTTTAGGTCCTGTTATACCTTTCGCTCCTTGAATACCTAGTATTCCTTTCGCTCCTTGTACTCCAATACCTCCTTGAGGTCCTACGGGTCCTTGTGGACCTGTTATTCCTTTAGGGCCTATCGGACCTTTTGGTGCGGTTGCACCTGTTTGTCCTTTTGCTCCTTGAGCACCTTGGGCACCTACCACCCCTACGGAACCAATGTATCCTTTTAAACCTGTTGCCCCTTGATTTCCTTTCGCACCCTGTGCTCCGGTTGGTCCTATGTTTCCTTTAATACCTTTCTGACCTTTTAAGTGTCCTGATGGACCTACATAAATGGCTTCATTGAAAGCGTCTTGTGAGTTTACTTTAAACTTATTTGTTTTAAGGTTTTGGTTCTTTACTGTGGCGTTACCTCCAGAATCAAGCTCCAATAATACATTCCCACCACCGTCTTGGAAGATAAGAGAGCCACCAGCATTTAAGCCGATGACAATCTCTTCTGTTCCATTAGTGATAGCTATGTTTGGATTACCTGTTCCCGTTAAATTCGGTGTGATAATTATGTTCTTAGCCATTACAAAGAATAAAATTTAAAATTTATTAATTTATTATATTTACACATCTTAAGCTGGAAATTCAACTTTTAATTTATAAACATCCTTTCTCTCAGCGTTTATCGTGTAGAAAGCATTTACTATACCACTTTCAGAACCAACTTCTACTTTGTTGTCTTCAATAGACTTAACAAAATGTGTTGTCGGTGCTCCAAAGGCAGTTAACTGTACCGTTATAGAATCTTCACGTACTAATTCCGTCCAGTATTCTGGTAATTCAATCATACCATCAACTCCAACTTTTCCTCTAATGTAAACTCCGTGCTCAGGTCCCTCTAAGTTACCATATTGTAACTTCATGTTAGGTTGAGTAGGGTGGTCGATTAAGAACGATTTACTTGTTGCTCTTAATTCTCCTGTTATTTCTACATCAGTGTTTATAGTTAAGAATCCTGCGTTACCGTTAAGAGTCGTACTATCAATTCTTACTTCACTTAAAACACCAAGACCCGCATTAACTGTGTTAAATGTTGGACTATCAGTAGTTCTAAGGTTTTGATTCATTAAATGTACTTCAGTTGCTCCCTGACCCGTATTAACCGTACTGAACGTTACCGCTGAGTTAGTTTTTACGTGTTGGTTCATAGCATCTGCGTAACCATTATCTGTAAATCTTCCGTCTAAATCAATATCAATATCAGATAAAGAACCTGACCTTCCTATTGTTAAGACACCGTTAGTCGTATTGAAACTCGCACCATCTACATAGTTGTTGTTGTCTACAGTATCTACTAAGTATCTACCATCTAAATCAACTGATAAGTCAGATAACGTCCCTGTTCTACCAATGGTTAATACACCATTAGTCGAATTGAATGCTACTGAATCAGCAAAGTTATCAGTGTCAGTGTCAATAGCAAATCCTGAAACCGCCACATTATCACCATTACTTTTCGTAAGGTTTAATACTTGTGTTCCTGAATTGTATGTACCACCTGTTACCGTAACATCAGACGCTAATACACCTAAATCTACTGAGAAACTTGATTGTGTTCCACCAACCGTTAATACGTTTGATGAGAATGAAGTTCCACTTAACTCATTATGTGAATCGATTTGTGATTGTAAGTTAGAGTCACCCGCTATTCTTGCAGTAGTCTCGCTAGAGATTGCTGAAGCTAATGAACCATCTTTACTCACTCTATTACCTTCTTCGTTTCCTACTCTCGTATTCAATGAAGAAATATCTCCGTTAGTACTATTAATCTCGTTACCAATTGCCGTAGATACTGAACCTACTCTTGTGTTCAGTGAGTTATCTTTAACCAATCTTGTTGACTCTTCAGTCGAGATTCTCGTCTCTAAAGATGAATCATTATAACCAGACGCCTCTAAAACTGCTAAGTCAGAACTAATAGTTCCTGTTAGTGTTGAAACGTTACCTATAGTAGTAACATTACCACCCGCTACCGTAGATACTGAACCTACTCTAGTATGTAACGAAGTTACTTCACTATTTGTTGTTCCAATTTCAGTTCCTAAAGCCGTTGATACTTGACCAATCCTTGTATGTAAAGAGTTCTCCTTACCAACCGCTCTGTTAGTTTCAGTGTTGATTCCTGATGAAATCTGTGTTGAAGTAACCGTAGAAGTTGCGTATGGTGATAAAGCCGATGTTAATTCAGAAGCCGTAGTATATCTACTTAAGTCTACTGATACAACACCACCTTGTGCTCTTGTTAATTTTAATGTGTCGTTAGACATAACCGCTCCTGTCACATAATCTTCAGATGGTAAACCACCGAATCTCGTATCTACAGAACCAATTTTAGATGCTAATGATACATCAGCCGCGTCAACATATGTTGTTGTTGCGTAATTAGCAATTGCCGATGTAATCTGTGATGCTACTTCAGACGATGTTTGATATTGTCCTAAGTTAACTGTTACAGAACCTCCCGAGTTTCTTGATAATGTTAAAAGGTCACCTGAAATAGATGCTCCCGTTAAGTAATTATCTGTATTGTCTTTAAACTGACCTAAGTCAACTGTTACAACACTACCCAATGCTCTTGTTAATTTTAATGTGTCGTTAGACATCGCAGCACCTATAACGTAATCTTCAGTCGCTATTCTTGATGAAGTCTCAGACACTATTTGTGCTGATACTACGTCAATTTTAGTATCTAATGAATTGTCCGCCGCTGATACCGCCGTTTCAACCGCTAATCCTGAGATTGCCGTTCCAACGTATGATTCAGTTGCAAAGTCCGCTATTGCAGTGTTAATCTGTGAAGATACCTCCGATGAAGTTTGATATTGACCTAAGTTAACTTGTACGTTACCGTTCTGTCTAGTTAATGTTAATACATCACCTGCCATAGACGCTCCCGTAATATAGTTATCCGTATCAGTATCATCACTAAATTGTGATAAGTCTACAGAAACAACACCACCTTGTGCTCTTGTTAATTTTAATACATCGTTAGACATTGTAGCAGTAAGGACAAAATCCTCAGCTTCTATTCTTGATGAAATTTCACTTGTTAATTCAGAATCTATTGAGTCAATCTTAGTGTTAAGAGAAACGTCAGCTCCACCTCTAATACCCGCTTCAGACGCTACCGCCGATGAGATATCAGTTGAAATCGCTGAACTTGACTTAAAGTCTGAAATAGCAGTTGTTAATTCACCCGATGTTACGAAACCAGCTAATGATACCGTGATATCAGTTAACCCTTGTCTCGATAATACTAAATTCTGTCCTGACATAGAAGCTCCTGTGATAAAATTATCACCATCCACATCTACGTAGAAATCTGATACTACTACTGTACCACCATCTGATTTAGTTAATGTTAACTCACCATTCGCTGAGTTATATGAACCTGAAGATACATTTACATCTGTCGTCAATGACGATAAATCAACCGTATAAGAACTTTCTGTTCCTGACACAGTTAATACGTTAGCCGCAAATGTTGTACCGTTTAATTCGTTATGAGAAGCGATGTCTGAATCAATACTATCAATTCTTGTTGATAATGATGAATCAGCCGTTGCTCTTAATGAAGATTCAGAGTTTACTTGGTTACTTACATACACTTCAGTCGCATATCCTGCAATTGCCGTGTTGATTTGTGAAGTCACTTCTGAAGATGTTTGATACTGACCTAAGTTAACATTAACGTTACCGTTTTGTCTCGTTAGAGTAAGTAAATCACCTGTGATAGAGGCTCCTGTAACAAAGTTGTCAGTGTCAGTGTCATCAGCAAATTGTGCTAAGTCAACTGTTACTACACCACCTAATTCTTTTGTTAATTTTAATGTGTCACCTGACATTTCAGCTGATACTACGAAATCTTCAGATACTAATCTTGATGATATTTCAGCTGATAAGTCAGAATCTAAAGAATCAATTTTAGTATTTAATGATACATCTGCCGCTGATACTGCTGAAGTGATAGCTAACGGTGCAACTGCACTATTAACGTAAGACTCAGTAGCAAAATCCGCAATTGCCGTTGTAATCTGTGAAGTAACTTCAGATGAAGTTTGATATTGACCTAAATCAACATCTACAGAACCTGATACTCTCGATAACGTTAATACGTCACCTAAAAGCGATGCTCCTGTTATATAATTGTCTGTATTGTCGTTAAATTGTGATAAATCAACAGTAAATGCTTGATTCGAACCTTGTACCTTTAATACGTCACCTGTAATAGACACACCCGATAATTCGTTATGTGATGCTATGTTAGCCGCGTTATTTCCGATTAAGTTCGCTAATGATGCGTCAGCCGTAGCTCTCACACCTTCCTCAAGATTTATTCTACTTGTTAATGAAGTATCAGCACTTGCTCTATTACCAGCCTCAGTTGCGATATCCGTAGATACACCTCCGATTTTAGTATTTAAAGAAGTTTCAACACCTGTTAAATCAGACTCTACATCACCAACTCTTGTGTTGATTGATATTACCTCTGAATTTGTTGATGAAATTTCAGTCGTTAAATTAGACTCTACTGAACCTATTTTCGTATTAAGTGATAAATCACCTGATACTCTTGACGAAACCTCACTACCTATTTGAGTATCTAATGAACCTTCAGTTGATGTTAAATCAGATTCTACACCACCAACTCTTGTGTTGATTGATGAATCGTCATATGCAGCATCTTCAATCTCACCAATTCTCGTGTCTACCGAACCAACCTCAGATATTAAATCAGTTTCTACACCACTAACTCTCGTTGATAATGAAGTCGATTTAGATTCTTCAGATTGTACTCTAGTATTAATTGAACCAACTGAACCAGTTAATACAACATCACTTGATAATCTTGTTGATTCTTCAGATTGTACTCTTGAATCTATAGATGAAATATCTCCGATAGCGTTACCAGCTTTAGTGTGTAATGAACTTACCGCTAAACTTCTAGTAACCTCTTCAGAAGAAATTCTACTATGTAATGATGTATCAACACCTACTAATGATATGTCAACACCACCTCTAACAACTTCTTCATCACCAATTCTAGTATGTAACGAAGTTACTTCACTATTTGTTGTTGTGATTTCAGTCCCTAAAGCAGTTGATACTTGACCAATCTTAGTATTTAATGAATTATCCCCTAATACTCTTGATGAAGCCTCAGATGAGATTTCAGAGTCTAAAAGGTCTTCACCTGAAGATACTCTCGTATTTATTGACGAATCGTTATACGCAGACGCGATAACCGCATCAACTGTCGATTGTCTTATGGATTCTTCCGTTCCTATTCTATTTGTTAATGATAAATCAGCTGAGTCTCTTGCGATAACTCCGTTTGATATATCACCTATAATCTCAACATCCGTAGATGTTAAAACACTTAATTTACTATCTATTGATGTTACATTACCACCAATTCTAACATTGATTGATGTGTCAGCACTACCTCTAACAACTTCTTCGTTAGAAATTCTTGTACTAATCGACCCTTGAGATGTTAAAATCGTTGTGATATCACTATCATTCGCTAATAACTCATCTTGTAACTCTTTTAAAGTATCATAAGCTTCACCAGCACCGTTTAACACTCCGTCAACGGCAACTGTTATAGCTGAGTCTCTTGCGATAACCTCAGAAGAAATCTCAGTATCTATTTTAGTATCTAAACTAATAACACTACTATCAATACCTGAAATACTCGTATCTATATTTGCAATATCATTATCGTTACTATCAATTCTATGTGAAATCGACGAATTGTCCTCTGAAACATTAAACTCTAAACCTGAGACTCTAACTTCAATCGATGAGTCAGCACTTAAATAGTCAGTAACCACACCACCTAAGCCAGTGGCTAAAGATGATACGTTATTGTTGATATCAGAAACCTCTGAATTAAATTTAGTTAGTAATGAATTATCACCATCTAATCTTAAACCAGCCTGTACTGAAATCTCATTACTTAATAATGAATCCTCAGTTCCTCTCATAATTTCTTCAGAACTTATTCTAACATGTAACGATGTATCAACAAGACCTAAAGTTATAACTTCACTACCAATCTTAGTCGCTAATGATGCATCAGCTACCGCTCTCAATGAAGCTTCGTTAGTAAGGTCCGAGTCATTACCTTCAACATCTAATTTTAATGTCGAAATCTCCGAATCAATTTTAGCGTCTAATGAATTATCCTGTACTAATCTTGATGATGACTCACCTTCAATTTTAGTATTTAAAGATATATCCCCTAACGAACTAACGTTTTCTATCGATGAAACCCTTGTCGTTAATGATGTCGATGCAGAACCAATATTCGTTGTGTTCTGACCTACAACTAACGTTATTGAAGTATCAGCCGATGACCTAACTTCTTCTTCTGATGAAATTCTACTATCTAAAGATGACGCATCACCTTCAACACCACCAACTCTTGAGTTGATTGATGAATCATCGTATGGGTTATTCTCTAAATTAACTATTCTATCAGCTAAAGAATTATCAGCAACACCTCTTTGTGTTACTTCCGTGGTAATCTTACCATCTAAAGTATCATCTTCACTTGCTCTATTAACAAGTTCTGAAGATAATAATGTCGCTAATGATGTATCAGCAGATATTCTTGCCGTTTCTTCATCGCTTAATTCAGTATCCACTGAAGCTATATCACCACCTACTGCAGTAGCTAAACTATTTACAGTGTTAACCATAGAAGTTTCTTCAGTAGATAATCTTGTTTCTACAGAAGTTAAATCTCCTTCAACACCTGAAATTCTTGTATCAACAGACGTGAACTCAGCAGTTACTTCACCTGTAATTTCGTTAGCTAACGAAGTTACTTGTGTTGTTCTTACTGACTCTTCTGATGAAATTCTTGTAGTTAATGAATTAACTTCACCACCCGTTTGAGAAATTTCAGACGATAACTCTGTTGACGCCTCTGATGAAACTTGTCCAATCAAAGTCGCTAACGAACCATCAGCAGCTAATCTAGTAGCCGACTCATTAGTTACTCTAACACCTACTGAATTAATTTCAGATACAATGTTAGCTTCACTAATAGAACCTTCACCGATTTTTGTAGCCAATTCTACTAACGTATCTAAAGCCGCTGGGGCTCCATCTACTAAGTTAGTAATAGCCACTTGAACGTCTGTTGAGATTTTTGTTGATAATGAATTATCAGCATTTTCCCTAACAACTTCTTCGTTTGATATTTTTGTCTCTAAAGAGCCAATACCAGGTATCGTTAAACCTGAACCATCACCTAAATAGGTGTCAGCTGAGATTGTGGATACGAAGATTTCGTCTAGTGGATAGGTTGGCGTACCAAAATCAATTTCTTGAGTTCCTGGATTCGTATTAAGTTGGAATAATCCTAATTGTCTTAATGCCATTTTTTTAATGTTTATTAATTTAATTTATTTGTTTGTTTCCAAACGTAGTTGATAAATCAACCTTTTTATACTAATGGGTCTAACCCAGTGTTCAAATCATTACGGAATTCTAAATACGTACCGATGTAGTCGTCCATTTCTGTTCTTAACGCCGATGTATTGAAGTCCATATTACTTATTGTTATATCACCTAAGTTAGTAATAGTACCCGAACCACTAACATCTCCTGAGAAAGTTAAAGTTTGAGAATTATTTATAACTGTTGATGAGTCAATCGCTCCTCCTGAGAAATTCCATGACGTTCCATTAAATAATACAGAAGCTAAAGGTGAATTTTCATCTCCAATTTTAATCCCTGATGGCGCCGCAGATAATTCAGCAAGTTGTGCTCCTTTACCTAATACGATAGCTTTATCGACGATTTCTACTTCAGTTGAATTCACAACCGTTGTACTACCACCTACTATTAAATCACCAGTGATTGTCACTGTACTACTTGATTCACTTATTATAGAATCTACCACGGATAAACCGTCAATTCCAAATTTAGCTAATTTATTACTTGTTCCTGATACTGATGAATCACCTGTGTTATAATATAACACGGCAATTTCAGAGCCCGTTGTTGGCGTTCCGTTAAATTCAATTAAACTACCCGTTGTTGTGTAGTTATCCCCTTTAAGTTGAACTAAACCATTAATTTCAACATAAACTACTTGTGATAGACTATCACTAACAGTTATATTAGCATCATTTCCGTTAGCAGTAAATTTTTCATACTTCATCACTGGTTTAGAACCACCGTAGAAATATGTTATTTGTACTACTTCACCCGAAATTGGTGCCGTTGCAAAATTAATAGTGTTTGAGTAATCAACATGTGTAAAGTCCTCACCTTTTTCTTGTACTAACCCATTAATGTCGGTCATAATTAAAGCCGTCAATGTTTTAGATACTGTGAATTGGGTTGTGGTACCATCACCTGTAAAATTCTCGTGATAAACTAAAGGTTTAGCCTCAGCAGACTGAATAGGTACTCCTGATTGATATATCTGACCCGATAAATGTAAGTCATTATATTGTTTACCAGCTTCCCCTAAATCTAATGCCGAATCAGTACTTGGGACTAAGTCCGTTGTCAATTCAGATACATTTAATGTCCCTATCTGTACCCCAGCAAATACTGGTGTGTCTGCGATAGCGACTCCTTGGTCCATTGCATCAGCGTGTACGTTATCTGTGAATCTTCCGTCTAAATCAACTGTGATTGTAGAACCGTCTCCCTTTGCTAACGTAAAAACTCCACTCTCAACATTAAACTCTAATGATGATGCGGTCGAATTACTGATAAATGTATCAACTTCTGTCTCTGTATAGTATCTAGAATCTAATGAACCTCCTTGTATAGCATCGACATCGCCTGTATTTACGTTAACCTTCGTAATTATCGAATTTAACTTCCCAGCGATTAATCCTGCCAATTGTTGGTATTGTGTCATTATTCTTTGTTTTTTATATACATTCCTCGTTTCCGAGGATTTATTTGTTTATTTGTTAATAAAAGGAGGGGTGTGTACCCCTCCTTCTAAACATACCTTAATATTACTAGTTTAATGCTATAATGTTAGCATCTAATACAGTTGAAAATTCAGCAACTGTACCTTGGAAAGCTACGTGGTCAGCTAACGCTACCTCATCAGTTGAAACTCTTGTTTCTAAAGATGTTAAGTCTACGTTAATTGCCGTATCAGCGTTTGCTCTCGATACTTCTTCAGATGATAATCTTGTCGTTAATGACGTATCAGCCGCTCCTCTAGTACCTTCTTCAGAAAGTACTCTTGAATCTAATGATATGAAATCAGCGTTAGTATCTGAAATCTCCGTTGATAATGCCGTAGAGATAGCAGTTGCTTCTTGTGTCGCCGCTAATAAAACAGATGCGTCACCGTTAACTCTTGCTACTTCTTCAGTTGATAATCTTGAAGTTAATGAACCATCAGCTGAAACTCTTGCTACAACTTCGTTAGAAACCGCAACATCGTTTAAGTTAATGTAGTCAGAAATTTTAGTATTTAATGAACCATCACCAGCTATTCTTGCTGAAGCTTCTAAATCTACTCTTCCGTCTAATCTTATTACTTCTGAATTAGTTGCAGAAATTTCCGAGTTTAATGCCGCTTCTAATGCGTCATCAGCGTTTTCTCTTGCTAATTCTTCAGTTTCTAATCTTGAAGTTAATGATACGTCAGCCGCTTGGTAAGCCACTTCGATTGAAGTATCTTTCGCTAATCTTGTATCTTCTTCATTTGATACTCTCGTATTTAATGATGTAGCTACAGACGCTTGTACTGATTCTTCTTCAGAAATTCTTGTTTCTAATGAACCGTCAGCGTTTCCTAAAGAAACCTTAGCATCCGCTAAAGCTACCTCTTCAGTCGATAATCTTGAAGTTAATGAACCATCAGCTGATATTGAAGTTGACTCCTCAGCAGATACTCTTACGTCTAATGAATCAACCGCTAAAGTATTTCCATCTTCCAATACAGATACTCTACTTTCGATTGATGTGTCAGCAGTTGAAGAAACAACTTCTTCAGCTGATAATCTTGTAGATAAAGAACCTTGAGCCGTTAAGATAGCAGTGATGTCACCATCATTCGCCACTAATTCAGTTTGTAATTCTTTTAAAGTATTATAAGCCGTTCCAGCACCATCTATTAAACCGTCAACCGCTACCGTGATAGCCGCATCTCTGTCAATAACCTCAGTTGAGATTTTTCCGTCGATTACGTTAGATAATGATAAATCACCTGATACTCTTGAAGAAACTTCAGATGTTACTACAACACCGATAGATAAATCACCAGCAGCACTTGCTAATTCTTCAGTTTCTAATCTCGTAGTTAAAGATACGTCAGCCGCTTGGTAAGCAACAACGATAGAAGCGTCAGCCGATGCTGATACAGTCTCTTCGTTTGAAACTCTTACGTCTACTGATTCTACCTCTAAAGACATATAGTCTTGTAATGAGTTAGCAAATGTTACAGTCGCATCTTCTTCGTTAGATAATCTTGTTTCTAATGAACCTTCAACACCAATCGCTCTTCCAGTTTCAGTAGATACTTTCGTATTTAATGAACCTTCAGCAGCAACCGCTCTTACAGTTTCAGCAGATACTTTCGTGTCTAATGAGTTGTCTTTAACTAATCTAGTTGACGCCTCAGAAGAGATATCAGAAGATAAAGCTGAATCAGCGTTAGAACTAGCCAACTCTTCAGTCGATAATCTTGAAGTTAAAGATACGTCAGCCGCTTGGTAAGCAACAACGATAGAAGCGTCAGCCGATGCTGATAATACCTCTTCGTTTGATAATCTTGTTTCAATTGAACCAACTCCACCAGCTAATTCTACATCAACTGATGATATAGCCGCTACTCTTGCAGATGTCTCAGAAGAAATTTTAGAGTTTAGTGAGTTATCACCAGCTACTCTAAAACCTGCTTCAGCAACGTCACCTGAAAGTCTTGAAGACGCTTCATTGTTGATTGCTAATTCGTTAGCACCATCTCCGTTTGCTCTCGCAACTTCTTCATTAGATACTCTCGTAGTTAATGAACCGTCAGCGTTTACTCTAGCAGTCGCTTCAACTCCAATAGCCGTAGCTAATGAACCATCAGCTGATACTAAATCAACCTCAACTTGGTTTATTTTGTTAGTCATAGCAGTGGTCACTGATGTGTCACCCGCTACTCTTGAAGATTCTTCAGCTAATACTCTCGCATCTACTGATGTAACCTTAGCACCAACTGATTGAGAAGCTGATAAGTCAGCCGCCGCTCTAGTTGATTCTTCTGCTGAAATTCTTGTCGTTAAAGAACCGTCAGCGTTTACTCTTAAAACTTCTTCACCTGAAACTCTTGTTTCTAATGATAAGTCTTTTACTTCATTCGCGTCAATTAATGATACAATTGAATTGTCAGCTGATAAACGTGTCGACGACTCGTCAGATATTGCAACTCCTAAAGAAGTCCTACCTGAAGTGTTCGTGTTTACTTTACCAATGATTAAATTCAACTTACCCGCAATAAGTGATGCTAAATCTTGAAATTGTGTGTTTGCCATTTTGTTTTTTTTTATATATGGTTTATTTATGATAAAAACAATCCACCGATTGTCATTATTCTGTTTACATTAAACTAATGAATCTAAATTCGTATCTAAATAATCCGAAAAATCTTCATTAATTCTCTGTGATAGTTCTTCTTCAGTTACTACGTCGACCTCACCTTCGACCGCTTCTGAAGCGACTAAATTATCTTCATTATCCTTAAGAGATGAAAGGTCTACACTAAATAGACTTCCTCCCCCATCACTTGAGAATACAATATTGTTTGTTGATGCATCAAATGATGCCGTATCAGCTATGGTATTAACTAACCCCTGTAATGGGATTACTACGTCATCCGCACCTGATATGTTTAATGTTAGTTCACCAGCGTTATAACCGCCAGCGTATACAAAACGGTCATCTAAATCTGATAAATCTAAATTGATATTAGGTTCCCCGTTATTTTGTTTTATAGATAATACTGAACCTGTTAGTGTTGCTCCCGTTACTTTAGTATCTGTACCACCACCACCTGAAGTGAAATCTAATGTTTCCCACGCATCATCATCGACACCTGTTCCTGATAGTTGTGAGAACGTAGAAAAATCGAATGACGACGCCATTGGGTCCAACCATACTATTTTTTGAGCTTCACTAGCCGAATCCCAATCGGATAACGTCACCTTATTACCATCCGACTTTGTTGGCGATAAACGATAAAGTACATTATCTTCAATAACATAAACCATCATACCGAATCTTCTTCTACCCGAAGAATATCCGTCAGCGTTAATGTTTGAACCTACAGGTATCCCATTCCTATAATCGGAAGTTGGGACTTCGATATAACCACCGACACCTAAATATGAAAAATGGGTTCCGTATGTTGAATCTTCCGACGCTGGTACTATAGGTCCTCCTACAGTTAAACCCCCTTCTTGTATTGGAAATATTTTGTCAGCCATATTATTATAAACAATTATTAACCTTTATAGAGAAAGTCGAACCATTTGATTGTGGTTGTAACCATCTATATAAGGTATAGTTAGTCCCACCTATTGTTACTGATTGACCATTAGATGGTGTTACAGTATAGGTGGTATTATTATTAGTATCAAGTATATTAACTATCGTACCTTGAGATGACGGGTGTAAATAAAATGCCTGTACTCCGTTTGTCGTTCCTGGGAAGTTTAAACTAAATGTTACATTGTCTTTATCAGCACATACGTCATGACTAAATATAGTAATATTATTTGAATTGTTAAGTCTGTCCGTTATAAAACTATCAAAAGTTGTTGGACTATTTTGTATTAAAAACGGATAGAATTGACTGTTACTTGAATTATATAAAACTTGTCCTGGTGACGCACCTGCGTCAGCATATAACAAATACGAATTAACACCACCTAACGTAGTGGTAGTTGTTGTCGGAGTCTCAGTAGTCGTAGTAGTTGTTGTCGGAGTCTCAGTCGTCGTCGTCGTTGTTACCGGAG
>TARA_R110000803_G_scaffold40151_1_pt1 | contig 17239 bp, 1 predicted proteins | sample TARA_R110000803 | Tara Oceans TARA_R110000803 (sample SAMEA4397772) | marine metagenome | biome: Polar Biome; feature: [SRF] surface water layer (ENVO:00010504); material: water (ENVO:00002006), including particulate matter (ENVO:01000060) such as... | depth 5 m | reverse complement strand
TTAGAAGAGCCTGGTGATTTTGAAAACTTCTGGGATTTAACATTTGGAACAGCTCAAGACATTCACTCCGATGCTATTAGAGGTCATATGTTTAGAACAGAAGCTAAGATTGATGCTATATTAAATACAGCAGAAACTGACGAAGAAAGGGAGGAGTTACTTAAATCTGAAAGAGTATTAGAACTCCTAGAAGAAAATAAAGACTATGAAGAGGATTTATTAGAGGAAATGGAGTCTGCAGAACGTAATAAGCAAAGTGTATCCGAACTTTATTATGCAAAAGCTGCTGCAGGACAAAAAGAAGAGAATACAGATGTACTAGATTACCTAGGATCTGCAGAAATGGCGCAAGATTTAGGAGGAGCCTTATCTGATATAAAATATATGACTGCTGGAATTGCGGCTAGTTCATTAGCCGCATCCTCACCTGTAGTTGCAGCTTCGGTAACTACAGCAGCTACTCCTTTTATAGGTCCTTTTGCACCAATCCTAGGAGGTGCAGTAGGACTTGGAACTTTTGCAGTAGGCACTACAATAGCTGTAGGATCTCAAATAGAAATGCGCTCTAATGAATCTGCAGCAGAAATGTACAGTTCTTATAAAGAAAGGTATAATACTCTTGTAGAAAATTATACAGCAGAAAATAACGGAGAACAACTTTCAGAAGATCAGTTGGTAACAATTGAAAGAATGGCAAAAAATGGTGCAGAAGAAATGTACCAACAAGATATGGCACTTGTAGGAAGTGATATGGCACAAATTGCTATAGCTGCTATTCCTTGGAGTAGTTATTTACGTTTAGGGAGAATTCCTTTTAGGATGAAAAAATGGTCTGATAAAGCTAAAAAAATAGCCAAATTTGGAGCTATAACAGGAGCAGAAGCTGCCTTAGAAGGGCATGAAGAGGCATATCAGTATATTACAAAAGAACAGTATAAACTTGGAATGTACGATGACTATGATGAGACTGATTTTCCTTTTTTAAGAGCAATGGTAAATGCTCCTTATATAGGAGGAGAAGCTGTTCTAGGTATGGTAGATATGTACGGACATAGATCTGCAAATGGACTTACAAACACTGAAGAGTTTAGAAATTCTACAAGAGCAGGTATGGCTTTGGGAGTAGCTATGGGAGGATTTATGTCTGCAACTATTCAGCCGCTTAGTACTAAACTAACAGACAAAGCTAATAGAATGGCTTTAGGAACTGAACTAGAGGAGTTAGGAGCTTCTTTTGGAAACAGTTCTTGGGAAGAAAATCTCGATATAGAGCAGGTATCCCAAAAAGTAAATGGATTAGCAAAATCACTTGAAAAAAATAGAGGCGCAAATATCTTAAAAGCTGCTAGACTTTTCCAAGAAGACCAAGAAAAAGCAGGAAATCCTGATAATATTGATTTTGATAAATTAAGAAAATCTATTAAAAGTACTATTGATGTTTATAATATGCACAAAAAAGCAAATCCTAGTTTAAGTAATAAGGATTTAATTAATATAACTAAAGGGCATGAGTATTTAAACCACTACATAGAAAAGGCAGAGAATAACATAGAAACTTTTACAGAACAGCAGTTAGACAAACAGCAAAGTGAAAAGTTTCAAAATGCTTTTGAGGGTAAAAATTCAAATCTTAAATCAGCTCACAATTTAGCTTTAGAAATACAAGCTGCCGAAAAGCTTCTTGAAAATAACAATAAAGTAAAAAAAGAAGCTAAAAAGTTAGGTAGATTTTCTTCTGAGTCTTTAGAAAGGCTTATGGTGGACAATAACACCGAAAAGCTTAACGAAATATTAGAAGAGAAAAAAGGATTTTTAAATGATTTAACAGGAAAGTTTACCCCTGAAGAAAAGAAAGAATTTGAAGAAATCGCAACTGGAGAAGATAACTCTATTATAGACGCTGCTCTAAATAAGATAGGAGCAGAAATAAGCTTAGATTTCTTAAAAAGACTTAGAGCACCTCTTGCGAATCCTAAAAAAAGTGGAGATATTTTAAATAATCCTTTTGTAAGAGATGTAGCTAAAAATGAAGAAAACGGGGAAAAAGCAAGAAAAGATGCTGATAGTAATAAAAAAGAATACGAAGAATCAGTAGAGACAGATGAAAGCGAAGTACAAGAGGGCGATAAAGCATGGTTTCAAGGATTTCCTTTTAAGTATATGGGGAAAGCAGGAGAAAACTATTTATTAAAGCCTTTATCAAAAACAGGAGGAGCTATAATAGAGGTAACTAAAGATATTTTTGCAGGACTTAGGAAACTTGTAAGTATTCCTAAAACAAAGTCTGAAATAAACGAAACTGTAAATAAACAACGCAACGACCCTGCAGATAACTCTAATACAAAAAAAGGAAAAGAATCCTCTGAGGAGTATGATGAAAGGGTAAATAAAAATCAAGAGGCTACAGAACAACCTGAATTACAAATAGAACCAGGAGCAGAACCTATAGTAAAGCCTGGAGAACAGTTTACTTTACTTTCACAAGATCAAATTGACGAAGGTTACAGGGACTTTGCTAACCTTAGTACCGCTAAGGATGACTTTAGTAGTCCTTTGTATAGATTCTTTCATGAAAGATCTAAAGAGCAGGTAGAAGCTCTTGAGGTAACGTATGAAGTAGAAAGAGAAAGTATTCCACAAGGATCTGTATTAAGAAAACTTTGGGCAAACACCTCTAAAAGAAGTACTCTTATAAAGTACCTTAAAGATAATAGAGAAAAAGCTATAGAATTACTTGACTCGCAAAAAGGCATTAAAATAAAGGTTACAGTAAAAGATCTTGCTGATAATAAATCCGTATCTACATCTCTTATAGGAATAAATAGAACTTCTACAAATGAGGAGATAGATAATATTATAGATACTTTTGGAGCTATTTTACAGCTAACTCCCCTTAAAATTGCAGAAGCTACGCCTATAAAAGGCAAGATAATCCATACAAACTATGGAATATTTAATAATATTAAAGTACAAGAAGGGGATAAAGAAGTTCCTATTAAACATAGTGTAAATACTCTTAAAGATGAGGGAGCCAATAAGGAGATTCTTTTTGGATGGCAAAACGCAGACAATCAAGTACTACTTGGAGAAGGCCAGGATACTAGAGCTACTCTAACTAGAGGAGGAAGAGCGGGAGGTATTTACGCTCTTTACAGACATGTAACGGAAGGCCAAAAAGTAATTGGAACTCCTTTACTGCTTAACAAAAGAACTCTCACAGAAGAAGAAAGCTCTGTAGTATTTGATATTTATAAAAGACTTCTTTTCTCTAAAAAAGGCACAGATACTGAATTTACATTTGATATTGATTATAATGCTACTGGATTTGAAAACCTTTCTGCGAGACAAGTGCTTAATTTTATTCTAGAAAAAACAATTGGAAGCGGGTTTAATAGGGCCAAAAACATACTTAAAGGAGTAGAAACTGTTGCTATAGATAAAGAAAGGTTAGATTCAAATACTAGAAGTGGGATAAAATTTGAAACAGGTAAAAACTCTAGACTAGTTTTTGGAGATAATTTTATTAGTAGAAGTATAACAGAACTTTATGACTCAGAAACTAATAAAATTACTTACTACGGAAAAACAGGATCTAATTGGACAAGAACTACTTTTGATTTAATACCAGGAGAAGAAAGGAGAGTTGAAAATGAAAGCTCTAGAACTACCCTATCTGAACAGCAGGGATTTGAAGAGATAGAAAGAGCTTTTAATATTTTCACAGGTATTAATACTAAGCATCAAGTTGTAGGTACAATCTTAAATGATAGTATTTTTAGTTTAAAAGGATTTAGTCTTAAAGACTCTATAAAGTATTTTGGAAGAACTATAGAGAAAGGAACTGAAAGTGCAGTTTATTCTGATATGATGATCCAGGGAAAGAATCCCGTATTAACTACTGACGTAGAAAAGATAGGAGTAAAGGGAAAACAGAAAGTACAAAAGAACAGACAAGTAGTAGTTTCTCCCACTGATATTACTACTAAAAAAGAAGATGTAATAGTTACACCAGATCCTAAAGCTAAAGTAGAAAAAAGTATTGCTACAACAGCACCTACTACTGAAAATTTAAATAAACCATTTGTAACTGTAAGAGATGGTTCAGGTAAAATGGTTTCTGTAAGTACAGAGACTACTGAAAAAGACGGTGTAAAGAAAACTAAGTTTAAATCAGAGACTACTACTAAAGAAGGAAAACCAATAACTCAAAAAAATAAAAGTTATAATACTTTTGAGGAACTTGTAGAAGATATAGGTATAGACTTAAATACGGAAGAGAATGAGTCTGCTTTAGAGTTAGTAGAGGTAGTAAAAGAGACTCAGGGGAATGGGGTGTCCGTAAAAGTTTTAGAAATAAGAGAAGATACAAAAAAGTCTTCTGCTTTTTATGGAACAAGAAGTGCTACAATCCGAATTGGTTCAGAAAACATTGAAATTCTTTTAAAATCTAAACCAACACAACTAAGTAGTGATACCACAACAGCACCACTAGCTGCTTTAGAACCAGCACAACAAACTAGTGAGGTTGAAGCGCAGGTAGACCCTGACGCTGTGATACAAAAAAAGGGGGAAATAGATCAAAATGATTTTGATATTTTTATGGGAAACCCTGGGGGTAAACCAATGGTTATTACACTTCTTAACGAAACGGAAAAAGAACTTCCATTAATAAGTATAGAAGAAGCAAGGGCTTACTTAGATAAAGTTTTAGGTTCTGCAGTTCCTGTGCATGTAAAAGAAGGACTTTTAAGAGTAGGTAAAAAAGGAACAAAAGCTTATGGAGTATTTGTTGACGGAGCAATAATTCTTTCTAAAATGGGGAGGTCTTCTGTTGAATACCATGAAGCATACCATGCTGTAGAGGATTTATACTTAGAGCCTCAACAAATAGAGGGGCTTAATAAAGAAACTGTACAAACTTACGGAGAGCCTTCCCAGGATAGTATCTCTGTAATAATGGAGGATAGGAGTATTAACGCTAAAGCTGCAAGACAGTACCTATTAAGCGAGTTTAGAGCTGAAGAATTTAGAGCATATGAGCTAGAAAGGCTAGATATGTCAACTTTAAGTACAAAGCTTAAGTTTTTCTACAATACCCTTAAAGATCATATTATGCAGATCTTTAAAGGCCCTAGTTCTAGACTGTTGTATAGAAGTATCTCTAAAGGCACTTACGCTAAGCAAAAAACAGATATTACTTTATATAGAGTAGAAGATTCAGAAATTTCACTTGACGAACAGACCCAAGCCTTAGAAGATTTTGGTATAAATGAAGTAGACAGATTTAATATTACTAAATCTTTACTGCAAGATTACATAACGAGGAGTTTAAACGTCATAAACCAAAAAGAAGACAAGAAGCTTGTGAGTATAAGAGATATTGCAGATTTAGAAAAATTCTTCTCTAGAGATATGTTTCTTGCTATTTTGAATGCCCACACCCAAAAAGTAGAGCTTACAGAAGACCAAAAAAACAATTTGGATGTAATAAAAGAAAACTTTGATGTATTTGTATCAGAAGATCTTACAGGGTTAATACCTGAATTTTTAAACAGCCTTAATGTTACTTTTAATACAGAAGAAGAGTATAAAGATACTGTAGACTCCAACGATGACCTTAAGTCGATTAAAGCTCCTTACGAGTTCAATTCGCTTGATTCTGCTACAGTAACAACTAAACTTTTATTTCAACTTTTACCTAATAAAGATGAAAGCAATAATATAATACTAGATGAAAAAACTGGATTACCTTCCATAGCTAATGGAAACTTTGTGTATACTCAAATGCAAAAAGTTCTCGCTAACATAGATCATATATATAACGATGAGGGTGTTTTTGTACCAGGGATTGCTCAGATGAAAACTAAGCTTAATTTAATGTCTAACTCTATTCCTGTATTTAAGGGATTTGCAACCGATGTTTTAGAAAATCTTACAGAACAGCAGCAAAGCCAGTTTTATAAGGTAATGAATATGAAAGACTACAATTTTACAAGTCTTTTGGAGTATGTGTATACAGGAGTTAAAATGAAAGAAGGAGAGGGGCTTGTTCCTTACAGTACAAAAACTATAAATACGGTAGACGCAGCTCAACAATCTTTAGAATACAGACTAGTAACTAAATGGTTTGAAAATTACAAACGAGCGTTCTTCAAATTTGGGGATAATAATGAAGTAGTTGTAAAAGATAAAAAACTACTCACTTCGGTACTTAATGACTTTGTTAATTATATACAAGTAGAAAAAAATAAATTAAAAACTGACGAGGATATAGCTGTATTTCTAGGCGAACTCTCCTCTTTGCTTACTAAAATAGGAATAGATATTTCTAAAAACGCTCTTATAAACTACGCATACTCCTACGAAGAGGGAGCTTTCCAGGCAATAACAGATCTTTTAAAGGGAAAGGGAGGAAAACCAGGTGTACAATACTTATTTGTTCCAGGAACGGGGGCTAAATCTAAAGATTACAAGTATTCTATACGAGATATTCTTAATAATATAGATGAAAATAGTGTAGTAACAAATGATTTTAATCTTGATAAAAAGAACACTATAAAAGACTACAGCTATGCTTTAAAAACTTTGGGCGCAATTGCGGCTCTCTCTGAGGAAAATCTTACAGGGAGCACTGTAAATGTAGGGGGTAAAAGTTACTGGACTTTTTCTGCCCCTAACTTTATTTTTAATAGTGTAGACAGAATAACCGCTTCTACAAAAGAACTTTCAAACCTAGTACAAGATAGATGGGCTAAAGGATCCAAATACCTAGAAAATGCTAAAAATTTAAAAATACTAACCTTTGCAGAATGGAGAAATACAGATTCTGGTAAGGCAGGAAAAACATATGCAGACTTAATGGATAGAGAATATATGTCAAGCTCTATAAATAAGATGTTTGCAACTAAAGAGGGAATTGTAAATTTCCCAACTTTTGCAGATAAAAGTACTTGGTATATGCTCCAAGGAGCAGAAATCTTTATAGACCAATTTAAAGGGGATTTTATAAAGTATGATAAAGAAGCGGATATAGTAAAGATTAACCAAACTACAAATGCAGCTAAAGAAATTTCTAATCTTTTTGCAGGGTATGTAATTGAAGAGGTAGAAAGAATAGCACAGGTTGAAGACGATTTAAACACTTTAGACGATACTCAACTTACAGAAACATTTCACTATACTAAAGACAACGAAGACGGGACGCATGACAGAACTTCTGCAAGAGGTTTAAAAATTCTACTATTTAAAAGTCTTAATAATGATGAAATACTACGAGAAGTAGGATTAAAAAATGAGGATAATACTTGGGCAATAAATAAAAATATAGCCGACATAAAAACAAAATTACAGCCTTATATACTAGAGGTCCTTGAAGAAAAGATTAGACTAGATCTTGAAAGTTCCGTTCAAAATAATATAGTTAATAAAAATGAAGGGGCCGCTTATACATATTTAAATGGCAAAATATCGCCTTTAGATAGTGCTTTAAAAAAGACTTTTAGTACTCCTGAAAAACTTATAGCTGCTTTTAGTGTAAACAGTCTAATAGCTAATGTAGAGGCTACTAAAATGTTTTCAGGAGATCCTGCATACTATAAAAATGATGAGGATCTTACTAAAAGAATTGTATCTATTATAGCACCAGGAAGTTCATTAAATCTTCTAAAAGAATCTTTCTACCGCGCAGCAGTAGTAAAAGATTTTGAACTTAATAGTGTAGAGCTTGTAAAAAACTATTCAGAGTTTTTAAAAGGTCAGGGGTACACAAATGCGGAGATTAAAAGAATGCTTAAGGCATATACTGAAGTAAATGTTACTGATGGGCAGGCCTATATAACCTTAGAAAGATGGAGAGATCTTATGATAGGTCTTGGGGATATAAATAGAGAAACTATTGAAGAGGCTTACGAGAGACTAAATGACCCTGAAGGAAAACCTACAGAAGAAGATGTTAGACTTGTGATGGCCCAGCCTCTTAAAGGAATGTTATTTTCAAAAAGAGATTCTGAAGTACACAGCAAAAAAGAGCAAATACCAACGTATTTAAAGTACTCGCAAGCGGTTCTAATACCAGCTTTTGTAGAAAATAAAGCCGATATAGGAGAGGTATTAAAAGCAATAAAAAGAGATAAAATTGACGAGCTTATTTTCGAGTCAGGAATTAAATCGGGAGCACTCTCTCCTACAACAATTGTAGATAAACAAGGAAAACTTCTTAAAGCAGAGGATATTTCTTTTAATGTAATGACTTTAAATAACAGAGATTGGAAATTGCAGCAACCTTTATCTCCACACAAAACTAGCGAGCAATTAGAGGGATCTCAACCTAAAAAGAATATACTCTCTAATGTAAAACTTTTAGAGGATTACATAATTCCTATGACATCTAGAGATCAGAAAGGAAAATGGAGTTCTTCAACTAAAACTGTAAAAGGGTATGAACTAGTAGAAGAATTTCATGCAATAGACAGAGCTTTAAGTGATATTGAATTTGAAAATCTAAGTGAAGAATGGGGAATTGAAGGGGATATAAATTCAGGGTACATAATAAAAAATATAGAATCTTTAAAAGTATCTTTAGAAAAAGATTTCTTAAAAGATGATGCAGTTGCGGATAAGATAATACAACTTCTTGCGCTGCAAAACAGGACTGAAGGAGATACTACTGTAAAAGAGTTTGTAATAAATTTTGATAATAACCCCTTTGATGATGTAATTGAAAGGAAATTAGCTTCTATAATCACTAAGAAACTTGTTAAACTTAACATGCCTGGGGGATCTTTTATTCAGACATCTGCTTTTGGTATGGCAAAGCCTAAAAGATTTACAGAACTTACAAAAACTGAACAAGATGACTTAAGAGGGCAAATGTTCCCAGAGGAAGGTCTTAATGCGGCTATGTGGGACAAAAAGACAGGAAAAGCTAAAGGAGCGCAGATATTTCTTCCTAACTATATGAAGAAACTTATTCCCAATAATATTTTTAACGATAAAACAGAACTCAAAAAATACTTACAAGACAACAGACTTCTTGAGGCAGTTGGATACCGTATTCCTAACCAAGGAATAGCGAGTATTGATGCTCTAGAGGTTGTAGGATTCCTACCCCAAGCTTATGGAGATACTGTAATTGCGTATGATGAGATTACCGCAAAAACAGGATCTGACTTTGATATTGATAAAATGTACATTATGCTACCTTCTTTTAGCTATGTATACGAAAAAGATGCAAATGGAAAAAATACAGACAAAGTAAAGGGAGTTAGGTATATAAACTTTGATTCCTCGAAATCGGATGCTTTAGAAAACATCCAAGAAAATCTTGGCAGTGCGAATAGTAAAAAAGCTTTAAGAAATAGAAAGTTAGAGTTATATAGAGCACTTATACAGGATAAAAATACTTTTGCAGACCTTATAAATCCGCTTGATTCTGTGGATGTGAAGGATAATTCAATGTTTGTAAGATACCTAGAGAGTAAAAATAATATCTCAGAAGAGGATATCGAGACAATTTCAGGTATGTATTCGGTTACTGAAGATGGAAACTACAAGTTTGAAGACGCTTTCTACAAAACTGTAGCTAGTGTTTTAGATAAAACAAAGGCAGACCTTAACTGGTATACTTTCTCTACTCAAATGGAAATTAGAAGGATATATCTTGGAGGTAAATTTGGAGTAGGACAGGAAGCAAGACATATTACAGACCATAGTATCTCACAGCATTCCCCTAGTTGGAAAAGAAATGGATTAGAGTCTCCTTATTATTTAGCAGGAATAGACTTTGGAATTGGTAACGTAACTCCTGAAGGGAGTTCTGATTTATCACAAGTTCGTATTAGAAACTCTAAAGTATCTATTGCATCTCTGCTTTCTGCAAGACTAGATGGCTATGTAGATATCGCAAAAGACCCTTATATATTTTACATTAATAATAATTATCTTACTGCAAATACTGTAGCATTAATGGATAGACTTGGCACAGATCCTCAATGGACTGATATGTTTATGTCTTTACCTATTATAAAAGAGTATGTTTCACTCACTCAAAGTATTACTTCGGGAAATATTCCTAAACTTACAATAAGCGTAGGAAAGGGAAACACAGAAGTAAAATCTTTTTATAAAGCAGAAGACTATATAACTAGAAATCTGCAGGAACAGATAAATAAAAGATTGTCAGAAGAAAAGAAAAAATCTGATGTGACGGATATACGAGCTAAAAGTCTTATGAACCCTAAGAGTAGGAGAGAACTTTTAGCAATGCTGCGAAATACAGAAGTTGCAGAAGACCAAAGAGTGCTTGTTGAAGATATTTACTCTAAACAATATTTTGCTAAGTTGTTAGATTCAACTAAAGATGAATATTCTTTAGCAGAGCTTAGGTCATTATTGGGACTTATCCAATATTTTATGGATCTTAAAACTAAAGCAACTCTTGTAAACGAGGCAGTAACTGCTTCTAAATACGATACTCAAGGAGCTAGAGGGGGATTTTCACAAGCTAGAATATTTGAAGGCCTATATGCAAAACTTTCAGATCCTAAAATTCCTTTAAAAGGATTTGTAGAAAGATTTGAGGGTACTATGGCTGGAAAGTACAGAGAAATGGGCCCAGAACTTATGAAACAGTTATTTGGTGACATGTTTCTTCTTGGAAATGATGTTTATTTTGGAGTATTACAGAGGATTGCTGTTGCAACTAAGCATTCTAGAGATATTTTAGAAAAGGAAGAGTTTATTAGAAATCTGCACAGAAATTTTAGAAGTTTCATTTACACAGAGACTGAATATTTTAGAAATATAGATATAGAAGATCTTCTATACAGCACTGATAATATATCGGTAAGGTTATCTAAAGCACAGGGACAAGATTCTTCTATAAGAAACAATCCGCTTATTAATTATCTTACGGCTGAGGGTAAAAATTCAAAAGAAGGATTTCCTTATATAATAGCTCCAGCAAGAGTTGCTAAATCGGGTAAAGAAAAAAACATACTTACAAAAGCCTGGAAAGATTTACTATATCATTCGGATTCTAAAGTAAGAAAACTTGGAGAAGATCTTTATAAATTTTCGATTGTAGGATCTGGATTTAAAAATGGCTTTTTTACTTTTCATGAGCTAGTTCCCTTAGAGTTTGAAATGGAAACGGGAGTTTACGAGCAATTTGGAAGAGTTGCAAATGATATAAAAGAAAACGGAGATACAAATAATGAGTATGCTACTAAATTTCTTATGACTCAAATGCATAATCCTGATTTAGTACCTGAAGCAGATAATGCTGTAATTGAAAATGCGTATAAAAGTATTGGAAGTCCGAATACATTTGTTATAGGGATTAAAGAAACTTCAAAATATAAGTTTGAAGTCACGCCACTTAAAAAAGAAAACGGTGAAATTATAGCTTACCCAGAATACGTTCCTTTTGTTAGTATGAAAGAGGGAAAAGACCAAACTCGTAGATTGTACGCATTTAAAGGACTTGATAATTTAGGAACAGAGGAAGATCCTAATTTTATTCCTATATATAGTATGGTAGATGGGTTTAATCATTCGGGGAAATCCAGAAGAGTCTACGAACCAGTAGACGCTAAAGGAACTTCTATAAGACAAAATATCAAGAGTATTTCTATACCTGGAAAAAAAGGAGAAATTGCCACTTTAAAATCAGTTTTTAAAGACTCTAAATTAGAATTTGCAAGAAAGGACGTAAAAAACTTTGAAGAAAAAGCAGTAAAAGTTACGATAAATGAAATACAAGAGCTTAATACTGAAACTTTTGCGCTTGCCCCTTGGAGTAATATTATTACAAATACGCCTACGGTAGACGAAGCTGTTAATTTACCTACAGTATATAAAGGAGAAATACTTTCACCTACCTCTAAATTACAGTATCCTATAACAGTATTTATAGATAGTTCTGTAAGAAAATTCAATAGCATACAGGAAGCATTAGACGGAGGTGTAACACTCACGGATGCAGTACAATTAGCAGCTAAATACAATAGGAATATTCAAGCAGAGATAGAGAACATGCCTGAGAGTCTTGCTTTCATAGAATCAATGGACGATAATTACAGCCTTTCTGGATATGGATACGCAGTGCAGAGAGCTAAAATGCTTTTAGAAGCAGGAGTAATAGGCTACCAGGAAATAAAAAATGAGCAGGGAGATACTTACTTTATAAACACAAAAGAAGTAAATCTCTATCTAGATGAACTTTCTCCAGAGATAGAAACTAGAGAATATTTGAAAAATGTAAAAGATATGATAAACCCTGTTATTGAACAATCTGGGATTGAGATAACAACTATTGTAAGTGCTGAAGCAAGAAAATTCTTAGAAGCAAGGAAAATAAAAGGAGCCTATTTAGAAAGTCTAGGTTCCTCAGAGAAAGGGATTATAATAATGCAAGAAACCTTAGATAAAAAACAAGAAGCACAGACTCTTTTACACGAACTTTTGCACAATGTAACTTTAGAGGGTGTGCTGGAAAACCCAAAGCTAAGAAGTAGGGCTAAAGTATTATTAGATCTATACGTAGAAAGTGCTCAATTCAATAAACTTACTCCAAGTAGTTTTTCAAAAGTTATTGAAGACTATAAATCAAATAGTACTGAAGAAAATGAAACCACAGCACTAGCAGAGTTCATAACATACGGTCTTACAAATTCTGTAGTAGTGGCCCAACTTAAAAAAACTCAGGTAGCTAAAGAAGAAGGAGCTTCTATTTTTAATAAACTAGTGGATATGGTATTAGATGTATTTGGGTATACAAAAGAAAATACAAATCTTGATGTGTACACTCTACTTAATGAGACTGTAGGAGAGTATATTTCCCAAGCTGCTAATTTAAAGCAGGGTAAAAAGTTCAGAGAGGACACTATTTTAGATATCTTAGCAAACTCTAAGAGCAGTACTAGGAAAGCTTTTAAAGTATCTCTTAATGCGCAGTCTAATGTTTTAAAATTACTTAGTACTGAAATAAATAAAAAATGTAAATAATGAGTAATTGTAGCTATACAGTACCTAATCCAAAAGATCCTCAAGGTGACTTAGTAGAAAGTATTCTATATCAAGATATTTCTGAGTACTACATCAAGAGGGGAGAACCTGACTTTCAAAAAGCAGAAGAGCTTTACAATCATGTTAAAAACGTGGAACAAAACGCTCCTTTAAAGCTTTTTATACGTAAGCTAGACCCCAGTAAAGGTCTTCTAGATCAAAATAATGAACTTTTATTTAAGCATGTTTTAGCTTTTATAACAAATAGAGATCTACTCCGTACAGTAAGACAGCCTCAAGGAGCTATTAATACCACAATTACCATCTGGGAAACTAAGGCAAAAGAATTAGCAGTAGAAGTAGCTAGTAGGACAAATTTTCTTAAAGGTAGAAAGTTTTCTAGTAAAGAAAAAGCTCAAACAGAGAGATTAACTGCAGAATTACTAGAAATAAGAAGCGATACAGAATTTATTGTAGGTCTTGATAATTACATTAAAACTGCCTCTAAGGCAATGAGAGACCTGGTAGAAAAAATAGAAAAAAAGGACTCTAATAAAATACAGTTCTATACGGGAGAGGACTTGCAGAATATGAGCAACATTAGGGATAACTATTCCAAGATACCTGTATTATATAAAGAAGCTTCCGAAGCAGATTTAGATAGACCAGGAGCTTTAGAGCTTAAAGAGTCTATGCTAAAAAGACTAGAAATTCTGTCTAAAAACTACAACCTTTTAGCAGAGAAGTATCACGACATCAGTATAGAGCAGGTTTCAGATACTTTTATGGACAATTCACACTTAGAATATGTACGAGATAGTGTTAGAAAGTCTATCGCCCAGACAGAGGAGGGTAAAAAAACAGAAGAAGAAAATAATAGTGAGCACACTATTAGAGTACAAAATTTAGTAGACAAAACTATAGAAGATAACCATCTTTACGATAAAGAAGATGCAAAACTATACTTAAAAAACCTATTAAGAGAGGGAGATGATATCTCTTGGATTTCAAGGTGGGCACTTCAAGCTGGAAATACTGGGTCTGCATTATTAAGATTGTTTAGCTTTTATATCAGGGGCTCAGAGCATAGGGCCAAACACGAGTGGGAGAGTAGAACTATATACACTCACCCTATCTATAAAAAGTATTCAGCTCATATGAAAGCTCTTGGAAAAAATATAGATAATACAAAAGAATTGTATGAAAATCTTTTAGAGGTTACGGATACTAGAGCCTATTATGTGGGTAAAAGAAAAAATATATGGGGAGAGCACAGGGTTCAGATGAAAAAATATATACAGGACTTTATAAACGAGTTAAAAAGAAAAGAAGCTGAAAATCCTGACGAAGAAAATTATGAATTTTGGGACGAAGAGCTACACCAAGCCAAAAAGAAAGACGATAGAGAGAGGATAAGCAAACTTACAAGAGCACAAAGAGGGGTATACAATAAATCCTATAACGAATTTGACGAAGGAATTAGAAATCAGTACGAAAAGCTACAGGACCTGCAGGAGAAAAGGAGCGGTCTTTACAAGGAGAAAGCCTCAAAAATAAAAGCATATAGAGGAACTGCAGATCTACAGGGGAAGGTAGCAATAGATATAGAACTTGAAGAGATCCAGTCTTCTATATACGATATTTCAGATACTATCCAAGGACTTGAAAAGGAGATAGAGTTTTTCCTATTTAAAACAGAGTATGATGTTTTAAAACTTCCCTCAATGAGAGCAATTGCGGATATAGACCCTAGAGATAGAAAAAATTTAGAAGAGGGTAAGTTTCTATCAGGCCGTGCCTCTAAGAAAAATCCAAAAATAATTTGGTTTGAGAGCGCTAGTGGGTACAATAGCCAGCAATTTAAAAATCTAGAAGGACTTAGAGATAAAAACTCAGAAGATCCTCAATGGGCATACTATGAAGCTACTATGGAGACTAGAGCAATGGAGGAAGCTGTGTACCCAGAAAATTACAGAACATACTTTATGCTCCCTGAAATAGGAAAAACAGGTGCAGAAAGATGGGAAGAAGATGTAGATAATCTTCTTTCGTATAATCAAATGTTTGATAAATGGCTTAAACCTAAACTTAAGGAGACTATAGCAGTAGCTCCAGGATATGATTATGATCTTAACTATGAGAATACAATATCTGACGAAAAACTTCAGGAAAATGGGTATAAAATAAACTTTGGAACTAAAGAATTGCCTAGATATTATAAAAATACAGGTATAGACGTTAAAGATCAAAGTACTAATATCCAGTTTGTTACCCTAGCGGGATTCAATACTGGTATTGCGTATTCTGAAAAGTACAAAATACTTCCTTTTGTGGAGATGTTTTTATACCTTCTTGAGAATAGGAAAACTTCTAAGAGTAGTGCTGGAGCACAACTTGTAAATAAAGTTAATAGCAATTTAGGGGCAGCTTTTTCAAGTACAGAAGAATATTTAGAAAGAGTATCCGAAGAGTCTGGCTCTTCGGATAGCAGTAAAATATATCAAAACGCTGTAGATATGGTTAATGTGCGGCTATTTGGGCAGGCAATAAATGATACATTAAATATAAATGTTCCCATACCTTTTACAGAACATAAATTAAATATTAGAAAGCTTTTCAGGTTATTTGGAAACAGTGTTTCTCTTACAGTTTTAAGTGGAAATCTTAAATCTACGAACGCTAACCTGATTTACGGGTACTTTCAAACTTTACAAGAAACATTTGGTAATGAATATATAAGTCCTAAAAGCTGGGCAAAAGGGCAGCTTGATTACATGAGTAATTTAAAAGGAATTATAAGCGATATAGGTAAAGATCATCCTACATCTATAATAAACTTATTAGCTCTTAAATTTGACCCTTTAAATAATTATAGCCCTTTAGATAACAATTATATATACACTAATAAAGCTTACGCAGTATTTAATTCAAATTCTGCACACGGATTAAACGGACTTTCAGAGCACGTAATGCATGTAGGAACAATGCTAGGGGTTTTGGCAGAAACAAAGGTTTTAGATAAAGAAGGAAATTATTTAACTGCAAATAAAACTACTAAAGATCGTGAAAAATCAATGTCCCTTAGAGAGAGCTTTAGTAAGCACTCAGATGTATCACTTACTACAGATAAACGAATTGCATTTATAGAAATAAAAAGGGGAGATAGACTACAAAGGGTACCCTTTAAAGGAGGGGAGATAGAAAAATTTAAAATATCAAACTATGATTATGAAAAAAATTCTGTTGGGCTTAATCTTACAACGAATCTAATACAGTCAATTAACGAAAAAATGCACGGGCCTTATTCCTGGGTTACAGCTCCCCCAATGAAAAGAACTATGTTAGGAAGTGCGCTTCTTGGAATGAAACAGTGGTTTCCTAAAGGAACGCAGGTAAGATGGGCTGGAACATCTAACGAACTGTGGGGCATGTTTATAGCTTTCAGAGATAAGAAATTTAAAGACTATATAATTAGTTTAAGGGAGGGTTCAACTGCTGACAGGTACTTTGATCCAGCCCTTAAAAGGGACTTTATACAAAAAGGTCCAAGTAAAAAGTTTAATCCTCTTGTAGACGCTACTGAAGCAGCAACTAATGCAACTGGAGTGACACAAAGTGCCATTTTAGGATACCACGCAACGCAAAAGCTTAGACAAATGATGGGGTATGAAATAGAAGATCTTCGATTTTTACAAGAAGGCTTTTTAAAAATGACAAAAGAGCAGTGGACAACTTTATCGGCTAATGAAAAAGCTAATATTAAAAAACTAATAATGACTGCGGCAACTCGGTATTTATTAGGAGGATTTGCAGCTATGTTACTTTCTAGAGACGGAGATGATGAGAAATATTTAAAACTTGCCTTTTATACAACAAGACTAAACACAGAACTTGCAGCTTATTCGGATTATCAGGAATTATTTAGGATTATGCAATCTCCTGCTGTAACTCTCTCTATGGTTCAGAGAATGTATAAACTTTATGCACAATTAAAAGAAGATGCAGTAACGGGAGAGTTTGAAGTGTACCAATCAGGTTCTAAAAAAGGAAGAACAAAAGTTGGTAAGGCACTAAGAGATGTGCTTCCTTGGGGAAAAGTAACTGAACAGCATAAGTATATTGAAGATATACTTAACTATCACTACAAGGAACAATCTGGATTTGTTAAATAGTAAGAGCGTCCAACGGGTAAAAAAAAGGCCAGACTGTAATTAAACAATCTGGCCTATACAGG
>TARA_R110000803_G_scaffold7765_11_pt1 | contig 17240 bp, 8 predicted proteins | sample TARA_R110000803 | Tara Oceans TARA_R110000803 (sample SAMEA4397772) | marine metagenome | biome: Polar Biome; feature: [SRF] surface water layer (ENVO:00010504); material: water (ENVO:00002006), including particulate matter (ENVO:01000060) such as... | depth 5 m | reverse complement strand
AAGGTTCGTTTAAATTATCTAACGATAAAACAAATACATGGCAATCTATTTTAAAAAGTAGTAACCCACTGTCTCCCGATTTTGTAGTGCCGGAAATACCTGACAGAATAGTTCGTAAATTTGGAGCATCTCGTGTCAAAGATACAGAACTCTTGTTAAATTCCTATCCTAATCTTAAGAGGATAAGTGAAGTAAAAAAAGGACCGTCTTCACCCTACATGGGTGTAAGATATGTTGATGGTAAGACATATTATTATAATGGGTTAGGCGTTCAGTATGTTATAATTACTGATGAACTAACAAAGGATTTACATTCTGGAATAAACCCATTGACAATTATAGGAGAGTTAAAAGATTTTATGGATAAATTTACTAATTATTTTGTTAGTTTTGATGAAGATTACGAAGAAAGAAGAAAAACTTCTAAAATATTTGTTGATAGTATGAAAGTGTTTATGAAAAATTTATTATTAACGGTAGGTTCTAGTAACACTGTTGGCTCTCAATCAAAGGATAAACTTAGTAATGAAATGATAGCAGAAAGTATAATAGAATTTAAAAATACTAAAAAACTACAATCTTTAGAAGATATAATCCAACAAAGGTTAAAACAAAAAATGGAAGAAAATAATGTGTTTGATATATCCCAAGAAGAATTTGAAAATTACATTTCCGTGTTGTATGGCGAACATGATGAATGGGATGAAGAATATAAAGATACGGAAGAAGCAGAAAGATACGAAAGAGAAGAAGGTGTAGATGATTTGGCTGAAAGTAGATTAGAAGAAGGGTTAAGAAACAGGAGGAATACTAATGGATGAAGTTACTTATTTAGTTACACTATTAGACGAATATTGGAATACAGCAGTAGCCGCATTAGGTTCTACAATTCCAGCAATACATAGAGTTAAACCACAGATTATGGATATACGAAGTATGGCTTCTACCCGTAATGATTCACAACCGGGAAGAGGTGGTAATAGAATAAGAATTAGTAGTGATTCTGAAGTTACAGCGGATGGAATTACACCTTCTTTAGATATAATTGCAGTTATGCAAAACTCTCAAACTATTGAATACCCTACCCGTGATTGGTCTGTTAGAAATGAAACTCACGAAATGTCTGTTAGTATTCGTACTAAACAGGATAAAAGAAAAACTAATGACAATGCAAGAATTACTCCTTCGGGTTCTACCTTTGGTCGTGATAGAATAGAAAACCTTTATAAGATAGTGCGATACATCATTGAAACAAACCGGAGGGGCTGGTTTCGTAACGCAGGTACATTGGAAGAAAATATCAAACATCTTGTTTTAGGAAGCCGCACTGACAGTAATGACAAAAAATCAAGAATATTTGGATATAGAATAAATGTAACTATGAAGAGATTCGCCAACAGTTTGTAAATATAAGGTGATTAAAAATGGTAGTAAATAATGAAGTTTGGATGGACAGCGGCGCAATGGTATCTATGATACCTGAACAAGATATATTTTTAGGTTCTTTAGATGTTAGCGGGATTACCGACAACAACGACGGAACTTCTAAAATTATACTTAATGATGATTTTACAACAGCCTTTTCTTTAGTAACAAATTTATATAGAGGTTGTCAAGTACAATTTTATTTAGTCGCTGATGAAACTTTTGTTGACGAAACAATAATTACGGCTAACGATGCTACATCTATTTCTGTACCGAATACTTTACTAAGTGCTATTCTTACAGATGCTACGGCTGATGATTATTACGGTGTTATTAAACATACAGGCGCACCTGTACCAGCACCAAAAGGTAGTTCCGCAGGAAATACAGTTACAGCACAGGTTATAAATGTAGAATTTAAATCTGATACAAGGGGAGATTATGTAAATTACGGAATTATTTTTGGAACCCTACCTTCGGTGGGCGGTTCAGAAGAAGATGTAGGTATTTTCTTAACAACTAGTGGTAGTTATGGAAATGCAGGTTCTCTTACAGGACAAACCGAATACGATATTGTAGTAACTCTTGGTTCAGAAATTACTACTGCTGAAGAAATTGTAGATGAAATTGTTTCGGCTTGTAATAATTTTGCTTCTATCGAATTTACTGCTTCAAGAAGTGGTGCAAATTTAATTCTTACAAACACTCACGGTGGAGTTATTACAAGAGTAGCAGGAACAGATGATGGCGGTGCTGATTCAGCAATTGATAGTTTAGATATTGCCGATGTAGCAGAAATTCTTTTAACAACTACAACCCCCGGTCGAACCGACACTACAAATAACCCTCGACTTCTTTCAGATACATGGATTGGACTTACAGACAATATAGGTATTCCTCAAACTGCAATTGAAATGAAACAAATTCCAATCTCTTCAGGAACTCGAAATATGGCTTATCAATTCAAGGGTGCAGAAACTACTTCTGGTGGTACTTTTTCGTTATCGGCAAATAACTTTGGATGGTTTTATTATGTTTTAGGTAGTAAGACAATTTCAGCCGCTAACGCAGTTGCTGTTACCCTTACTGATATAGATGCTCAAGCAACAGACGCAGAATTTTATACTGCTGACAATGCAGGTGGTAATTTAGCAGGAACAAACTTTATTTTTGATAGCGATTCTAACCAAAATGATAGATTCCATAGAGTCGAGGGTAATACTATTTGTCCACCGTGGAATGTTATTACAGGGCCAGCAAATGTAGCCAATGTTAAACATCTTAGTCCAACCTTAACAAATAAAATTACTTACACTTTTTCTGAAAACAATTCAGCCGACTTACCTTCTTTTGCATTAGAATATACTCTACGAAAGCCAAGTCTTACAACTGTTGCTACTGATGTAACTGCTACGAATGTAACAGGAAATACTTCGGGTAGTGCTTCTAATGCTGTTATTTCTAAGAATATTTCCGACAAGGTTTATACTAAAATATACCCCGGTTGTCAAGTTGAAAGTTTAAACCTTACAGCAGATGCAGGGCAAGAAGTTAAAATGTCTGTTAACTTTAATTCAAAGAATACATTTACAGCCCCTAATAATTACGATACTGCAAACGGCACATCTAATTTACAGGACTGGGTTAATTTTGGCTCTCCACAAGGAGGCCAAGCAAACATTGACGAAGGCTTACTTCGACCATTCTTTTTCTCCGATGGAGTAATTGAGATGTTCGGACAGGAATATATTCGTATCGAGAACATGACTTTGGATATTGCTAACAGTCTTACACCAAGAAGATTTATTGGTCGCTATGATAAGAATAGTCAAATACATATTCCCGGTGCAAGAACATACAGTTTATCTTTTACAGGACTTGTTACAGACAATGCTTTGTTTGAAGAACTTCGTAATGGTTCGGCTACTTCCTTATCCGGAACTGATGGACACCAATTAAAATTCACATTTAAGAAAGATTTATCTGCAACTCCAGCAAGTGATGAAACCTTTACAATGATATTCAAGGACTATATGATAACGGTTGCTGACTTCCCTCTTACTAATGATAAAGGACCTATAACAGTTTCTTGGACAGTTGTTCCGCTTGCGTTACATTCATGTACCCATACAACAAATTGGGTTGTTCAAGGGTAAGTATTATAAGCCTCCCATTTGTAATACATATTAAGGTGAATACCTATGGAAAGAAAGACAATAAAAAATAAAAACTCCCTATTTACTTCGACAGAAAGCACATTGCATCATGTAAGGGTAACCCCTGATAGTGATGAATACCTTAAGGTTTGGATTAAAGAACCTACATTTCTACAATTGGAAAAGGCACAGGCTAAATTAATTAATCTTAATTCACGCACACAGGACATCTCTCTTGAAATGGACACTCTATTTCGTTATCTTTGGGAAGCCTTCGTTGATAAAACTGAACCTTCTCTAACCCCTATTGAATTTATTAGACTTACCCCTTATGTGGGAAATCAAATTAAAGAAATCCTACCGGACCCTTTCGCTTTGTCTTTGGGGGATGAAGATTTAAAAGAAGTTACAGAATAGCCTTAAGTGGGGGAAAAATTGAATCTCCAATTATCGCTTCACGCATAACTTTATATATCTTGGCTAAGGAATTACATATTAGTCCCGCCGAGGCATACCAGATGCCCTACTCTATGGTTCGAGACTTTATGATTTTGTTTAATATAACAAAAGAAGAAGAGTCTAAGGTTGTAGATAAGGCCAAACAACAAACTAGAATGTGATAATATGGACATGAGTAAATTACGCCGAGAACTTGATGGCCTCAAAGGTGGGTTAGAAGATATTAATAGTCTGTTAGTTAAAACAGAAACCTCTTCTAAAGACATGGTTCAAAGGTTGGCTAATTTATCTTCGATTGCACATAAGGGTGGTATTGTAAGAAGTATTATAACAAGAGCATCCGCAGGTATTCCGGGCGTTTATTCACTGATGCAACAACTTTCTTCTATGTTGTTGGTGTTTAAATATTTAGTAGTAGCAAGAAACGCTGATTTAAAGAAAGAGCAAGAAATGATTGATACTCTTAAAAAGCGTGAAGAAGTTCAAAAAAGATTACTTACATTAGGTAAGGCTTTAAGTGGTGGAATGGGAGGATTGTCTCGACTTGAAAAAGAAAAATTCTATAACGATGCTTCTATTAAACATATGATGAAAACTATGAGTTTGACAGAAGCATTAACAATAACTCAACAAAGATTTTTTAAAATAAAGGACAGTGCTAGAAAGGTAGATGATAAGGTTTTATCTAAACAAAGAAAACAATATGTTAGAGATAATTTTAAAGGTCAAAGTTTTTATAATAGAACATCTTTAAGAAGTAAAGCAAGAAATTTATTTGATGGAGGTGGAGGTCCACCTACTAGTGGGCAGGATATGTTTGGTGGAAATCTTGAGGCTAAAGCCGGTATTTTAATGGCGGATAAACAAGTAGAAGAAACCAAGAAAAGAAGAATGGGTATGGTTGGGGAAAGAAATAACCGTGAAAAGGAGTATAAGAAAAAGTTAACTGAGTTAGGTAAGGCTGACAATAAAAAGAAAGAAAGGTTAATTAAAAGAGAACTTGACCTAATGGAAGAAGAGTTGATATTAAGAAACGAAAGAATAGAATCAATTAAAGAAGAATTAACTATTGCGAGAGATGATAGAGATGCTCAAATAGAAGCAGGGTCTAACAAGTTTACAACTTCGGGTTCAGGTGATGCTAGAACCTTTGAAGATTTAGGCCCGTTTGAAAAAGCACAATTAAAGTTTATAAAGTTTAAAGAAGGAGTTGAGAAAAAGGTAGAAAATGTAAAGAAAGGGTTAAAGTCATTTTTCTCAAAAGGAAATATGGGTCTTATGAAAAACTTTTTAGGAAAGGGTATGATGTTAATAGGCTATGCTCTATTGGCAATTTTAGGTATTGGACTTTTAGTTTATATTATGAAGAAAACTGGAGTTTGGGATAAGATTAGTGACTTCTTTAAGACACAAATGCCACTTATAAGACTTGTTGCAGAAGAATTTATAAAGTCTTTTATGATGCTTTTCGTAGGGGTAATAAATTGGGTTTCTGGAGTATGGAAAATAATTAAAGGACTATATACTGGTGACGGTAAAATGGTTAAAAAAGGAATATTGCAAATGTTAGAAGGGCTATACGGAATACTTTTAGGAAGTTTAGGTTTAATTGGAAGTGTTGTCGGAGGACTTTTATTAATAGGAATGTCTTTCATTAACTCTATTTTCTGGGCAGGTGTTGGATTTGTAGGAGATAAATTATCTGATTTAAAAAATGCTATTCTTGAAAAGGCAGGTAATGTAGGTGGTGGTGCAATAATAGGTGCTATTGGTGCAGGACTTGGTATAGCCGCTTTAGTAGCAACTGGAGTAATAGCCGCACCTGCTTTGGCAACTGTGGCGAGTGTTATGGCTGTTGGTGCTATTGCTGGAATGGTAGCGGGTGGAATTAAAGACCATAAAGAAAACAATGCGGCTGATGCTATTGCAGGTATGGCATCTGGAGGAATTGTAGCATCATCAGGTAAATTTTTAGTAGGAGAAAACGGTCCTGAATTAGTTACATTGCCCGGAGGTTCTTCTGTTATGAATAATACAAATACTCGTAGCCGTATGGGTAATACAATTAATATTCATGTTAATGGTAGACTCGGTGCGAGTGATACGGAACTTAACGAAATAGCAAGAAAGATAGGTAATAAGATTAACCTTGAAATGAACAGATTTAATTCAAGAGGATATAGGGCGTGAATAAATGACAATAAGTACAAAGGAGTTATTAGCAAATAGCAGTTTATCAGAATATGGATACGACCATATGGTATTTTTAAATTTTGCATCAAGAACAGACGGGGCATCGGGTTCAATAACAAATCGTATTATGTTAAAAGCAGAAACTGTGGGTATATCTACAACAAGAAATGTAGCACCCATACCAATTCCTCTTTCAGGATTAGTTACAGGTGAATCTACAACTATGGCTATTGACTTGGGGATTGCAAATAAATCAATAAACATAGGAGGTATTATTACCGAACAAAATATAGTTAAAGAGTTCGACGGTGTAACTAAAAGTGTTGTTATGACAGCACCCGAAGTTGCTCAATTAATTCACGCATCAGTAGACTCTTCCTTTTTACAGAAACATCAAAACCTTACTGAACTTGTTATTCTTTACCCCTCTCGTGTAGGAGATGATTATTCTTACCATGCAGGAGTTACTGCAACTTCTTCAATTGATGACTTACCTTTAATACCTTTTGATTTTTCATCAAGAAAATTAGATAGAAAAACAACATTTTTAGCAAGCACATTTCCCGACCCAACAGATACAAATTATAAAGGCATTGGAGGTTTTATTGAAAACTTTCAATGTGACTTTGTAGCAGGGTCTCCTTTTCTCACATTCAATTTTTCCTTTAGACAAGCATTTACCCCACTTGGTTGATTATTATGCAGGTATATTCAAAAGAAAGAAAATCGTTACAATTTCCTGTCATGTGTGATGGGTATGTAAAAATTCCTTTCGGTGATGGTTCTAATACACCTGCACAGGGAATAGGTATTTGGGGACATGAGGGAGAATTAACTACCGAGTTTATTGTAACTCCTTATGAAGTTAATAACCATACTACACCTTATTCAGGTAGTCAAAAATCTTTATCACAGGCATCGAAAGGTGTGACTTATATCCCTGCGGCAGACCGAGATTTACTTGAAATGTGTTTATTTTATAACACTCACATGTCAGTAAATTTAAAATCTTTTCAGTATGGCACTACTACCCCTACAACTCCTGCTAAATATAGAATTGAATTTAAACTTAAAATAGGTGGAAGTACACAAACTATTACAACGACGGAATATGTTATTGCACCTCAATTAAAAGATGAATCTTCTTTAAGCCCTACTGATTATTTTTATACAAAGCACAAAGCATTTGCTAAAAAGTCTTCTCGAACAGTAAGTAGTGTAAGTAATCTTACTATTAATTTATCTGGCTCTTCTGATGAATATACTCTTGGGGAAAAGGTTTATAATAGTGCGGGTCTACTGATAGGAGAGATAGGAACCAAAGGTAGTAATTTAATAACTATTATAAATCAAATTACAAATAGCCCAAGTTCTTCTTCCTACATTTATACCGAGTTACCAAAAGAACCAACTTATGTCGAAGTCCCACATCATATAGCAGTAACTTATCAAAATTCAGGACTAATGAGTATTTTTTACAATGGTAAAGAAGTTGCTAAAGGGCAACATCAAATAGGGGGTAATTTTTCATTTCACGAATCAGATATTTATTTAGGTCAAGAAGCATCTGCTAGTTCATATACAGCAAGAAGGAAAACTCAATTTATGGGAGAATACCATGAAATTTCTATTACTAAAAATGCAAGAAATCAATTTAGAAGTATGAACAGTTTAATACCTCAATTTAAAAATACTCTTTTATACATGGATTTTGGGGAGGAAAATTTAGATGACTGAACAAGTTTTTGTATTAAATGAGGGAGAAAGTATTCCTACTACTTCTGAATTTGAAAGTTCATTTGTAGTGGGAAGGTATAATTTAAAAACATCTGTTAATCCAAGAGTGGTTACTGAACAGACAAGTAATTCTACTGCATTAGGTATTCATTGTTATGAAATTTTAAAAGAAGATTCAGCAACGGTAACTGTTACTGCAAGTTATAATAATGACAAAACAATAAATTTTACATCAGGGTTTCCGTTAGGGTCAAATTCTTTAACAGAAGGTGCGTTAGTATCAGGAACAGGAATACCTGCCGGTGCTTATATTGAAAGCGTTACAAATAGTAACCGAATTGAATTATCCGCCGCTACAACAGGTAATGCTCAAGGTGGAGGTGATGGTGTTCTTACCATTACAAATGTAGGTGCTGGTGGTTGTATTGGTTCTAATGTATTGAATAGAATTTTTCCATCAGGAAGTGGAAGTTCCGCTAAATATGACGGTTCACTTGTTAATGTTTACGGAGTTAATGAATATGAAACTTCCGGTAGTATGGTAACAGTGGACATGACAACAACCCCTTCAACAGGTGCTATAAGTACGGCAGGTACAAGCACAACAAGAGACGAGTTTATTATTATTTATGCCGATAATGTTTTCAAACATCATATTGCTAAAATCACAAACCGTGTCCAATATGAAGATAATCTTTATAATATAAATTTTACCCCTGCACTAAAAGAAAATATTCCAGCGAATACAAAAATAGCGATTTATCAAGGTCCTAAGAAAACTGATACAAGTGTAGCGGCTGTTGGTTATGGACTTCATAACGATGTTACTACAAGTGAAGAAAGACATGATAAATATGTAGAAGTAAGTAAGCCTACATTTTATTTCTATGAGGGGAATACTTTAGACCCTTCAAGAAAATATACAGTATTAAAAACTAGTAAAAGTACAGGTGTCGTCGCTACAAAGACATTTAAATCCGTATTCGTAACAGCACCTGTAACTTCAGGGTTTATTATAGACAAAGGTTTTTTTACACACAACGGAGAAGTAGTAGATAATAACCAATTAAATGACACTCTACACTTTACAACAGGTTCTGCTAATGGGGTATCACCGAGAGGGATAAATACCGCTACTGCTCAAGGTGGAACATACACTTTCAACCATTCTACATGGACAGGTTCTTCTAAAAATTATGATGATACAGACGGTTCCTTACCTACTTATATTAATTTTATAACAAGTCCTACAAGAAGTCAGATTCTTTCAGTACCTTTTTCAGTATCAACAAGCAAAACAATTACAAATAAAGGTAACATGTTTAAGGCTGAATATTTTGATACCGAGCGTATGTTAGAACATAAAATAAACGATAATGAAGGTATTAAAATTAAAGACATGATACACCAAACAACAATTACAGATGAACCCACAGGCGAATTACCCGGACTTTACTCTAAAGTATCTAATACTACTATATCTGCAAAGGCGTTAGTAGACCAAGATATTAGAAATTTACTTTACGACGGGTCTTCAGCATACGAACCTATTCTTATAGGTAATTATTATTACACAATTTCAGGAATTACAGCACCGATAAATGGGTCTCAAACAATTACAGTATCTAATCGTAGGGCTATAATAAGTAATGCGTATGAAAATATATCAGTAAATGGTACTGATAACCATTCTAATGCTAAAGCATCCCGTAGTATTTGGTCGCCCATAGTTAGTAATATGTTAGTTGGACATGATATTGATACTATAATTAACACAAATATTTATAGAAATAACATACAACTTACAGAACAAGAAGCAGATATTTACAACTTAGAATATAATATTGATGGAGATTATGCTGGGTTTAATTTAAATGTTAAGAAAGGGGATAAAAACGACGGCTTTACAGAACTCATATCAATACCTTCTTCTTCGTATTATTCGGGTGGTAATATAATGGGTTCCCTTTCAGGTAATTTAATTACAAACAAGGTAGTATTTGAGGGTGAGATAGAATCTATTGACACATCTATTGAAGGTGGGGCTTTTAAATTATCCATAAGCGGTAGGGATGATATTTCTAAACTAATAGGAAGCCCGTTAAATAAAAACTATACCTATTCCGACGAATATGTTTATTCGACTATCACACCCTTTACAGATACTTTTACTTCTACGGGATTAACTGCTACAACTGATACTGTATTAACAAGTAATTCTATACCCACAACGGGAACTTCTACAATAGCATTAACATATGGAGATGTTTTATATATCAGATATAGTTATGATTCTGATGGTGCTGGAACTTCGGTTACAAATCATATTCCTTTAGGAGTGGTAGGTGCTACTAAGGCAGTAAGTACAACAGGTGCTATCACTTTACTAACAGATAGTCTTGTAGATTTAGATGCTAATTATGATGGGGTAGGAACTGTTAGTGCTTTGATTTATGTTGGTAATAAAAAACTTCTTGCGGGAAAATCCCTTACTTCTCATCACCGTGATTCTTCAGCAACTACTTTATATGGAAGTTTAGACAAGGCGTATGTGATGAAGGGTACAGGTAGTACATTTAATCTTACTTCAGAAGATGTTACTTTTTCTAATTACAATACTAAAAATTCCACTGAAGACCCAAAAATTATTATTGGTAATTTAATAGATAAAATAGTAGCAACTCAAGGAACTTCTGCTGAACCTACTGACTCACCTTTAGGTTTTAATGTTGAAACTGATATGATGGGAAGTTTACATAATCTTAATGTTATAGGTTCTTTAGAAACAGGAAATAATACTATGGACATAGAGGTAGGATATATTTCACCTATCGTTTTGGGCAGGTTAGATGAAAATACTTTAGATACATTTTATACTACTGCTTCAGATTTAGGACTTATAAATACTCAAGGTTTAGATACGGGTGGTTTCCTTCATCTTTTAGATAATATGAATAGTAGTAGTGGTTCAGTGTACGGATATGCCCCTACTACATTTAGAAGAATTCTTGCAGACGATAGAGATTCTTCGAGTGTGGATATTTATAATAACTATGGATTTAGATTTGGTTCACCTATATTTAGATACAATAATTTATCCAAAACATCGTTAAAATATTATAGAAATAAAATTCACATGATTAACAAAACTAATAAACCTGATTTTAATACATATTATTTCAACAACGATATATCCTTTAAAGGTTCAGCGTCTGCTTTTGGAATTACAGGGAGTAGTGTCATTGCTCATAATCTAAATACTGATTTTACTTCTGCGGCTTTGTCTAATAAAAAAGATTTACCAATTACTTCTCGTGGTTATTTACCTGTGGTCGGTAGTACGACTCAAGATATTACAAATTACCCAGATATTTTTGAATCTTCTTATTATAATTTGTCTAAGGTTTCTGTTGATAACCCTACTTGGTTGTATGATGATACTAATGCAGGATATACAAGACCTAAGTTAGAATATGAAATGGATGACCCTTCTATTTTTAACGCATTTTTAATGGCCCCCGGAGATATGTTACCAGAAAGTCAAAAAAGATTTGACCATGTTTTTAATACTACAATGAATAGAAATATAAGTGACTATTATTTAATGGTTAAATATAAATCAAGAGCAAGTAATATACCAATCACACATTCTAATTATACAGGTAGTACACAAATACCAAAAATCAAAGATACTGATTATGAATACTTCCCTATTTCTAACGATTTAACAACTACCCCCAAAAGATTCAGCGTGTTAAAATTAAGACATATGACAGTAGATGTTTATATGAATGAAGTTAATTATGAAACTTATAAACTAAATAGTGCCGAAGAAAGTTCTCCTGTATCAACAAGTGGTCTTGGGTATTTAACTCACCCAATAGCATACCCTAAATCTATTCCAGAAGCAGGGTATTCAATTTATAAATGTAACACTCGAAGTGCTACAACTAATTCTACTACAATACAGGTTGATAATATTGCAGGAATTAAATTAAATCATAACTTGGCTTATTACGCTGGGGGAAGTAGTGTGGATGTAAATACTTTTTTATATACAGACCCAACATCTGATGTAACAGGTGTTAGTAGATATTTAGGGGAGGTAAGTTCTACAAGTGGTACAGGACCTGTTATAACCTTATCGGCTAATTGTTTAGTGGTTGGATATACAGGTGAAATATTTACTACGGATTATATTTGGAGTGATTTAGGAACAGGTGGTACTACATTAAAGAATGCAAATCAGATTAAATGGGATAACCAAGTTAATCCCGTAGGAAATAATCATAATGTAGTTAAATTAGATGGTGATGCAAGTTACACAATGGTAAATTTACAGACTATGAAAAGATACGCTGGTGGTAAGACAGCAGGTAGTAATCTATGTCCTTTTTTACATAAAGGAACTGTAACTTTTTCAAATAGAGCAGATGTTTCTACGGGAGTAGATAGTGTTAGGATAAATTTCCCTTCACCGGGCGGAACGAATGGAAATGCAAATATTATATTGTCAAATCATTTTGTAGTGGGTCAAATTATTTCAATAGCCTCTCACACTAATTCTGCTTTCAATGTGAATTATACTGTTACCGGAATTGATAATGATGGCGACACAACAACATATATTAATTGTACTACATCAGGGACTATGGTTGATGATACTAACGCAGTATCAGTAACAATAGTTACTAATACTAAAAAAGAAGGAAACATAGCACACCCATATAGAATGATTAACGGTGCTGGAATTGTTTCTGATATTGCTACAACAGACATTTCAATTTACAATGATATGGAATTAGTAGTTGTAGGGTTTAGCCCTGATGAACACTTTGGGAGTAAAGCCGCTTACCAATATAATACAGAAAGAGATATGTATTTACGGGATGCTACAAATATAGGAACAACTATTGATTCAGCATTTACAAAAAGAGATTTAATAACTGACTCACCAACCTATGATTATATCGGTTTTGATATACCTTTATTTTTAGACCACCAACGGGCTTCAAGTGCTACTGTTGTACAAACAGATGGTTCAGGAAATAGTACAGTTAATGGGAGGGCAAGATTAATTGATGTAGGGGATATTAGTAATTTAATTGTAGGTATGGGTGTTAGTGGAACCGGAATACCAAGCGGTACAACTATAACCGCAGTTGAAGATGCTACCCCTGATTATATAGATATATCAGCAAATTGGACAGGTAGTAACTTTACTGACCGAACATTTACATTTACAGGTTATGCACCTTCCGGTGTTATTGGCAGAGAAGATACAATGCACCAAGCACATGCAGAGGTATTATATATCCCTAAAATTGATATGGCCGCTACTAATGTTTCTAAAGTAGAGGGGGCAGAAGCAAGTGATTATACAACAGAAGGGTATATCAAAATTGTAGTAGACTTTGATATTGAAAAGGCTAACAATACACATGATGAAATAGAAACCCTTTCAGAATGGATTCATTACATTGGAGACTTAACAGGTAAGTTTTTATATAACGAAAACGATAAAACCTTGCATCAAATCTTAAATCATAACATTTCTAAATTAGACACTACAACAGCATTTGTGCATTATCTTCATATTGATAATTATACTCATGGGAATGTAGGGTCATCGGATATTTTCTCAGTTTTAACTATCGCCAATGATACTTTTGCTGAGGATAAAAAGTCTTATGTAATGAATGAAATGTTAGGAACAAATGTTATTAACCCCAAGACAAATAAATTTTTTACAAATGAAAAGACTAAAACTGATTTTACTATTACTGATACTACTGATGATGGCTTCACATGGACTAAAGGAGAACATGCAGTTAAAGCCATGTATGTTATAGCGGAACTTGATGGTTACGGTTCTACACATTTAATACATAGAGATAATTCACCTATTTTCCATGCAGATACAGGAAATAAATTTTACCCTGAATCAAGTTACCAATTACACATTACAGATGGAAATAATACATTGAATACAAATATGTTAGTTACATTACAAAAATTTGAACATTCTTTTTCAAGATATGTATTAACCTTTGATGAAATGGAAAGTATGAAAGGTTGTGTATCTTTAGGTGAGACATTTACTATATCAGTAGTTGGCAATACCAATAAGGATATTGAATCGGTTAAGATTGTAAGTGCCTTTACAATTGTACCTGAAGTTGATGATATTGCTAACGATATATTATCTGAATTAGATATAGAATATACAGCAGGTGTAGATACTTCACAGTATTATTTAGGTTTAAACTATACAGGAGAAAACGCTTTTACTGCTATTAACAATGCCTTGTCATTTAAAAATCAAAAACTACATATTGATGGAAGTTCTATACAAGTTGTAAGTAATGAAGATGCAAAAGATTTTAGAAGTATAGAATTTAATGAAGATGAAAATACCTATAAAATAGTAAGTATTAGAAAGACTAAATCTCTATATGATAGTTTTAATTCAGTAGTAGTATATGGCGATAATGTTAAAGGTATAGCCAAGAATAGAAGAGACATTAAAAAGAAGAGAGAAAGGGTTAAGGAAATTTATGATTTTTCATTAGTATCACAAATACAAGTAGACCAAAAAGCGAGAGATTTTTTACAATTATATAATACATCTAACAAGGCACTTACTATTGAAGTGGGAGATAAGATACCTCACCTTCAACCAAAACAACTTGTATCGGTTTATTACCCTAGTGAAAATATATACAGGGGTTCTTACATGGTGGTTGAAATAGAAAAAAGAACGGGTAGCCCTACTAAGATTTATCTTGGAGAATATGATAGAGATTTAGCAAATACATTTGCCATGTTATTAGGAGAAACTAGAAACTTACAAGGTAGAACACAACAAAAAGTATATAAGAGTGTGACCTCTCCTAATATTGATATTGAGACGGTGCGAGTGAAATTTGTAAAAGCAACTATTACAAGTAGTAGTTCTTCAGCAGGTACTTCAGGTGCTACATTAGGATTTACAAAGACAATAGGGTTTACTTCGGGGTTAGGATTATGATAACAAAGGATGGTAGAGAACTTTTAAAGGAACATATAATTTCAACCTTTACTCACTATGAAGTGGGAACTGGTGGGGATTCTACTAATCCTAATGCTAGTTTTTTAGATTCGCCTTTGGGAACAAGAGGTACTGTAACTAAGGTGTCAGCGGGAGATACTACTATTGATTTTACTTTTACAGTTCAAGGTTCTACATTTGTAGGGCATACAATTAAAGAGGTAGGTATTTTTAATGCCTCAACTTCTGGAACTATGTTAGTAAGAGTAAATTATGAGGGCATAGGACCGTTGGTTTCAAGTCAAGAAATAGAGTTTATTATAACAGTGGAAGTGGATTAATGGTAGCAAATATAGGAAAAATATCAACAATGGGCGGGTCTACTGGGTTAGTAGACCAAACGGATAAATTACATACTGGAATTATAAAGACATTAGAATCTTACAATAAAGGCGATGCTTGTATTGGACATGCAGGTATAACTATTTCAGCGGTAGGTGGGTTTTCTACTTATACTTTAGAACAACCTATACACTTTTTAGCAAATAATAAATATCAAAAGTTGACTACGGATTTAACTGTAAGTTATGATACCACAGTTAAGGATGTTAATTATACTCGATATGATTGGCTTTTGTTAAATCCCGATTCATTTGCTGCTGATTGTGCTACTAACCATACATCGGGTTTATCTGACGGTTCTTCAACTAGTGTTCGACATATTACAAAAGGTTCAGGGATTACAATTTCAGTAGGACAAACTGTTACAGGTGATGGAATACCTTCGGGTGCAGTTGTAGCGGTAGTTAATAGTGCTACTGTTTTTACATTAAGTGCTGATACTACGGCTACAAGTGCGAGTGTAAGTTTAACTTTTGGTGCATCATTACATATTGTAAGAGGAACATTATCAGGTGCTAACTCTTTGGTTGCGGATATAACTTCTTCTGGTAATGGTTATATTACTTTCATACCTATCGCTCTATGTGAAATTACAGCAGGTTCAAGTAACAGTAGCACAGATATTAAAACACAACTTTACACGCAAAATATAGTAGAAAATAGTTTATCAATTGGTTATCAATCGGGAGGTTATTATACTGAAAGTGCTAGAGTTACAGGAACTTCTACTGGGACTACTTTAACAAATGCAGTTGGAGATTTTATTATTGATAACACGGATAGCAACGACCAAATTGTAGCAAGGTTGGGGACTAATACTTCTGCTACGGGTTTTGAAGTAAGAAACAATTCCGACCAAACAAAGTTTAGTGTAGGTGGGAATGGAATAGTAAATATAGATTCTGTCACCGCTTCAAGACCATTAGTGGTTGATTCAAATAAAAATATTGTATCTTCTGGTGCAACCAGTACGGAATTAGGATATTTAAGCGGTGCTTCTAGTGCAATACAAACTCAAATTAATGCTTTATACTCTAGAAGTGGTGGGAATATTACAGGAGATATAAATGTCTATAAAGCAATTACTTCAACTACTGACCATACTACTGCCGCAATAGAAGTTGATGTGGACACTACTGGCGCAATACAGGGTAGCAACACCGGAAACAATAAGGGTATTATTGTAAATGTTAATGCAAGTGGTGATGTAAACGGGAACGGTGCAAATGTCGCTCATGCTGGAACAGTGGTAAATACAGGTATTGATATTTCTGTTGTTGGAGATGCTAGTGAAAGTGGAACAGATAAAAACATTGGATTAAATGTTTCTGTTTCGGATGCTGATACTCTTTACTCCGCTATATTTAATGGTGGTAATGTTGGTATTGGAACTACTACTCCTGCCTCACCATTACATGTTCTTTCTACTGATGATGGAGAAACTCTCCGTTTAGAATCAACAGATACAGGTTCGGGTTTAGCACCGGATTTAATCTTCAAAAGAACTTTTTCTTCACTGGATGCTAGTGAGAATCTTGGTAGTATTAGATTTTTAGGAACAAATGTGAATGATTCGGGAAGTGGTGTTGGTGGTGATGACAGCGCACAAAAAGCAGAACATGAGTTTGCTGATATTTATGCAAGAGCAAATGATGTAACCCTTAACACAGAAGATGGGGAAATATATCTTAGAACTTTTTCCGGAGGAACACAGAGAAGAAGATTAGATTTAAATGCGCTTGCTATGGTTGTAAATGAAGATGGAGTAGATTTTGATTTTAGAATAGAAGGTAATAACGATGTTGAACTTTTTGTTGCTGACGCAGGGGAAGATAAAG